>Ga0210409_10000914_pt1 | contig 41830 bp, 34 predicted proteins | sample IncBWH17MmetaG_FD_161649 | JGI IMG/M metagenome (GOLD analysis project Ga0210409, IMG submission 161649) | Forest soil microbial communities from Barre Woods Harvard Forest LTER site, Petersham, Massachusetts, United States - Inc-BW-H-17-M | ecosystem: Environmental > Terrestrial > Soil >... | reverse complement strand
TCCCCGGAATCTCCACCCAGTAAGCCTTCTCATACCGCTCGGGATTCCCATACACCGTCCGCGCCATCGAAGGCCATGCCGTGCGAAACACCAGCAACCCACCCTGACCATCCGGAACCGGCTCACCCTCTTTTGTAACCACTTCAGGCACAATCCCAAAAAACGGCCGCGTAGCCGACCCCGGCTTCGTCGCCACCGCTCCCGGAATCGGCGCAATCATAATCGCTCCCGTCTCCGTCTGCCAGTACGTATCCACAATCGGGCAGCGCTCCTTACCAATCTCGCGATGGAACCACATCCACGACTCCGGATTGATCGGCTCGCCCACCGTCCCCAGCAGCCGCAGCGAAGCCAGCGAGTGCTTCCGCACCCACTCCGCACCCCACTTCGTAAACGCGCGAATCGCCGTCGGAGCCGTATAGAACACCGTCACCTTATGCGCATCGACGATCTTCCAGAACCTATCAAACTCCGGCCAGTTCGGAGCCCCTTCATACATCACCACCGTCGCGCCATTCTGCAACGGCCCATAAACAACATAGCTATGCCCGGTCACCCACCCGATATCCGCGGTGCACCAATAAACATCATCCTCGCGCAAATCGAACACATACTTGCTCGTCAGATACGTCTGTACCGAGTACCCACCCGTCGTATGCACCAGCCCCTTCGGCTTCCCCGTAGTCCCGGACGTATACAGCAGATACAGTGGATCCTCCGCATCCATCCACTCCGGCGCGCACTCATGCTCCGCCGTCAGCATCGCCTCATCCCACCAGATGTCGCGCCCTGCCTTCATCTTCACTTCCGTATCCGACCGCCGATACACCACAACATGCTTCACCGTCGGACACTGTTCCAGCGCCTCATCCACAATCGCCTTCAGCTTGATCTCCGTGCCACGCCGATAGCTCGTATCCTGCGTGATCACGGCAACGCACTCCGAGTCATTCACGCGATCCACAATCGCATGCGCAGCAAACCCGCCAAAGATCACCGAATGCACCGCGCCAATCCTCGCGCATCCCAGCAGCGCAATCGCCAGTTCCGGACACATCCCCATATAAATGGCGACGCGATCACCCTTCTTGATCCCCAATCCCTTCAGCACATTGGCAAACCGCTGCACACGGTCATGCAGATCGCCATAGGTCAGCCGCCGCACCTCGCCCGGCTCACCCTCCCACAGCAGCGCCACCTTGTCCTTCCGAGCACCCAGCGCATGACGATCCACGCAGTTATGCGAGACATTCAGCTTCCCATCGACAAACCACTTCGCGCCGTTCCCCGACCCATCCTTACCCGGCTCCAGCACCTTCGTCCACGGTGCGAACCACTCCAACTCTCCCGCCGCCTCACCCCAGAACTCCTCCGGCCGCTCTACGCTCCGCCGATACATCGCCTCATACTCTTCCAGGCTCTTTACATTGGCCTTGGCAGCAAACTCTGCCGATGGAGCAAATACCCGATTTTCACGCAAACTAGAATCCAGATTCTGGCTTTCAACAGACGACGTCACGCACGACCCTCCGCAGTTTTAACTACCCACAAAAGGTACGCTATCGCTCATATCCCCAGCAACATTCGACATGAAAAGCCGTTATTTCACGGGATCGGGCGGTCTCATGATCAGCGGCAGAAACACCGACACCGTCATCACCACCGAGACCACATGCAGTCCGCCCACATACGTTCCCGTGGCCTGACGCATATGCGCAAGCAGCAGCGGCCCAAACGCACTCGCAAATCCCCAGGCCGTCAGCATCAACCCATAGATCGACCCCACATTCGTCGGCCCAAAATAATCCGCCGCAAATGCAGGCATCGTGCCAAACCCGCCGCCATAGCACAACAGAATCAGGAAGCCCACAATCGTCACGCCCGCAACCGAATTAAGACCGGGCAGGAACCAGAACAGAAAGATCTGCAGCACAAAGATCACCGCAAACGTCATCTTCCGGCCCAGCGTGTCCGACACCCACGCCCAGAAAACACGCCCCACCGCATTGCCGATGCTCACCACACCAACCATCCCCGCAGCCGTAATCGCCGCGACCTTCGCGAACTCCTGAAACATCGGAGCCTCCTGCGAAATCAACGAAATCCCAGCCGACGTATTCAAAAACAGCAGCAGCCACAGCGCCCACCACTGCCACGTCTTCAAGGCCTCCTGCAGCGTAAAGTCCTTGGCAGTCTTCTGCCCAAGCTCCTTCGCGGTCGGCACCCATCCCTCCGGCTTCCAACCCGCCGGCGGATTCTGCATAAAGAAGCCCGCCGTCACAGCCACAATCAGATAAGCCACGCCTAGATAAGCAAACGTCTGCATCACACCCACGGTCTGAATCAACCGCGTCGCAATCGGAGCCGTCACCAGCGCGCCCGCGCCAAACCCACCCACCGCAATGCCCGTCATCAGCCCGCGTTTATCCGGAAACCAGTTCAGCAGCACCGCCACCGGAACGATGTACCCAAGCCCAAGCCCGATGCCGCCAATCACCCCATACGTCATATAAAGCCACCACAGCCGGTGGTCAGAAAGGCTGGCCAGAAAGACTCCCGCGCCATACAGTGCGCCGCCGGTCATCGCGACCACCCGCGGCCCCACACGCTTCAACCAAAGCCCGCCAAAGAACGAAGCGAAACCCAGCACCATAATCGCAATCGTGAAGGTCAGCGTAATCTGCGAGATCGTCCAACCAGTTCGGTTTGCCAGCGGTATCCGGAACACGCTCCAGGCATACACCGCACCCAGCGCCATCTGCAGCAGAACTCCAGCAAAAGCAATCCACCAACGGTTCAGTGTCTGCATTTATGCCTCCTGCCTACGGGAAAATCAGATGTTTTCCAACCGCACGAAGCCTAACACGCCTGCATATATTTCGCTTCAACTATCTCCAACGAACTACTGCAACAACTCCACAGCAGCATCCGTCATAGCCGTCACTCCCGTTCGCAGCGTAGGCTCCGGCACCGGAGCGAAGTGCGCCGAGTGCAGCGCCGGCATACCCACACCCTTCTGCTGATTCTCCATAAACGTCTCCGGATCATCCGCCCCCAGCCAGAAGATCACCGATGGAATCCTCCCTTCCATCCCGAAGATTCCAAAGTCCTCGCTCCCCATAATCGGCCTCACGTCGATCACGTGATCCGCGCCCAACTTCGCCACAAACAACTTCTGCAGCCGCGCCGAAAGCGCACGATCATTGATCATCGCCGGCGTCGATTCATTCTCCAGTACCGTTACCACCGGCATCCTGTCCCCCGGAACACCCGCCGCAATCGCTACGCCCTGCGCCGTCCGCTCCACGCCCTTGATGATCGTCTGCCGAACCTCCTCGCTGTAACTCCGAGTCGTCAGTTCCATCTTCACTTCATCGGGGATGATGTTCCGCTTCGTCCCGCCGTGAATATCGCCAATCGTAACCACCGCCGGCTGCTGCGGCGGCACCGATCGGCTCACAATCGTCTGCGCCTGCGTAATAAACGCCGCCGCCATCACAATCGGATCCTTGCCAGCCTCCGGTGCAGCCCCATGGCTCCCCACCCCCCGCATCACCACATCAATCGAGGTCGAGCTCGCAAACGCCGGCCCTGGCACCACCGACACCAATCCCGCAGGTATCGGCGAATCGTGCAGCGCAATCGCCATATCCGGCTTGCCAAACCGTTCATACAGCCCGTCAGCTAACATCGCCTTCGCGCCATCAATCGTCTCTTCACTCGGCTGCCCGATCAGCATCAGCGTCCCATGCCACTTAGCCTTCAGCGTCGCCATCGTCCGAGCCACACCAATCAGCGTCGTCACATGAATGTCATGCCCACACGCATGCATCACGCCAACATCCTGCCCCGCCGGATTCTTCGATCGCACCGTACTCGCATACGGCAGCCTCGTATCCTCCGTCACCGGCAGAGCATCCATATCCGCGCGTATCAGCAGCGTCGGCCCCGCACCGTTCTTCAGAATCCCCACCACCCCATAAGCCTGCGACCCATCGGGATACTTCCCCACCCGCTCCGTCACGGTATATCCAGCCTTACGCAGCTCTTCCGCCAGCAACGCCGAGGTCTTCTCCTCATGATGCGAAAGCTCCGGAGCCGCATGCAGTCCCTTATAAATCGTCACCAGCCCCGGCAGTTCCTTACCCACAACACCCGAAACTTCCTGCGCCCACCCCATCGAGCCCACACCGAGCCCAACTGCCGCAACCCACTGCAATACCCGCATAGCGCTCCCGTCCAGTTCAGTTAGTGAAGAAGATAAACTCCAATCATAATGAACATATACTGGCCCGCAATCCTCGGTTTCCTTTTGGGCTTCGGCTTCGGCGTAGGCTGCGCCCTCGCAGTCATGTATTCCATCTACCTCGGAGGCTATCGCGCCGCCATCCGCGACTCCCAGCTACCCACCCCACCAGACCGCTACACTCAGGCCCTCAAAAAACAACGCGGTGGTCTTTGAACGCGGTGGTTTTAGGCCGTCGTCCTGAACGCAGTGGTTTTTTAAGTCGTCATCCTGAACGCAGTGAAGGATCCCTGTATTTCGTATTTGCCGTTGCCTGTTCTTAAAATCCTCCGCGCCACTCCATCTCATCAGCAAGCATCAGTTACGACACAACGGGAAGCCCCTGCCGGTTCCACGCTCCCATTCCGCCATGCATGCTGCCCACGTCGCGGAACCCGTTCTTAACCAGAAGGCTAGCGGCAACGCTCGATCGATAGCCGCTTCCACACACCACAAGAATCGGCTGATCTCCGGAAAGCGAATCGAAGCCTCGCCCAAATTCCCCAAGCGCCCTGTGCACCGCGCCCGCAATGTGTCCGCTCTTCCACTCCCCACAGCTCCGGACATCCAGAACCACACTCTCAGCCATGCGTCTCTCAACCTCACGCGTCGAAAGCTGCGTCGTGCGCGCAAACTCCAGCCCCGCCTCGATCCACCCGGGCATGCCCTTCGCCACGAAGCCCTCAATCCGATCAAGCCCCACGCGAATCAGCGAGCGCCGCGCAGACTCATCATCCCCACTGTCTCCAACCAGAACAATCCGCTTCTCCGGGTCCAACAGCCACCCAGCCCACAGCGACAGGTTCTGCCCCGAGCCAATATTGATCGCACCAGCAATGTGCGCCCCTCCAAACGCCTCCGGCCGACGCAGATCGAGTACCGTCACATCATCCCGCCCTGCCAGCACAGCCGCCTCGTCCGGAGCAATGGAATGCCCACCCGGTACAGACCGCAGAACAGGCGCACCCTGCGCATTCAATCTCTTCATCCGTGGGTAGTACTCCGGCATCGCCGGCACACTCGCCAGAACCTCCTTCACGAACACATCTTCTTCAAGCCGGAAGAGACGGTTCGTCGCCCGCTCATACCCAAGCGTCGATTCCGCCTGGTCGCTCATCCCCGCACCACAAAACGATCCAGCGCCATGGCCGGGATAAACCGCCGTGCCATCCGGCAGCGAGGCGATGCGCTCATGCAGGCTTCGGAACAGCTCATGCGCAAGACCCAGCTTCGCCTCTTCTCCCAGCAGATCCGGCCGGCCCAGCGATCCTACAAACAGAAAGTCTCCCGAGAACAAGGCCACAGGAACCTCCGCGCTCCGTGCAAGATCAAACACAACAAAGGAGAGATGCTCCGGCGTGTGGCCGGGCGTATGCAACGCCTCAATCCGTACCATGCCGATCTCAATCGCGTCACCGTCCCGCAGAGCGCGATGCGGCATCCCATAATGGTAATGCTCCCCTTCGTCATAACCACTCAACGCCAGCTCTGCTCCCGTCGCCTCCGCAAGCGCCGTCGATCCAGCCGCGAAATCCGCATGAATATGGGTCTCGAGAAGATGCGTAATCTTCAGCCCCTGCTCCTCGGCATAGGCGATATACCCATCAACATCACGGATCGCATCGATCACCGCCGCCTTCCCCTCAGACGAAACGACATACGAGTACTGCGCGAGTCCAGGAACCTCAAAACGTTCGATCTTCATCGTCTCCCCTTTACAACCGTTGCAGCAGAAATAGCCTTCAACTCCTCCAGCTCCCGCTCACTCTTCTCCGTCTCGCTCTGGCAAACCAGCGCGCACAGCTTCACCACCATCGGATCGCTGATCGCATAAAGAATTGAGGTGCCAACCCTCCTGCGGCCTACCAACCCGGCATCGTACAGAATCTGCAGATGCCTGGATACATTCGATTGATTGCCATCCAACGCCTCCACCAGCTCGCCTACAGCCCTCTCCCCCTTCTCCAGCTCCTGAATCAGGCGGAGACGGTACGGCTCGCCCAGCGTCCGAAAACGCCGCGCGATCAACTCCATCATCTTGTCGCTCATCGGCACTTGCTTCATATCTAGCACTATATTAGTATATACTCATATAGTCAAGCAAGCCACGGAGACCTCCCTCAACATGACCCCCACCATCCCCACAATCCCCCCAATCCTCGACGTCCGCGAATACCCCGAATTTGCCTCAGGCCACATTGAGGGCTCGCTGTCCATTCCCCTTGGCCGCCTCAAAGAAGCCTCCGCAGGCTGGGACAGGACGATGCCCCTTACCCTCATCTGCAAAACCGGCAAGCGCTCTCACGCCGCCCGCCTCCAACTGATGGACATGGGCTTCACCTCCCTCAACGTCCTCGAAGGCGGCATCGACGCCTGGCGTCAGGCAGGTAAACCGCTCCAATTCGCTGCCAAGCAGCCATGGTCGCTCGAAAGGCAAGTCAGAATCGCTGCAGGCTCGCTCGTCCTCCTCACCCTCGCCCTGGCCCAGTTCGTCTCACCCTGGTTCCTTCTCGGTACCGCCTTCGTCGGCGCTGGCCTCACCTTCGCCGGCATCAGCAACATCTGCCTCATGGCCACCCTGCTCGGCCGACTCCCCTGGAACCGCCCACAACGAGAGCAGTGTCTCTCAACGTAGCCGATCCCAGCAATGTGCCTCCGCAGCGATTGAGCGGCAAGCAAAACGCCCCAGCATTTAGCTGGGGCGTTTGGGGTTTACGGGTCCCGGGTCAGGCGGTTTTCCTGACCCGATCCCCGCGGTGCATGGTTAGAAGTTGTACTTGAGCGCCACCTCCACGACACGACGCCCGGTCTTATACTCTGCAACGCCGGTCGTGGTTGTGTTGGTGTTGGTGGAGCCGCTCGCGCAACCACCCGATGAAGTCGCATTACATGCGAGGTGAAGGTTGATGTCGCTACCCAGACCGAGCTGCGGCAGAGGATGGTTGAGGAAGTTGAAGGCTGAGGCACGGAACTGAATGTGCTGGCTCTCGGCAACCTTTACATCCCGGAATACGGCTATGTCGGTATTGAAGTAAGTGGGTCCTTTGATGTAAGGCCAGACAGCCGGCCCGTTCTGCCCAATCGTGGTTGGCGTTTGGAAGCAGTTCGGATTGAAGTGATTCCCTGCACCGGCCCCGCCCTTACGCGGATCGCAGGTCAGGTACGGCATCAGCACCATCCCGTCCGTTCCAAGCAGCTGGGTATTGCTCACACCATTCCAGGTGACATTCAGAGTACCATTGGTGTTTGCCTGGATCGGAGCGCCGCTCTGTACCTGCAGGTCGCCGGAGAGCTGCCATCCATTCGTGGCTGCCTTCAGCAGAGCGTTGCTATTCAGACCGGGTATTTGGGTGTAATAGGTTGCGTTGAAGATATGCGTGTGGTCGTACGCCAGAGGACCGTAGTTGTTGCGCAGGTTGAAGCCGTCGATTGACGTGCCGTTTCCTCCGCCATTGTCTGTCTGGCCGTCCCGGATTCCCATCACCTTGCTGTAGGTGTAGTTCACCAGGAACGTCGCCTTGCCGGTTTGCTTCTGCAAGGCGGCGACCAGGCCGTGGTAGTTGGAGTAGCTGCCATGACGCACCAGATTCAGCACGCCATAGTTGGCATACGGCCGGTAACCGTTGTACTTATCGCTGGATGGCGCTGCGCAGGTTCCTTTGGCGCAGTTCTCATTCCAGTAGTTGTGGCCGGTCAGCGCGTCGGTGCCAAAGAGTCCGCCAACTGGAATCTTGTTGATGTTGGCGTAGAAGCTGGCCGTGCTGCCGTTACCCGTTATCAGGGCGTTGTCCGTGCGGTTGCCGATGTACTGGGCCTCGAAGCTCATGCGACCAGGAAGCGCCTTGTCGATCATGAAGTTCCAGTTCATCGTATACGGTGTCTTGTCATCACCCTTTTGGATGAGATCGACGCCAGTTGGGCAGGTTGAATTCGTCGCGCACCATGATCCGGAGGTGCTGGGCTTGAACGTAGCCAACTGCGCAAACGAGGTTGTGGACGGAGTCGTGATGCTCTGCACATTCAACGCTGGGTTGAGGGCAGCATCGATGTCACCCTCGGAGAACTGCCAGCGATACATGCCGAAGCCGCCGCGCAGCACCAGTTTGCCGTCGCCAAACATGTCATACGCGCCGCCAAACCGCACGTCAGGATTTAAGAGCTTCGAACCGAAGCCCGACTGTGAAACGGTTTTGTCGTTCTGGTGCCATTTCGCGCCGGTCCAGGTAGGAGCGTTTGCCGTGTTGTCGTAGCTGGAGGGATCGAAGACTGACAGTCCGGGACCGTTGACCGCATACCACTGACCATCGTGGTCCAGACGGAGACCGTAGTTCAGGGTAAACTTTCTCGTCATCTGCCACCGGTCCTGCCCATAGATGGCCCACTCGTGATACGCCATGTCGTGGACGGGTGCCGCGGAATACTGCGAGATGCCGTCGGTGTGACCGAGCAACAAATCGGCAAGGGGATTGTTGGTGGTGTAGGTCGACCAGGTGTCGAACTCGATCGCGCCCTGCGTCCAGTTGCCATAGCCTGTCGTCTGGGTCTGGAAGTTTTCGTCCCAGAAGAACCCGGCCTTCAGGGTGTGACGGCCCATCACCTTGGACAGATTGTCCTGGATCGAATAGACCTTTTTGATGTTGCCGAATGAGTTGCCAAAGGCCTTGATCATGGGAGGCGCATAGAGCCCGGGAAAGCAGCCACTGGTTGAACCGGTGCCGCAACCCCAGCTGATCAGGTTCGGAAGTTGATCGAAACCATTGACGGTGGAGGTGTCGAAAGGAGTGGAGGTGTTATACCCAGCCGCCGACGCCGACATCGCCGAAGGGTTTGAAAAGGCCGCCGGAAAGGTGAAGTAGGTGTAGGCAAAGCTCGCTTCGTTCGTCGTCGAGGGATTTAAGACCTTAACGTAATTGACTGTCCACAGGGATGCCTTGGTTGTTGCGTTCAGCGGAGAGCCCATTGGCGCGGTAGCGGCTGGCCACCACCAAACTCCGAAGTGGTTAATGTCGGCCTCATTCTGCTTGGTGTAAACAACGGAAATCTTGTCGTTGACGGTCGGCGCGTAGTCCCCGCGCAAACGCAGTTCCCAACGGTTGACTGGAGCTGCGTCAAGATACTGGAAGTTGTAACCGTTGTGAGTGGCCGGGTCGATGTTCGGCGCATTCACCTTATTCAGGTAGGTAAGCAACGCCTTTCCGTTCGGATCCATCATCGACGCCGGAATTTGTCCGTTCGGAAAGGGATTCGCCTGGCTGCCGCCGCTTGGGCAGAAGGACGTCCAGCTTGCAGCATTCGCGCATGGAACCTGCGACGTCGGCCACCAGGATGAGCCGCTGGTCTGCGCGCCCGGCAAAGTAGCTGCGCTGAAGTCGCCATTGATCATCGCCGTGGTGGGGACAACCAATTGGTGCAGGGTCGGGAACGGATTCTGGAACATCTTCTCGAACCCGCCAAAGAAGAAGAGCTTGTCGCGATTGCGGTTGAAGTTGGTCCCCGGGATGCGGATCGGGCCGCCAAAAGTCCCACCAGGATAGAGCTGGTGATCCATCGGCCGCTGATTTACGCCGCCGGCGGTTGCTTTGAAATAGGAATCATTTGCATTCGCTTGCCAGTTGCGCAGATAGGTATACACGTTGCCGTGATAGCTGCTGCCGCCGCCCTTGCTGGTGATCTGAATGATCGTCGGGCCTCGCGGGGTGTCCGCGCCAAAGGCCGCATTCAGAAAGGTAAATTCAGCCGTCGTGTCCTGGTTCACATTGGCGATCTGGGTTCCCTGGTTCCCTACATCGACCAGGCTCGCGCCATCGAGCGTCATCTGCATGCCGCCATAGGGCTGTGTGCCGTTGGCGGAAAACGACCCGATCGGGCCACTATTCGTTGAGGTCGTCTGACTGCTGAACTGTGTCTGGCCCAGCCCGGTGTTCATCCCCATGCCGGGCATGAACTTCACCAGCTCGGCGGCATCGCGTCCCTGGATGGAAAGATTCTCGACAAGCCTGCTGCCAATCGTCACCGAGCTCTCGCCCGAGTCCAGCGGAATCACTCCCGCCTGCGAGGAGACGACCTCCACCTGGGCCGTGGAGGTTGCCACCTTCATGGCAATATTCGGCAGAACATGGTGTTCGCCAAGGTGCAGGATGATATCGGTTGCAACCCACGTCACAAAGCCGCTGGATGTAATCGTTATCTTGTAGGTCGCTGACGGAACCGCCGCGAAGTTGAAGAACCCGCTGCCGTTCGAAACGGTCTCGCGCTTGTCGCCGCTCGCAGTGTTTTCAAGTATTACCTTGGCGTCGGGTATCACGGCTCCGGTAGCATCGGCGACCGTGCCGGCAATCGTTCCGCTCGCCGACTGGCCGTAAGCTGTCCGCGAGATGAAACACAGAGTAAATAGAACCACGGCAAAAACGAGCGCGCTTGAGGCGCGTCCTATTTTTGCCGCAGTTCGCTGGGCTAATTGCAATTCTTGCATTTACTGGCTCCTTAAAATTCGTGACGAGGTTTTGCCCTCGCCACATTGCTGATGGCGCGCCCAGGCATTTCTTCCTGCCTGGAAATTTAGACTGATAACGTAATCATGTGCAGAAAGACTTATAGGCCGTTGAACCTACGACCGTCAACTATTTTATTTTTATTTTTTTATTGGGCTTTTCAGTCGAAGTGCGAACAAAATGCAGGATGACGATATAAAACTAACAACCTGTAAAATCTCTTCCAAAAATCTCTAGTGGACAGTTTCTGGGACAGTTTCTTAGCGGGAGCCTATGAGGCTGTAAACGAAACTCTTTATGGGGTGAAACAAGGGTATCAATACTTGACTTACCTAATTCCGTGAGCCGCCGATGAGCTTCCCTATCGGGCCCAAAATCGACTTCAGAGACGATTTCGTTCGAATCCGATTGGACAAGATCCACAAAATCATGCTTTCGCCCGGAGCAGTCGATGCCGTCATTTGTATCCTCGATCGACTGCTGCGACGTGGTCGATGCCGGCCAACCAAACCTGCTGGGCTTGCCCCTGCGGAACGAAGAACAGCACAGTGAAAACTCCTCACGGCGTCAGCACAGCATTGATTTGAGATTCGTTGTCGGTTGCACCGTTGCCTTTCCTGCCATAGATCACAACAACGCAATCTCCTGCATCTACTTTCACCGGATAGGGGAGGAATGTTTCTATCTGTCTGGTAAGCGACGCCTTGGAACTTCCACCCTGAGGAATCTGATAATCCATGGGCACACTCTCCAGGTGTATCGCATTGTTCGGAAGCCAACTGTTCAACGTTGCAAGCGGAGCGGGATTCGGAAATCCCTGGCTGTTCAGGTTGTTGCCGAATCTCCCACATCCTCCCGGAAGAAGGTAATAGTTATTCGTAGAACCCCACACTTCGCCCGTCGGCAAAGGCCCGAAGTTCTGTGTCCCATCGAAGGTGCTGTCGCTGATGCTTCCGTATAGCTCCACCAGATGCCCAGCGGGCATGACGATGGGAACCGCGAAGGCCTCATTATCATTGGTCGTTGCATTCTGGCAGCCCCAATTCATGCCAAAACAATATTCGCCGGCCAAACCCACTACTGCATTCGCGGTCGTCTCAGACCGTTTGTATTCCAAATTGAGGTCGGCAGACATCGTAACCGCGCCAGCCCCCTCCACAAGCGGTCCCCCAGCAAAAATGAGGGCCACGCATCCCGTCATCGGCAAGGGGTTGGGAAACCGAAGGTCCACGGGAAGTGTGACCTCCGACTTCGTCGGACTCTTCTGTATCTCGCTCCAAATGAAATTTGCCCCCGCAAGACTCGGGTCACTCGCAGGGCATTCTCCCGTCCAATAAGCCAACAACCAAAGCACTTCGCTGAATTCTGAGCTATGGTTTTTGAGGGAAATCGTTCCGCTTAGCGCCCGCACCTCTCCGTTTGAATCAGCTCCGTCCAGCACGTGGTACATGTACATATACTGCGGAAATCCGACTTGCGATGTAGTAGCAGTGCGCTGAATATGCAGCACTCGATGGTCCCTGTCTCCGTCTCCACTCGAATCGTCATTTTGCGCCCACGCATTGCATGTTCCGCGGCCAATCAATATGAAAATGGCCGCAACAAAAGCTATTCTCCAGCACGTCTTCATCATTTACCTTTCTTTGAAAGAACGCATCGCCGCGGACCTCGCCAGATTGCTGGCAATGTACGGAGTCCGAAACTAAAAGACGCTACATGAGAGAGACCAGTCGCCCACTCCGAAGGGACCTCGAATAACTTGAGAAAATCTGAGTGAGTGACGACATTGGCGACATTCAGATCGTCGCCAGGGCTGAACCATATCTGTTGAGCGCGTAAACACCAAGGGTAGACACGCATCGTCCAGGCGATTCCAGGCGGAAAAGAAGTTTCTTCATTTACAACTCCTCTTGGTTTCCGTTGCTGGCGTTCAGGAAACGAAATAGAACAGCTGATGGCTTTGACCCGCTACCGCGAAAACTGTTTCGGGCCCCACGCAAGATATTTAGCTAACTACCCGATGAGGGGAAGGGGCATCGTCCCCTTGCCATTCAACATCAAAATTACTCCCCTCTTGTCGAATGCCTGGGGAAACAAATCCAGGTCCTACCCCCGCGCCGCAAGCATCCCCTTCAACTCGCTGACCTCGACCGCCAGAGCCCTGATCTCCTTCATCAGCTCCGCCCTCTGTGCATCATCACTCATAGACCTGATCCCCTCTATGTAGAAGTTCCCATTCGGCTCGAGCACACACCTCTCCACCTCTTCATATCGGTCAAATCCCTGCTTGTGCATCACAGACCGCAGCTCCAGCTCCGACAGCGCTTCTCTCTTCAGCGCCTCCCAGTCCACCGCCCCATGCCGGATCAACACCGTTTCGGTCCCCTCCAGAGCCTCATTCAGCTTCGGCATCTTGAACAGCACCCGCGTCAGCAGCCAGTTAATCGTCAGCAGCGACAGCACCCCCACGATCCCACCCGACACCGAATTATCGTTCCCGATGATCGAGTTCTGCACTGTATTCGACAGGGTCAGCAGCACAACCAGGTCGAACGGATTCAACTGCGCCAGCTCCCGCTTCCCAAAGATCCGCAGAAACACAATCAGGCACAGATACACGATCACCGGGCGAAGGATCTTCTCCAGCAACGGCAACTGCATGTGGAACATGCTCTCAATCAAAGGAGGCTCCTTTTTACAACCAGCAAATCACCACAACAAAGTCACGATTACCAGGCAAAAAACCACGTTCTGCACACCATTTTTTACAAAAAACCTAGGAATAGCGCCGTTGATGCCACTCCCACGCGCTCGAAATAATTTGGTCCAGTTCCGCAAACCGCGGCCTCCACCCCAACTCCGCTTTGATCTTCTCCGAGCTCGCCACCAGCACCGCCGGATCGCCCGCCCGCCGCTCACATTCCTCAACAGCGATAGGCCTTCCCGTCACCCGCCGCACCGACTCAATCACCTCCAGCACCGTAAAACCCTGCCCATTCCCAATGTTGTAGATCAGCTTGCTCTTCTCCTTAAGCGCCCCCAATGCCAGCAAATGCGCCTCCGCCAGGTCCCGCACATGGATATAGTCTCGAACAGCCGTCCCATCCTTGGTCGGATAATCCCTCCCAAAAACCTTGATGCTCGCACGCCTTCCCAAAGCCACATCCAGAATCAGCGGAATCAGATGCGACTCCGGCTCATGCGCCTCCCCATACCCTTCAATCGCCCCAGCCACATTGAAATACCGCAAACTCGCATACCGGAAGCCATGCGAAACATTCATCCACCCCAGCATCTGCTCCACCAGCAACTTGCTCTCTCCATAGGGGTTAGTCGGCTTCAGCTTCGCATCCTCCAAAATCGGAGTCGATTCCGGTTCCCCATAACAGGCCGCCGTCGAGCTGAAAACCAGCTTGTCGTGCCCAGTGGCCAGCATCGCTTCCAGCAAAGTCAGCGTCGAAGCCGTATTGTTCCGAAAATAAACCTCCGGCACCTTCATGCTCTCGCCCGCCTCGATCAACGCAGCAAAATGCATCACCCCATCGAACCGCCCCGCCTTCAGCGTCTTCTCCAGCAGCGCCCGGTCCGCCAGCTCCCCTTCAACCAGCTCCGCGCCATCAGCCACCGCTAATCTCTTGCTATGACAGAAGTTGTCAAATACCGTCACCGAATGCCCGCCCGCCAACAACATCCGCGTCACTGTACCGCCGATATACCCTGCTCCGCCCGTTACCAAAATCTTCATTGAGAAATCTCCCGGTGTTTCTATCTTGGATACCACAAAAGTACCAGTGTCAACGACATACGCTTACGGCAATATACTTGCAGTAAGTGACTGGCAAAGCCCCGGCAATCTCCAATGCACGGCGCCTGCTTCAACCTTTTTTGCACCGCTTTTGGTTCTACTATCTGTCTGGCAAATCGGTTATCTCAGCGACAGAAGGTCACTCGTCATGAACAGTTGCATCGAGGCAATTCGGCAAAGTTCGAACACTCGTCCCCACTTCGGCACCATGCGCCGAGTTCCCTCTTCTCGTTTCTCTGATCCCGGTTACAAACTCCGTATCAGTCTCATCCTCCCGCCTACTAGGGCTATCTGAAGGATTTTTTTATGGCAAAGCCGCTTCGCAGTGACGATCCCAACCCGCAGAATATGCAGTTCTCACACTTCGGCGTCCTCAATGACGGCAGCCAGAGCAAGGGTTCGCTCTTCACTTCTATCTCGCTTAACATCGTCATTGCCATCGTCGTCTGCATCATCGGTGCAGCTGCGAAGAAGACCATAGATAACCGGCACAAGCTCACCGAGCTGAGCCTCGCGCCCCTGCCCAAGCAGCCCGAAATCGAGCCCATCAAGCCCAAGATCGTTCCCCCCAAGCTTCCACCGCCCCCCGTCGTCAAGGTCGAGCCGCCAAAGATCAAGCTCCCCGACGTCAAGCTCCCCGAACCCCCCAAGCCGCCCGAGATCAAGATGGTGCAGCAGCCTGTCATCCTGGCTCCAGCGCCGCCCAAGCTCGTCCAGCCGCCACCCGCGCCTAAGGTCGTCAATCTCGCCCAGGCCCAGCCCGCTGCGGTCGTGAACCCCTCGCCGCACCCCGCCGCCGTCGCTCTCGGCCAGCAGAACAATCCCATTGCCCCGTCCAACCGTCCCGCCACCAGCGCCGTCAATCTCGGCAACCGCGGCATGGCTGGAATGCCCGCCTCCAACAACGGCGCAGGCGCGACGTCCGTACATCTTGGTTCCGGCTCGCCCACCAGTAATGACATGGCCTCCACCGCAAACGCCGTTCGCGGCGTCAAGCTTGGCGTCACTGGCGGCACGGGTCCGCTCAACTCCACAGGCCGCGTTGCCGGCCCCGTCAATCTCGGCCAGAACACGCCGCCGCCGATGCCCAAACCCGCCGGCCCGACAGGTCCCACCGTCAAGTCCGCACCTAAAGTTCTCTTCAAGCCCCGCCCTGAGTACACCGCCGAGGCCATCAAGCTCCACATCGAAGGCACCGTCTCCGTTCGCCTTCGCGTCTCAGCCACCGGAACCGTCCAGGTCCTCGGCGTCACCAGCGATCTTGGCCACGGCCTCGGCGACTCAGCCGTCCGTGCCGTACAGGCAACTCGCTTTCAACCCGCTACCGATGCATCAGGCCACCCCGTCGACTGGGAGGGCGTCGTCAACGTAGCCTTCCAGCTCGCCGGATAAACCCGCGTAAACTAACTTTGTTTGGCAATATCGCCAAACGACCAGCATCAAAGATCTTCAATTTGGATGACCCACAGTCACCGCAGGAGCCGTAAATCATGATCTTCCGGAAATACTCGACAGCCGGTCTGCTACTGGCAACCTTCGCCACCGCCACCTGTGCTCAGGCCGCCTTCGGCCTCCCGCTCATGGGCAAGAAGAAGAAGCCAGAAGATGTTTTGCCGGCGCGCAAGCTCACCGCCGCGCAGAGCGCCCTCATCGATAAGGCCATCGCGCGCGAAAAGGTGGTCGTCAAGACCGTCAAGGAACGGGCCCCCATCGTTGAGACCTATATCCAGAACATGAAACCCGATCCCGTCCTCGGTCAGGTTCCAGAGTCCGACGAGCATCACCTCGCGCGCGTCGAGTTTAACAAGATCATTGGTGACCAAACCTACAAGGTCAATAAGTCCACCTCGCAGGGTGCCAGCAACAACGGCAAGCTTGGCTTCTTCAAGAATTCGTTCTCTTACATCACCGGCCTCGGCGGTGCCCTCCACCTCACCTTCAACGAAGCCGGCTTCGTCCAGATGATCCTCATGGACTCCAACGACTTCGACAAACAGCACTACGCCTTCGGATATGTCCGTAACGACTTTCTCGGCAACACCCCCACAGCCGTCTTCGATGTCACACCCATCTCCGGCAAAAAGGTTAACGGCCGCTTCTTCGGACGCATCTGGGTCGAGACCCGCAGCGGCAACGTCGTTCGCTTTAACGGCGACTTTGCTGGCCAGGAGAACGATTACAAGGAGTTCTACCACTTCGACAGCTGGCGCACGAACATCCAGCCCGACCTCTGGCTCCCTACCTCCTTCTACGTTGAAGAGAGCGATCCCAAGAGCGTCACCCGCACCCTCAAGTTCAAGGCCATTAATCACATCTGGGGCTACGTTCTCAAAGTTCCCGCCAAGGAGACCGAGAACACCTCTCTCGATGTCGTAGGAGCCACCGACGTCAGCAATGACGCCCAGGATGTCAGCCCGCTCGGAGCTCAGCGCGCCTGGGCCCAGCAGGCGGAGGACAACGTTGTCGATCGCCTCTTCCAGGCCGGCCTCATCGATGCTCCCAGCGAGTTCGACAAGACCCTCGAAGCTCTCGCCGGCAATATCCTGGCCTATAACAACATCACCCTGTCCCGTCCCATCCGCTGCCGCACGCTCCTCACCGAGCCTCTCGAATCCATCGCCGTCGGCAACACCATCATCATCTCCAAGGGCCTGCTCGACACCACCGCAATCATCTCCCAGGATGGCGCCCAGCAGATGGGCAACCTGAATGCGATTCTCGCCTTCCAGATCGCCCACATCGTCCTCGGTCACCGCCTCGACACCAAGTACGCCTTCAACGACCGTCTGCTCTTCCCCTCCACCTCCGCGTTCGATCGCATCCCCATGCACCACACCGATGCCGACAACGCCGCCGCAGCCAAGAAGACCCTTGAGCTGCTCAGCGCCAAGGAGCTCGAAGGAGGACAGCAGTACTTCGGCCTCTATCTCCAGCAGCTCCAGCAGCGCGTCAAGGCACTCAAGGCCCTCAACGAACCCCTTATCGGAGACGGCCTCGTCAAGAGCGATAACGACCCCACCTTCTGGCTCGCAGCCATGATGGCCAAGGGTGCCAAGCTCAACGACAAGGACATCAAGCAGCAGGGCGCAATGCCCCTCGCCAGCTTCCTCCGTCGCGACCCCTGGACCGATCAGGTCATCGCGCTGCACTCCACCTACGAGCCTCTTCTCACCCCGTCCGACAAGATGCCCTTCGAGGTAGCGCCGGTCTACATCAAACTCGCGTACTACAAGCCACCCGTCGACGCGGCTGCTGCAGCCCCTGCTGCAACCCAGCCAACCGACAACGCAGCCGCTGCACAACCCGCAGACAACACGTCTGCGCCTGCGGCAGCCGTTCCTGCTCCACCGCAAAACTAATCGCTCCACAAAAGGGGGACTCTGAATTCATTCAGCCAGTCCCCCGCTCTTTTTCCGGCCAACAGGACGGAGCCATCAAATCCTCATAGTTCAAATAGTTACTGGATATTCTTCCGGAGACATGTTGCCTTGAAGCGTCTTACTCTTACCGGCTGGTTTGCATGCATACTTGGCTTGACTGGCTGGTCGCACGCGCAGGCAACTCCCTCCGCATCGCGTTCCGGCATTGCCCAGTTCGGAGGCGGATTTTCCGTGGCCAGTCCCGACTGTCCTTCCGTCACCATTTATGGAATCACGAACGGCTGCACCTCCAGCACGATCATCAAAGGCCTCACCATCTATGGAACGTTCGACTTCACCCATCACCTCGGCGTGGAAGGCGACATACACAAGCTCAGCATTCCAAGACCCGGTGAAGACTCATATCTCTTTGGCCCCCGCTACGTCCTTCACTACGGTCACTTTCATCCATACGGCAAATTTCAAATTGGGCTAAGCAGGTTTCAAACCACCCTCAACACCTCCTACACATACAAAATCTATGCCTTCGGTGGTGGCCTCGACTATCATGTGCGAAACCATATCAACATTCGAGCCTTCGATATCGTGTACCAAAAGTGGCCTCAATTTTCGACCATGGGGATATCTCCTATCGTCGGAACGGTCGGCGTCGCTTATGCTTTCTAACAATGGACATTTTTTTGCCGATAAACAAAGCAATGCCTTCCAAAGCAGCGCCGTCGATCCCGCAATCATACCCGGAGCTTTACCGTCTGCCCCAGAGCCCGGTTCAACCGACTCAGGGGGAATATTAGTGCTCACAAGAATCTTCGTCTTCATCCTTCTACTAAGTGGGGCTTCCCTGCTGCACGCTCAGGCCTCTCCAACTGCTTCACGCGTAGCCGACCTCAAGATCGGCGGCGGCTATGTCAACGCAGACACTAATTACCTTTCGAACCGCGTCGGCGGCGGAATGGGTTACTTCAACTACGACTTCAAACCCCATCTCGGCGTCGAAGGTGAATTCCACTTCATCAAGGACAGCCCTACCAACATCTACCAGAAAACCTACGAGATCGGCGGACGCTACTACCGTACCTACGGCAAGTGGGTTCCCTACGGAAAGGTCCTCTACGGCCGCGGTGTCTTCAACTTCGCCTCCAGCGGGGTGACCTATGCCAACCTCGCCTACAACCTGATGGCCGCCGGTGTCGGAGTCGACTACAAGCTACACCACCACGTCTACCTTCGTGGTGACTTCGAATATCAAAACTGGTTCGGCTTTCCACAAAGCAATCTGCAACCAACCCTCATAACCATAGGCGCCGCCTACCACTTTTAGAAATAACAACCCCAGGCGTCCTGCCACATTCACGGCGCCCAAGCTGTATTGGTCGCCGTGAATGTTCTTGCGCCTTTGCCTTTCTGTTTGTCATCCCCGTAGGGATCTGCTTCTGTCGTTGTCTGTTCTTACAACATCCGCCGAACCGTCATCTCGACCGGAGGACACTCATTGTCGTTGCCGTTGCCTCTGAGGTAGAGCGGGGCTTTTAGCCCCGCGTCTAATCGCCGCCGCGAAGCGGCCACCGCTCTGCCGAAGGCCGGAGTGGAGGCGAAGCCGCAACGACCAATCTATTGCCGTTGTCTGTTCTTTCCAGTCCGCGCCCCACCCCGCACGGGGGACCGCCAAAAAATCGGCTCAGTCAAAATTTAACTCAACAAGTGCCTAATAATCAATTATTTACAGAAATAATTGCAAAATTCCCCTGCAAAATCCCTTGTCAAGCCCCAAAACCATCTAACTCCATACCCATCAATAACATCTCCATTGCATAGGAGTTATTACCAATCCGCTACAATTAAATTAGAGATCAGAAAATGCCCCTGCAAAAGCAGGGGCATTTCCTTTAACGAGTACCTGTAACCCATTGATCCACAATATTTTGCGGCTAAACCATTTAGATAGAATATTTTACAGCTGGCACTGCCCCGCAAGTAAAACAAAACAGAGAGGATAGGCACAAAAATACCCCCTGCCCGCAGGGGGAGGGGGTATCGAACAAACAACCAGAGAAATTAGAAGTGGTAAGCCACGCCCAGGGCGGGCATCGAAATGACTTGATAGCGGTTGGTCTTGAAGTCGGTCAGGCCAAAATCAGGCGCCTTAACCACAAAGCCGCGGTACTGGACCCGAATATCGAAGCTGGGACTCAGCTCATAGGCCACGCCCCCGCCGAACAGCGCACCGATATTCGTGTTCTGCTTGGTATCCAGCAACGTCGTCCCCGAGTCACGAATCGGAGTGAAGATCATGCCGCCCACGCCAGCCTCCAGGAACGGATTGAAGTTCCGGAAGTTCATGTTGTACACATAAGCGCCGCTGATCTCCTGCTGCCGCGTGTGAACGCGTCCGTTCGGCAGAAAGCTCGTGCGGTATGCAATCGAGTTCTGAGCGAAACCGTAGTTCAGCTCGAGTGCGCTCCGCGGAGTCAACATGTAACGGTAGCTTCCCAGAAAGCCTACGGTGCCGGTTGAATTCAATTGAACCGCGTTCCCGTTCACCTGCGGACCAAATACTCCAATGGCGCTCACGCTTGCGTCCTGCCGGCTCTCCTGGGCAAATCCGGCGACCGCCATCAACATCAGCGCGCCCAACAACATCGTCTTCTTCATTCTTCGTTAGATCCCTTCAATTTGGTCCGCAACGTCGTACGCTGTCCCGCAGGCAACGCGCATCAAGCATTTTTGGAACGCCATGATCACTTGTCCTTCATTGTAACCGCACTCGCGCTCCGTCAACGCGACTGCCACGCAAGAAGGCCGGAGAAGCTACCCTCCGGCCCACGCAAAACACAAATTTCTAATTCATAATTCCGCAAATCTACTGTGGAGGAGCTGGCGGCGGCGTTGTCTCGCCTCCGCCCTGTTGACGCCGCTCCTCCCTCTTGGCCTTCATCTCCGCCTGCATCGCGTCATACTTGGTCTTCTGCTCGTCCGTCAGGATGCCGCGAATCTTGTCCTGCGACGTCTTGTGGATATCCATCATCTTCGACCGCATGTCAGCCTGCGACAGAGAGCTGTCTTCACGAACCGCCTTCGCCTGCGTCATCGCGTCGGCGTTGATAGCCTTTACCTGAGTCACCTGGTCCGGCGTCAGGTTCAGCTTCTTGGTCAGCATCTCCACCATATCGCCCCTGTGGCCCGGCCCTCCACGCATCTGGCCTGCCGGAGGCGGCGGTGGCGCCGTATCCTGCTGCGCCATCATCGGCGCCACATACAGAGTGAGGGTACAGAGCGCCAGAATGGCCCCCGGCACCCCTGCTTTACGAAACATCGTCATTGTCATCAGCATTCACCTCGTGACTTATGGCCGGACGAGATTTCCAGCCGCAAATCTGCTACTTCAGACGTGATTTCCCCACAAAATGTTCTCTTCATTCCCGAAAAACTTCGCCAAATCTACACTCCACGCTCAGGCAGAAAGCAGTAAGGATCCCCATGCGCCGCTGCGTAATCCTCCACGACCTTCAAGAACGCCAGCGCTGCGTGCGACAAACTGGCCTGCCGCCGATACACAAGCCGCAACTTCCGTTCAATCTGCAACTCCGGCACATGCACCCGAACCAGAGCACCGCTCTGCAACTCCGTCCGAACCGTCAGCCCCGGAACCAGGGCCACCCCATTCCCCATCTCAACAAACCGTTTGATCGCCTCCAGCGAAGGCAGCTCCACCCCCATCTGCAGCGGAGTTTTATGCCGCTTGAACGTCTGAATCACCTTCTGTCGCTGCGGCGACGAAATATTATGCGCAATAAAGTTCTGCGCCCCCAACTGCCGGATCGATACCTTCTCGGCACTTGCCAATGGATGCTTCGGATTCACCACAAACGCCAGTTCATCCCGGTACACCACCATCGACTTCAGCTGAGTGTCGTCCGGCCGAAAAGACAGCACTCCCAACTCCACCGAGTGCATCAGCACCTCGTCCGAGATCCTGCTCGCAAGCGACCGCTGCACCGCCAGCTTTATCCGCGGATTCTGCCGCCTAAATTCATCCAGCACGGGCAGCAAATAAAGGCAGGTGTACTCATTCGCCGCCATATTCAGCCTGCCCCTGTGCAGTGCCCGCAGCTCAGTCAACGCCCCCGCCGCCTCATTCCGCAGATTCAACAACTTGGCGGCATACTCTCGCAGCACTTCACCGGCATCCGTCAGCGTACCGTCGCGCGACGACCGCTCGAACAGCACCTCGCCTAGCTCCCCCTCAAGCTTGGCAATTGCCTGACTTACCGCTGGCTGAGTACGATGGAGTCGTGCAGCTGCACGCGAAAAGCTTCGCTCCTCTGCCACCGCCAGAAACGTTTCCATCTGGATCAGGTCCAAGCTTCGCCTCCATGCTGCAACTGTTAGGCGCAATGAATGCGTCAATTAGAATTTATGATACATGTGGAACTCATCATAAGCCTGCATTATGATCGGTTCCAGATCGAGAGTATTACCTCCTATGAGCGAAACCAACCAGATCGTCTTCTTCGACACCACCCTCCGCGACGGAGAACAGTCCCCCGGCTGCACCATGCATCATGACGAGAAACTTCGAATGGCGCACCAGTTATCAGCACTCGGCGTAGACATTCTCGAAGCCGGCTTCGCCATCGCCTCCGAGGGAGATTTTCAAGCCGTCCACGCCATCGCGCGCGAGGTCAAAGGCACCCGCATCGCCTCGCTCGCCCGCTGCAAGCGCGAGGACATCGAAGCCGCCGCTCGCGCCGTCGAACCCGCCGCCAGCAATCGCATTCACATCTTCCTCGCCTCATCCGATCTGCATCTCGAATACAAACTCCGGATCACTCGCGAACAGGCCCTTGATCAGACCGCTGAGTCCGTGCGCCTCGCTCGCTCCTTCGTCGACGACGTCGAGTTCTCCACCGAAGACGGCACACGCACCGATCCCGAATTCCTCCTCAAGATGATCACCGTCGCCGTCCAGGCAGGGGCCACAACCATCAACATCCCCGACACCGTAGGCTACTCCACGCCAGCCGAGTACGAAGCCATCTTTCGCACCGTCAAGGCCAAGGTTCCCGGCATCGAAAACGTCATCCTCTCCACCCACTGCCACGACGACCTCGGCATGGCAGTAGCCAACTCCCTCGCGGGCATCAAGGGCGGAGCCCGTCAGGTTGAGTGCGCCATCAACGGTATCGGCGAGCGCGCCGGCAACGCCGCTCTCGAAGAGATCGCCGCCGCCCTCATGGTTCGCCGCGATCAGTTCCCTTACACCAACAACATCAAGATGGAGCAGCTCTACCCGACCAGCCAGCTCCTCTCCGAGTGCATCAGCTTCGGAGCAGCACCCAACAAGGCTGTCGTCGGAGCCAACGCCTTCGCCCACGAGTCCGGCATCCATCAGCACGGCATGATGGCCAATCCGCTCACTTACGAGATCATGACGCCCGCCTCCGTAGGCGTAGCCAACACCAATCTTGTCCTCGGAAAACACAGTGGCCGCCGCGCCCTTGCAGACCGCCTCGAGAAACTTGGCCACCCCCTCACTCGCGAGCAACTCGATGAGGTCTACCACCGCTTCACAGAACTGGCTGACCGCAAGAAGAACATCTACGACCAGGACATCCTCGGTCTACTTCAGCCAGACAAAGCCGCCCTCATCACCCACTAAGCGAAGAATAAGAACAAAGGAATATAGTTATGCGCCTGAAAATTGCAGTCCTCGCCGGCGACGGCATCGGCCCCGAAGTCACGCAGCAAGCCACAAACATTCTCCGCGCGGTAGCCGAGTTCGGTGGCCATGATTTCACCTTCGTCGAAGCCCCCATCGGCGGCATCGCCATCACCGAACATGGCTCGCCCCTCCCCACCTCTACGCTCGACGTCGCGCTTGACTCTGAAGCCGTTCTGCTCGGCGCCGTAGGCGACAACAAGTTCAACGCACTCACGCCCGACAAGCGCCCAGAAGCCGGTCTCCTGCAACTCCGCCAGGCCCTCGGCGGCTTCGCCAACCTCCGCCCGTCGATCGCCTATTCCGCGTTAAGTGCAAGCTCTCCCCTTCGTCCTGAAGTCACGAAAGATGTCGATATCATGTTCGTCCGTGAACTTCTCGGAGGCCTCTACTTCGGCTCGCCACGCTGGTGGAACAAGGACACCAACGAAGCCATCAACACCATGCGCTACACCCGCGACGAAGTCACCCGCGTAGCCCGTGTCGCCTTCGAACTTGCATCCAGGCGCCGCAAAAAAGTCACCTCTGTCGATAAAGCCAACGTCCTCGAGGTATCGCAGCTCTGGCGCGCCGTCGTCACCGAAGTCGCGAAAGATTATCCCGAAGTCACCCTCGAACATCAGCTCGTCGACTCCATGGCAATGCACATCATGAACACCCCGCGCAACTTCGATGTCGTCCTCACCGAGAACCTCTTCGGCGACATCCTCTCCGACGAGGCCGGAGTCATTACCGGCTCTCTCGGCATGTTGCCCTCGGCCACTATCGGCGGAGCCGTCAATCTCTACGAGCCCGTCCACGGCAGCGCACCCGACATCGCCGGAACCGGCAAGGCGAACCCTCTCGGCGCAATCCTTACCGCTGCGATGATCCTCCGCCACTCCGCCAATCTCGAGCAGGACGCCAAAGCCGTGGAAGCAGCGGTCCACAAAGTTCTCAACGCCGGCTACCGTACCGCCGACATCGCTCGCGGTCAGGAGCCCGGCCAAACACCAGTGACGACGCAGGAGATGGGCAAGCTGGTCCATCAGGCTCTGGCCGAATCCATCGACCGTCGTCAGGCTATGCACGCCGTCTAATCAACGAGCGTTCTTCGCTACTAAAGCCCGATGTCCCGAGCGCAGCGAAGAACCTGCATTTGCTTTGCCGTTGTTCTTGTCGTTGTGCCTTTGTTTTGAGCTAAACCGACCAATGCGCCACCTTCTCCAATTCGCCGCCGTACTCTTCACAATGGCCCCAATGGCGGCGCACGCGCAAATTTCCTCTCCTCAAATCAACCACTCCCAAAAGCAACCAAAAGAAAACGTCGAGTGGCTCTGGAAGTTCACGCCTCCCCCCGCAGAGGGCCGTGAAAACGATCTCGTCCTCGATCCGCGTTTCCGTCCCTTTCTGGCTCAGTACCTCACAGCCCCGCAAACTTTCTGGGGCAATCCGAAGACCGGTTTTAAAACCCTCGCCGCAACCGCGCTCGACTTTCTCTCGGTCCCAGACAAGGTACTCGCCGACGATAACCGCTACGTCACCATCACCGGCTGTGTCTACCGCTTCTGTCCTGCACGCGGTTTAATCTGGGTCGATCTGGGAAGCCCGCATCCTCTCGTCGTCTTCGCCGCCATCGACTGGGTCAAGGACAACAAAACCCCTGACCAGCCCGATGCCGAGTACACCATGTGGCTCTTCGCCAATCACGCCATCGATCCTGATCACATTCCCGCTGCGCTAACGCACAGCATCGCCCGCTGGACCGCCGAACCGCCCTCCGGCAGCACCGTTCTCCAGCACATCACCAACGCCATCCTCGTCGACCCCGACGGCACACCACATCAGATTCCGACCGCCGCCACCGGCGCAAACAGCATCACCAGGCTCCAAACCGGACAAAAGGCACACCCATGAATACGACACCAAAGACACTCTTCGAAAAAGTCTGGCAGCAGCATCTCGTAGCCGAACCTGAGGGCGAGCCCACGATCCTGTACATCGATCTCCACCTCGTCCACGAGGTCACATCACCGCAGGCCTTCGACGGCCTTCGCATGGCAGGCCGCAAAGTTCGCCGCCCCGACCGTCACATCGCCACCGTCGACCACAACGTCCCCACCACCAGCGCTGAGGACCGCCTCCACATCGTCGATCAGGTCTCAGCCAACCAGGTCAACGCCCTGCGTAAAAACTGTGCTGAGTTTGGTATCGAGTTCTTCGACGTGCAGGACACTTCGCAAGGCATCGTGCACATGATCGGGCCCGAGCTCGGTGCCACCAAGCCCGGCATGACCATCGTCTGCGGAGACTCCCACACCTCTACTCACGGAGCCTTCGGCGCACTTGCCTTCGGCATCGGCACCAGTGAGGTCGAGCACGTCATGGCCACGCAAACTCTCCCGCAGTCGAAGCCAAAAACCTTCCGCATCACCGTTGATGGCGCTCTTTCCTTCGGAGTCACCGCCAAGGACATTATCCTTCACATCATCGGCAAAATAGGCACCGACGGAGCCACCGGCTACGCGGTTGAGTACGCAGGCTCAGCCATTCGCGCACTCTCCATGGAAGGCCGCATGACCATCTGCAACATGAGCATCGAAGCGGGAGCTCGCGCCGGAATGATCGCCCCCGACGAGACCACCTTCGCCTACCTCATGGGCCGCCGCTTCTCACCCACCGGTCCAGCATGGGACGAGGCGGTCGCTCACTGGCGCACCCTTCCCACCGACGAAGGCGCCGCCTTCGACCGCGAACTCCACATCGATGCCGCTACCATCACCCCCACCGTCTCATGGGGAACAAGCCCTGGCATGGTCACCTCCATCGAAGGCAAAGTTCCCTCCATCGACGACGCGCCCACCGAGGCCGACAAAAAGTCCTACGCTCGCGCCCTCGAATACATGGGTCTCCAGCCCGGCACCCCCATCGAAGAGATCAAAATCGACGCTGTCTTTCTCGGCTCCTGCACCAACGCCCGCATCGAAGACCTCCGCGCCGCCGCCAAAGTCGTTAAAGGCCATCACATCGCGACTACCGTGCGCGCCATGGTCGTTCCCGGCTCCCAAGCAGTCAAGCGTCAAGCCGAACAAGAGGGTCTCGACAACATCTTCAAGACCGCAGGCTTCGAGTGGCGCGAGCCCGGCTGCAGCATGTGTCTCGGCATGAACCCAGACATCCTCGCCCCGGGCGAGCGCTGCGCCTCCACCAGCAATCGCAACTTCGAAGGCCGTCAGGGCCGCGGAGGACGCACTCACCTCGTCTCACCGGTGATGGCCGCCGTAGCCGCCATCACGGGTCACTTCACCGACATCCGCAACTGGAACCAAGGAGGAAATAACTAATGGAACCCATCAACATCCTCACCTCCAAGGCCGCCCCGCTGCCGTTGCCCAACATCGATACCGACCAGATCATCCCCAAGCAGTTCCTCAAGCGTATCGAACGCACCGGCTACGGCGACTTCCTCTTCTACGACTGGCGCCGCATCCAGGAAGGCCCCGCCGCCGGCGAACCCAACCCTGATTTCGTCCTCAACAAGCCTGAACACAAAGGCGCCGAAATCCTCATCGCCGAGAAAAACTTCGGCTGCGGCAGCTCACGCGAGCACGCCGCCTGGGCCATCAACCAGTACGGCCTCCGCGCCGTGATCGCGCCCTCGTTCGCAGACATCTTCTTTTCCAATGCCGGCAAGAACGGCATCATCCTCTGCCGCCTCACCGACGACGAGGTCAAGACACTTCTCGACCGCAGCACCAAAGACCCGAATCACAAACTCACCATCAACCTCGAACAGCAAACCGTAACTGACGATCAAGGCTTCAACGCCCACTTCGACATCGATCCATTTCGCAAGTACTGCCTGCTGAACGGTCTCGACGACATCGGCCTCACTCTGCGCCACGAATCCGCTCTGGACACTTACGAATCCAAGCACGACACCGAATTCTGGCTCAAACCCCGAGCAACCGCATAAGCGCCATTGCCATAACCAGTCCTGGCTTTTGTTTGTATCCGTTTTTATCAGCCTTTATCGCTTTTATCGCCGTTACGCCTTAATCCGTGTTCATCCGCGTAATCCGCGGTCGGTTTCACATAGAGGAACAAATGCCCAACGAAATCAATCCGAAGAAGAACTCCATAGCCCTCACCGAAGGCCCCAACCGTTCCGCCGCACGCGCCATGCTGCGCAGCGTAGGCTTCTCTAAGGAAGATCTGCACAAGCCCATCATCGGCATCGCCAACACCTGGACCGAGATCGGCCCTTGCAACTTCCATCTCCGCCAGGTCGCCGAAGCCGTCAAGCAGGGCGTCCGCGAAGCCGGTGGCACCCCTATGGAGTTCAACACCGTTACTATCTCCGACGGCATCACTATGGGCACCGAAGGCATGAAGGCCTCGCTCATCTCCCGCGAGGTCATCGCCGACTCCATCGAGCTCGTCACCCGCGGCAACTCCTTCGACGGCCTCATCTGCATCGCCGGCTGCGACAAGAACATGCCCGCCGCCATCATGGCCCTCGCCCGCCTCGACATCCCCGGCCTCATGCTTTACGGAGGCTCTATCGCCCCCGGCCACCTGCCCCAGCCCGACGGCAGCAGCAAAGACATCACCATCCTCAACGTCTTCGAGGCCATCGGCTCCCACGCCGCAGGCAAGATCAACGACGAGCAGCTCGAAGCCGTAGAAGCCACAGCCTGCCCCGGCCCCGGAGCCTGCGGAGGCCAGTTCACCGCCAACACCATGGCCATGGCCGGCGAGTTCCTCGGCATCTCTCCCATCCAGCTCACTGGCGTCCCCGCGATGTCCGTCGATAAAGCAAAGGCCTCCCGCGAAGCCGGCAAGCTCGTCATGGCACTCGCCCGTCAAGACCTGCGCCCTAGCAAAATTCTCACACGCAAATCCCTAGAGAACGCCATCACTGCCGTCTGCGCATCTGGCGGTTCAACCAACGCAGTCCTCCATCTCATCGCCATCGCTAACGAGCTCAACATCCCGCTCTCTGTCGACGACTTCGACAAGATCAGCGAGCACGTGCCGTTCATCTGCGACCTCTCCCCCGGCGGCAAATACGTCGCCAAGGACTACCAGGACGCAGGTGGCTCCCGTCTCCTCGCCAAGCGCCTCCTCGACGCCGGCCTCCTCCACGGCGACCAGATCACCGTCACCTCGAAGACACTCGCCGAAGAAGCGCAGCACGCCGTCGAGACGCCCAACCAGCCCGTCATCCACACGCTGGATAAGCCTCTGAAGCCCACCGGCGGCCTCGTCATCCTCAAAGGCAATCTCGCCCCCGAAGGCTGCGTCATCAAAGTCGCCGGCCACGAACGCCTCTTCCACCAGGGCCCTGCTCGCGTCTTCGACAGCGAAGACGCCTGCTTCGCCGCCGTCGAGTCCGGAAAGATCAACCCCTCCGACGTCCTCGTTATCCGTTACGAAGGTCCGCGCGGAGGCCCCGGCATGCGCGAGATGCTCGCCGTCACCGCCGCGATCAAAGGCATCCCCGAGCTCTCCGAGACCGTAGCTCTCCTCACCGACGGCCGCTTCTCCGGAGCCACCCGCGGCCTCATGGCCGGCCACGTAGCCCCCGAAGCCCAGCTAGGAGGCCCCATCGCCGCCGTCCACGAAGGCGACACCATCACCTTCGACATCCCCAACCGCGAACTCCGCCTCGAAGTCCCAGCCGAAGAGATCGCCAAGCGTCTCAAATCCTGGCAAGCCCCCGCCCCCCACTACAAACGCGGAGTCTTCGCCAAATACGCCAACTCCGTAAGCAGCGCATCAGAAGGAGCCGTAACGACATAAATTCCAATGACCTCTCAGAAGAAAACTCGTCTTGTATTGATATGCGTGATCATTTTCGCGGTCATTTTTTTCGGCCCGATGATTTTGTTCATGGCTTCTAACGCCGGTGCAGCGGTTTTAGATCTCGTTCTCAATAGAAAGCCGACGGTCGCTGAAATTCTGGGAAATTACAAACTTCAAGTCCCATGGGGCAACGCAACGCTCCAGATAAACGCTGACGGAACCTTTCAAGAAGAAATCAATGAAACCGGCAAACCAGCAAAGAATTTTTCAGGAAGATGGGAATCCCGCGAAGATTCAAACTTCGTCAGCATTGATTTCCGTCCTTTCGGAATGGTTTGGGACGAAGATCACGCTAGCGAAACTGGGGTCTACGGAATCAATTTCTACAAACCACATTTCGGCACGACATACGGCATGATCAACGACGATCTTGGCGAAAAGTTCGAACGGCAATAAGGAATTCTGAGGAAATAAACATGGCGAACGATAAAAATCAGCACCCCACCCTCACCGGAGCAGAAATCCTCTGGGCCACTCTCGCCGGCGAGAACGTAGACCGCGTATTCGGCTACCCCGGCGGAGCCATCCTCCCCATATACGACGCTCTGCGCAAGTTCCCCATCCACCACATCCTCGTCCGCCACGAGCAGGGTGCCTCGCACATGGCCGACGGCTACGCGCGCGCCTCGGGCAAGGTCGGCGTATGCATGGCCACCTCCGGCCCCGGCGCGACGAACCTCGTCACCGGCATAGCTACTGCCATGCTCGATAGCATCCCCATCGTCGCCATCACCGGTCAGGTCTCCTCCAAGGTCTTAGGCTCCGACGCCTTCCAGGAAGTCGACATCACCGGCATCACCCTGCCCATCACCAAGCACAACTTCCTCGTCACACGCGCCGAAGACATCGCGCCCACCGTGCGCCTTGCCTTCCAGATCGCGCAGGCTGGCCGCCCCGGCCCCGTCCTCGTTGACATCACCAAGGATGCCCAGCAGGCCACCGCAACCTTCGACTTCGAGGCCGCTGCACCTGCTGCGTATCGTCCACACCCTATGCTGCGTGCAGAATCATCCTCGATCCAGCAGGCGATCGAGCTGATCAAATCCGCGAAAAAGCCCCTGATCCTTGCGGGTCACGGCATCATCCAGTCCGGCGCCGAGCAGCAGGTCATCGCCTTCGCCGAGCGTCATCAGATCCCCGTCGCCAGCACACTGCTCGGCCTCGGAGCCTTCCCCACACACCATCCGCTCTCGCTGGGCATGATGGGGATGCACGGCGAATCCTGGGTCAATCACGCCATTCAACAGGCTGATTTATTGCTTGCATTTGGTATGCGCTTCGACGACCGCGTCACCGGCAACCTCGCCAGCTACGCGCCAAATGCGAAGAAGATTCACATCGAAATCGATCCCTCTGAGATCAACAAGAACGTGAAGGCCGAAGTTGCTCTTATTGGTGATCTGCGTGAGACGCTTGATTTGCTTCTGCCACTGTTACCAAAGAAGTCAGATACCAATTGGCTGCGTGAGATCAATGCGATGAAGGGTGATGCTGCTGTTCGCGACATCATCAATCTGCCGGATAATGGCCATCTTTATGCGGCCCATGTTATCAACGACATCTGGCGTGAGGCCGTGGCTGCTGGACGAGAGAAAGAAACCATCATCGTTACAGATGTGGGTCAACACCAGATGTGGGAGGCGCAGTATTACAAGCACGATGTCTCCAGAACCCTTGTAACCAGTGGTGGTTTGGGCACGATGGGCTTCGCTTTGCCCGCCGCTATTGGGGCGAAGGTGGCTTGCCCTGCGAAGGATGTGTGGGTGATTGCTGGCGACGGCGGTTTTCAGATGACTGCGGCTGAGCTTTCTACCATTGTGCAGGAGGGGCTTGCGATCAACATTGCGGTGATCAATAACGGGTTCCTAGGGATGGTGCGGCAGTGGCAGGAGGCGTTTTATGAGAAGAATTATTCGGCCTCGCCGATCCTTTCGCCGGATTTTGTGAAGCTGGCGGCGGCTCATGGGATCGATGGGGCGCATGTTTCTCAGCGTAAAGATGTTACGCCTACGGTGACTAAGGCTCGGACTAGCGGTAAGGCCTTTCTTATCAACTTCCAGGTGGAGAAAGAGGATGGGGTTTATCCGATGATCGCTCCAGGGAGTGCGCTGCATGAGATGGTTCGGCGTCCGCAGAAGGATCCTTTGCTTGAAACTGCGGAGGATGAATAGGGAATTTTTTCGGAAATTAAGTGAGTTTTTCTGGCGCCGGTTTTCTGCTGTTTTACAGGGGTTTTTGAGAAAAGTGGTGTGCAGAACGTGGTTTTTTGATGGATAAATGATGGTGAAATGTGTGGCTAACATGGACAAAAAAACGTCACTTTTCAACGACCGAAAATTTCGCAGTTTTTTCAACTTTATTTTCGTCTCGTCGTTTGTGCTGGCGCCGGTTGTCGGACACGCCCAAACCCACCACATCAAAATCAAAGTCATCAACGCCAAGACGAATCAACCCATAACGGACGAAAGGCTCAACGTAGCTCTTCGCGTCGACCAGATCGGATCAGTAGCCATGGCCACGGACAAAACCGGAATCATCGACGTCGACCCCGGCCATGCCGCCATCATCCGCATCCTGTCGAATATGTATGCCGATTGCCGGCCGCGCGGGGAGCTTTACACCAACTATTCCATCGACACCATTCGCCAATCCGGGATCACTACGGGCAATCTCTGCAGCAGCGCAAGCCCAAAAGCGAAACCCGGCGAACTCATCCTGTTCGAGATCCCCAAAACCTTTATCCCGTCGTATCCCCATCCACCCGCCAGTTCCTTGCCCCACTCCGACGAGAATCCGCACTGAAAGGTACCTATGCTCCACACCTTTGTAGCCCTTGTTCAAGATAAGCCCGGCGTTCTTACCCGGGTCGCCTCGCTCTTTCGCCGCCTGAACATCAACATCGTCTCGCTTACGGTAGGTGAGAGCGAGAGGGCCGATACCTCGCGCATGACGATTGTCTGCGAGGCGCCTGAACATGCTGCGCACCGAATTAAGGCTTCGCTTTATAAGCTTGAGATTACTGTCGATGTGGATGAAGTAGGTCGCAGCGAGGCTGTGATTCGCGAGCTTTGTCTTATCAAAATCTCCGCAGGTCCGCAGGAACCTAACGGTCTGCACTCGCGCTCGCAGATCTTTGAGTTGGCTAATGTTTTCCGTGCCCGTGTCGTTGATCTCGCGCCGGAGTCCATCATGCTCGAGATGACCGGCAGCTCCAGCAAGATCGAGGGACTTATCCAGGTGCTGCGCGAGAGCAACTACACCATTCTTGAGGTCTCCCGCACTGGACGTATGGCCATGCGGCGGGGGCATCATACGAGCCGGGTGCTCAAGGCTCTTGGCACTAACGGCTCCCCCGAACCCCCAAACACCACCTTCACCAAGGAAATCCTCCCTAACGAGTTCCAGGGCGTCAATGAAGAAGAAGCATAGAGACTCTCGACCATGAGCCCGATCCCATCGGAAACATCCGGCCGTTTTCCCTGGAAGCGCAGCCTCCTCACCGGGGCGGTCATAGGTACGCTCTTCGGCGTCCTCTTCCGTCTCGTCGCCGGCTCCCACTTCTACAGTTCGTATAGCGGCAGCATGCTGATGACGGTTGCCTTCCTGGTACTCGGCCCGTTCTACATCGGCTTTGTCACGCTGCAGGTCGCAGAAGAGGTTGGCAACCGATCGGTTGCCGTCTGGATCTTCGCGCCATGGGTGCCCGTCCTGCTCAGCGCGCTTATCTCGGCGTGCCTGCTCCTTGAAGGAGCGATCTGCATCGTCTTCGCTCTTCCCATCACTCTCCTCTTCTCCAGTTTCGGCGGTGTTCTCGCCGGTCTCATCTCACGCAGCGATCGCCGCCTTAGCAACTCCACACTCTCCTGCCTCGCTCTTGTCCCGCTCCTGCTGGCACCCGCCGAGTCTCTGCTGCCCTCACCCGTACTGATCCGCACCGTCTCTTCGCAGATACGCATTCACGCTCCCGTCCCCACCATCTGGCGCAACATCGAACGTGTCCCCACCATCTCCCCTGCCGAACTCCGCACCTCCTGGGCCCAGCGCATTGGCTTTCCTCGTCCTGTTGAAGCCACCCTGTCGTACGAAGGGGTCGGCGGCATCCGCCACGCCACCTTCGAGCGCGGTCTGACTTTCATAGAGACCGTCACTGCATGGGAACCCGAGCACAGGCTTGCATTCGGCATCAAAGCCGATACCGCGCACATTCCACCAACCACTCTGGACGAGCATGTCACCATCGGCGGCCGTTACTTCGATATCCTCGATGGCGAATACCGTGTGGAACCGCTCGCTAACGGCGACGTGCTCCTCCATCTCACCAGCCATCAACGGCTCTCAACCGATTTCAATGGCTATGCGGGCTTCTGGTCCGACGCAGTCATGCAGAATTTGCAAACCAGCATCCTCGAAGTGATTCGACATCGCTGCGAACACGCGTAAACTTTACTTACAACCAAAGGAAGAAGAACAACCATCATGGCAAAGACCTACCACGACGCAGACGCAGACCTCTCCCTCATCCAAGCCAAGAAGGTAGCCATCATCGGCTATGGCTCGCAGGGCCACGCTCACGCCCTCAACCTCAAGGACTCCGGCGTTGAGGTCCGCGTAGGCCTCCGCCCCGAATCGGCTAATGCCGAGCGTGCGCGCAAGGCTGGCCTTGTTGTCGGCACCGTTGCCGAGGTGTCGAAGTGGGCTGACGTCATCATGAACCTGACGCCCGACCAGACCGCAGCCAAGGTCTACCACGCGGATATTGAGCCCTATCTCCTCGACTCCTCAAACCGGCCCGCCAAGACCCTCATGTTCGCTCACGGCTTCAACATCCGCTTCCGCACGATCCAGCCACCGGCGTTCGTCGACGTCTCGCTCGTCGCACCCAAGTCCCCGGGCCACCGCGTCCGCGAGGTCTTCACCGAAGGCGGCGGCGTACCCGGCCTCGTAGCTGTCGAGCAGAACGCTAGCGGCGAGGCCCTGGCCCTCGCACTCTCTTACGCGAAAGCCATTGGCTGCACCCGCGCCGGAGTCCTCGAGACGACCTTCACCGAGGAGACCGAGACCGACCTCTTCGGCGAGCAGGCCGTCCTCTGCGGCGGCACCAGCGCCCTCGTCAAGGCAGGCTTCGAGACCCTCGTCGAGGCAGGCTACCAGCCCGAGCTCGCTTACTTCGAAGTGCTGCACGAGCTGAAGTTGATCGTCGATCTGATGTATCGTGGCGGCCTTGAGTACATGCGCCACTCCATCTCCGACACGGCCGAGTGGGGTGACTATGTTGCCGGTCCGCGTATCGTTACGCCTGAAGTGAAGGCTGCGATGAAGTCTCTGCTGAACGACATTCAGGACGGATCGTTCGCGAAGAAGTTCATCGAAGAGAACGAGACCGGCCGCAAGGAGTTTGCCCGCATCCGCAAGGAAGAGGCCGCACATGGCATCGAGAAGGTTGGCGCCGAGCTTCGCAAGGCCATGCCATTCCTCGATCCTGTGAAGGTTGAGAACGGCGCAGTTGTCAAAGCTTAAGTTGTAAAAAACAATCGAAACGCCCGGGCCCCGGAGGACACTATATCCGGGGTCTGTGCTTTAAAAACAGTGATCCAAAACGAACTATGGAGCATCCAATTTCGTATCACAGACAGTTCGTCACAAAAACCGTTAGGCGTCTCCACCTTTCCGCTTGCCCTCTGTAACAATGGAGACTCCTGATTTGTCTTCTACCTATGTAGGCAGAAGAGGCCCCAAAGGAGATTCAAGATGGCCGCTCCAAGCAGCTACGAAGCCTTCCTACCTCCCACTCATCCAGGAGAGCAGCCAGCCTTCATAGGTCCGCCCGCTGAGCCGACACCACTGCCGCAGCTCATCGCCGCTTTGCGCACCATTACGCCGCTTGAAGGCCTCACCGAAGCCGAGTACGGCTGGCTCGCCACCCACGGCACTGAGGTCGTAGGCGACGACGGCAGCATCGTCTTCCTCGAAGGCGGCGCAGTCGACAAGCTCCACTTCATCCTGATGGGCGAGATCCACGTTCGCCGCCGGAACACCAGCTCCACCACGCTATGGATCGGCCGCGCGGGACAGATGACAGGCAAGCTGCCGTTCTCGCGGATGAAGAGCTACGGCGGGGACGGTTACACGGTCGGCCCTGTGTGGGGTCTCAATGTCGACCAGAGCATCTTCCCCGAGATGCTCGCTGCGATCCCGTCGATGACCCAGCGCTGCGTCTCGGTGCTGCTGGACCGCACCCGCGAGGTGACGCGCATGGAGCAGCAGGCGGAGAAGCTCGCCGCCCTGGGCAAGCTGGCCGCAAACCTGGCGCATGAGCTCAACAACCCGGCCTCCGCGGCACAGCGGTCGGCTTCGAGCCTGTTCTCTGAACTGCGCCAGTACGGCGACCAGAAGTATCGTCTCGGCAATCTCTGCCTGTCCGACACGCAGACGTCGCAGTATCGCTCGTGGATCTCGCGCACACGTGCTCGCATGTCGGAGTACGAAGCTCTGGCGGAGGCCAATCAGGACCCGCTGGCGACGATCGATCGCGAATCGAACCTGATCAAGTGGCTCGAGGACCACAACATCCCTAATCCTTGGGCGATCGCTCCGGCGCTCGCCGAGACCACCATCACTACCGCGCAACTCGACGAGCTGGCCGACATCGCGACCTCCGAGGTGCTGCCGATCGCTATCTCCACGTTCGCGAGCTCACTTCGGGTGGAGAGAATGGCCGAGACGGTCGTCAACTCGACGGTGCGGATCTTCGACCTCATCCGGGCGATCAAGGACTACTCGTACATGGACCAGGCGCCGATCCAGGACGTTGATCTGGCGCAATCGCTTGAAAATACGCTTGTTATGTTCAAGTCGCGGCTGCAGCATGTGAACGTCGAAACCAGCTTCGACCCTGCGCTTCCGCCTGTAAGTGCCTTTGGCAGCGAGCTCAACCAGGTTTGGACGGCGCTGATTGAGAACGCCCTTGATGCCATGAAGGATCGGGGTACGCTGCGGCTGACGACCCGGCTCAGCGGTCAGATGGCGTTCGTCGAGGTGTGGGACACCGGGCCGGGTATCGCGCCCGAACTGAAGTCCCGGATCTTCGAGCCGTTCTACACGACGAAGGCTCCGGGGCGCGGTCTGGGTCTGGGACTTGATACCGTGCAGCGCATCGTGACAAAGCACTCGGGATACACGCATGTGGAGTCAAAGCCCGGCGCTACGTGCGTCCAGATTCGGCTTCCGCTGGATCAGGCTCAGGCGTATTAAAAATGAAACGGGAGGGTCATCGCCTCTCCCGTTAACTCGCTCAGCGTCAATTACTTAGTGATTTCCACGCCACGCCAGAAAGCTGTGTGATGCTTCACATTCCGCGCTGCCGGCTTGGGGTCGGGGTAGTACCACGCCGCGTCAGGGTTTTCCTGGCCGTCAACAATGATCGTGTAGTATCGCGCCTGCCCCTTCCATGGGCAGCTCGATGTCGTCGAACTCGGCCTCAGGAACTCACGTTTTACCGTCTCGTCCGGAAAGTAGATGTTTCCCTCAACCGTTTCGAATTTGTCACTCTCTGCCAGAGTCTGATTGTTCCAAACTGCCTTTGCCATAGCTGCTACCTGCATTCTTTTCAATCGTTTAGGGTATACACCGCGCGTCCGCGGCTCGAAGCTGCGGGAGGGCAGGTCCCAAGGGTCTCAACGCATTTGTAACAGAAATGATGCAGAAATGAAAACGTAGGGTTTGCCCGGCCTGGGCAACGCTGGGGGCTAAGACGCCGCCTTCGCAGGTCCGAACGACTTCAGCATCGTCTCGTAGAGCGCCTTCGCGGCCGGATAAGTGTCGATCAGCGTGGCCGTGTGCCGCATGAAGCGGTTGCCGCTCTGCTTCTCAGTTTCGGCGTGGAAGTGATGGTACTTGACGTAGAGGAGGATGCCCTCGCCGTTGGTGTCGAGGAACAGGTCGGCGTCGAGCGCTCCGCGGAGGACCATCGCGGCGGCCATCTCCCAGTAGCTGATGACCTGGCGCCAGGCCGGGTTGTGTTCGGAGGTTATGTCGCGTGATACGGCGCGCAGTTCTTCGAGGCTCTTCGGGTTGAACTCGAAGACCATGAAGCGCCGGGCTCTGCGCAGCATCTCCTCCCGCCGCAGTTCGTAAAGGTGCAATATCAACTCTGCATCCGCTGGCGTTGCCATCGTTCGTTCTCCTTCAATCATTATGCAACGCTCTCAACTACCGGGCGTGTCTTCTCGGGATCGGGCCTTTCGGCGGCCGGAGCGGGCCCGGCGATCTTCTTCTCGTAGGTGCAGGGCGGGGCGGTTGGAGCCTCCTCTGGAGCGCCCTTTTTCTTGCGCTTCTTCGGTAGCGCTTCGGCGTTGTTCGGGCAGACGAGGTAGGTGCCCTTGTCGTTGACGACCTCCAGCAGATACGCGCTGTCGCACTTCGGGCAGGTCTGGTTGACCAGCTTCAGGTTCGAGGCGAAGTCGCACTTCGGGTAGTTCACGCAGCCGTAGAAGAGATCGCCGCGCTTGGTCTTGCGCACGGCGATGTCGCCGCCATCCTTCGGGCACTTTGCATCCAGCAGCTCCTGCTTGATGTACTTGCACTTTGGATAGCCGCTGCAGCTGATGAACTCGCCGTACTGTCCGTTGCGAAGAAGCAGCGGCTTGCCGCACTTGGGGCAGCTCTCTTCCAACTGGACGGGAGGCTTCTGCTGGACCTTCTGGGTCAGCTTGCGGATCGTCTTGCACGGTGGGTCTTCGTTGTAGCCGGGACAGGCCATAAACGGTCCCCACGGCCCATTTCGCAGCACCATCACGCGGCCGCAGTTGTCGCAGAACTCTTCTTCGGCGACTTCGTCGGCACCGGGGGCGCTAAGATCGGGCTTGGCGGCGAAGTTTTCCTTCGTAAAGTCGCAGCTGTACTGCTCGGCCGTGACCTTTTTGCCCGCTTCGGCCGCCTCTTCAATCCCCGTCGCCAACTCCTTCGCGTTCAGCACTTCCTTCGAATATGCAAACTCGTCATCGGTCGTCGACTTCACGATCATCGGGAAGGTGAAGGCAGTCGTCACCTTCTTGATGACGGCCTTCTGGTCCTTCTTCCATGGGCCAGCCGCGATCGTCATGGGCTTGACCTTGGAGAAGTTACTGCACGAATAGAAGCTACCGAACTTGCCCCATTTCAGGATCAGTGGGCTGCCGCAGTTGTCGCAGACCTCGTCGGTCTTCTCTTCCATGCGCTTGATGTCTTCCATCGAGCCTTCGGCAACCTTGAGCTCTTTCTCGAAGTGATCGTAGAAGCCATTGAGCAGGTCGGTCCAGCGTTCGGATCCCTCTTCGACAGCGTCAAGCTCTCCTTCGAGCGTCGCTGTGTACGCCGTGTCGAAGATGTACGGGAAGTTCTTCACCAGCAGCTTCGTCACGACAGTGCCGATCTCGGTTGGAACGAACTTCGCCTGGATCTTCTTCACATAGTCGCGATCCTGGATCGTATTAATGATGGAGGCATACGTCGAAGGCCGCCCGATTCCCTTCTCTTCGAGGGTCTTCACCAGGCTGGCTTCGTTGAAGCGCGGTGGTGGCTGCGTAAACTTCTGCTGCGGATCGAGCTTGTCAAGCCGCAATGCCTCACCGTTGCTCAACTCCGGCAACCGGCGATCTGCCTCTTCCTCTTCCTCAGTCTGCGCCTCAGCAGCCTCTTCCTTCGCGGCTTTATCCTTGGCTGCCTGACGCGCGCGCTTGTCTTCCTCTTCAAACTTGAGGTGGCCGTCGAACTTCAGCACGCTTCCGGTAACTCGGAAGTCATACGCAAGCTTTGCCTGAGCGACGATGTCCACCGTCGTCTGATCGAAGATCGCAGGCGTCATTTGGCTCGATACAAACCGCTGCCAGATCAAACGGTACAGCCGGAACTGCTCGTCCGAGAGATATTTGCGAATCGACTCCGGCGTGTACTTCACACTCGTCGGGCGGATGGCTTCGTGCGCATCCTGCGCCTGTGCCTGCTTCTTCCCGACGTACTCGTTCGGAGAAGATGGCAGATACTGCGGTCCCAGCTTGCTGATGAACTCGCGCGCATCTGCAATCGCATCGGCACTAACGCGAGTCGAATCGGTTCTCATATAAGTAATGAGGCCGACTGTTCCCTCGGAGCCAATCTCCACGCCTTCGTACAAACGCTGCGCCACGCCCATGGTGCGGCGTACATTGAAGCCCAACCGGCCCGAAGCATCCTGCTGCAGTTTGCTCGTCGTGTAAGGAGCCTTCGGATTGTTCCGGCGCTCCTTCTTCTCGACCGAGCGGACGCTCCACTTCGCCTGTCCCAGCTCGGCGATAACCTCGTCGATAGCCTCTTTATCCGGCAGCGCGTTCGCCAGAAAGAGCTCCTTGCCATCTTCGTCCTTGCCGTTGGGAACACGCGACGGTATACCGTTCACGCCGACAAAGCGTGCGGTAAAGCCCTGCTTGCCATCGGGTTGAAGCTGCGCGTCGATGGTCCAGTACTCCACTGGATTGAAGTCGTTAATCTCCTGTTCGCGCTCGACGATCAACCGCAGAGCAACCGTCTGGACACGCCCAGCGGAAAGTCCGCGCCGCACCTTGTCCCACAGCAGCGGCGAAACCTGATATCCCACCAGCCGGTCCAAAACGCGGCGGGTCTGCTGCGCATCGACGAGGTTCTCATCGACATCGCGGGCATGGGCAAACGCAGCCTTCACGGCCTTCTGCGTGATCTCATTGAAGGTGACGCGCCGGACCTTCGACTTGTCCTTCACCATCGGCAGCAGTTGCATCGAGAGGTGCGCGGCAATCGCCTCGCCTTCGCGGTCCGGGTCGGGCGCCAGGTAAACCATGTCCGCCTTCGACGCCAGCTTCTTCAGCCGGTCTACCACCTTCTCCTTGCCCGGTGACACAATCAGCGTCGGCTCAAACGTCCGCTTCTTCAGTTCCACACCAATTTCGTTCTTAGGCAGGTCCATGATGTGGCCGATCGAGGCCTCCACCGTGTAGTCGCTGCCGAGATATTTTCCGATCGTCTTCGCCTTCGCCGGCGATTCCACGATCACAAGTGATTTACCCATTCAGTCCCTTCATCCACCAGAAACGTATCGCCGCAGCAAAACGTTCCATTCTTGCTTGTTCCATTGCGAACCTAACACGCTTCCGCGGCGTGCGTCATCTGCGCCTGATTCCTGAACTGACGAAAACTGTGCATGAACGTCATACGTTACCCACCATTTTGTGGAAAACTGCACACCCGGCCCCTCATCCCTCAACTCCAATAATCCGTTGCACTTACGGTCACCCGTTCTCTGTTGGTGAATCCGTTTGGGCTAGCTGTCTAAAACGTCCGCACATAATTTTTACCAGGCAGCTGTTTCACGCGCCCTGCAATCTCCAGTTCAAACAAAGCGGTAAAGATCTCGGCCGATCCCAGTTCCGCCTCCAGACGCTCCAGCAGATCATCCAACTGGATGGCTTCGTCGTGCCTTAGCTTGTCTAGAACCTTCCGCTCATGTTCCGGCAGCGGCGTTTCGCTAAATAAGGATGCAGTGCCTGCCGGTTTCGATTCACCCTTGCCCTCGGCAGCCAGCTCGTCCTCGAGTTCCAGCCTGATCTGCGACGGCAGATCTTCCCAAATATCCTCCCATGTTGCAGTGAGCTTAGCACCCTGCTTTATCAGCGTGTTAGGGCCCCAGGCGTTCTTGTTGGTCACATTGCCCGGCACGGCATAAACGTCGCGATTCTGATCCATCGCGCATCGCGCCGTTATCCGCGTGCCGCTGTACTCCGCGGCCTCAATTACCAGGACCCCCACGCTCATTCCACTCAAGACCCTATTCCGGATAGGAAAGTTCTGCGGCGCAGGAAAAGTTCCCAGTGGATATTCGCTCACTATCGTCCCACCGGTCGCTACGATGCTCTCCGCCAGCTTCTTATTCTCCTTGGGATAGATCACGTCGATCCCCGTTCCCCACACGGCCACAGTCTTTCCGCCAGCCTCGATGGCTCCCTTGTGCGCGGCCGTATCCACTCCGCGGGCCATTCCACTTAATATGACCAGACGCCGATTTGCCAGATCACGCGAAAGCAGCTCCGCCATTCCTGCTCCATAGGGCGAAGGGCTTCGCGTGCCGACCACTGCGATACCCGGCCGTGCCAGCAACTCTACGTTCCCGCGAATCCAGAGCACAGCGGGCGGATCGTAGATCTCTCTCAGGCGGGCAGGATAAGCTTCGTCCGCAGGCGTCAAAATGCTGCCGCCAACCTCGATCACTCTGCGCAACTCATCCTCAGCGGCCGCCCGCGCTTTGCCTTCAAACACGAA
>Ga0210409_10000913_pt1 | contig 41833 bp, 33 predicted proteins | sample IncBWH17MmetaG_FD_161649 | JGI IMG/M metagenome (GOLD analysis project Ga0210409, IMG submission 161649) | Forest soil microbial communities from Barre Woods Harvard Forest LTER site, Petersham, Massachusetts, United States - Inc-BW-H-17-M | ecosystem: Environmental > Terrestrial > Soil >... | reverse complement strand
GGACTTTTTCGAGAAAAATCAAATGGAATCAATGGGGACTCCAGTAGATGGTGCCCGTGGAGGGAATCGAACCCCCACTCCTTGCGGAACACGATTTTGAGTCGTGCGCGTCTACCAGTTCCGCCACACGGGCATGAGAGCGCCAACCTGCGCTCCAATTTCAATGAGCCCCAATCTGTTCGGAAAAATCGGTCTCGACGTTTTCCGGATCGCGCTCGACGCGATTACTACACGTCGCAATGGCGGAGCTCCAAGCGGAATTTGCGGTCCGGCGCTTACCGCTTAACGAAGGATTTGAGCCGCGCCAGGGCCTGATCCCACTGTCCGGAAACGCGGTCGAGGTAAGCCCTGATGTCCTTGAGCGGTTCCGGCCGCAATTCGAACAGGCTTTCGCGTCCGACGCGTGCGCTCTGCACCACGCCGGCGCCTTCGAGCACGCGCAGGTGCTTGGTGATCGCCTGCCGCGTCAGGCTTGAGCCGCCGGCGAGCTGGGAGATCGACCGCCGCTGCCCGCCGGAGAGCTTGCCGAGGAGCGACAATCGCGTCTCGTCGCCGAGGGCGGCAAAGACCGCGGCGCGGCCCTCCAGGCTGCGTCGTCTAGCCCGGACGGCCGACATGGCGTTCGATGTTCTTCATCTGCTCGGTCCAGCCGCGTTCGTTCATGCGGAATGCCTCGAAGCGGCGGCCCTGCGGAATCGCGTCAAACCCGGATTCGGTGAGGAATAGAACGGTGCCGCCCTCCTTCGCCTCAAGCCTGAACGCGACCAGGGTAGGCGGTTCGCTGCGGTAGTCGACATCGGGATCAATCGCGTAGGGATGCCAGGTGAACGAAAACAGCCGCTCCGGCTCCATCGTCTGTACCGTGGCTTCCCATTTCAGGTGCTCGTAGCCCGGATAGGCGACGCTGCCGCGCGTGACCTGACCGGGCACGAACGGGCCGCCGAGCTTCACGCGAAATCACTCGCCGAATTCGCGGTGATCGGTCAGCGCCCGCCACACGCGCGATGGCGGCGCGTCGAGCTCGATGCGCTTCTCTATGCGGTTGCTCACTCGCACCTCCTCTTTAATAGACTGCCGCCGACACGCAACCTCCGGGTTGCCGATCCATATGGCCATGTCGGCGGGATAATGCAACCATTTTGTTGCTCTTTAGGTCATGCGCTGGCGCCGCGGAAAGCAGGTCGCCGGCTGCGACTTGCGCCGAACCTGCGGATCGGCAATTGCTGTGGCCCGCAACAACGCCGCAGCGAGGGCGGGATGAAGGACACCTGGATCGACCGGCTGCGCCGCGAGCCGGCCGCCGCTGCCGCGCTGGCGATCTTCGTGCTCAGCGCCACGACGCTGCTCGGTGCGTGGTATTTCGAATTCGTGCTCAAGCTCGCGCCCTGCCCGCTGTGCCTCCAAGAGCGCCTGCCCTACCATGTCGTCATCCCGCTCTCGCTGTTGACGGCGATCGCCGCGCTGGTGCGCGCGCCGCCGAAGCTCGTCATGGTCGGCTTCCTCGCCATCCTCGCCGCGGCCCTTTGCGGCGCCGCGCTCGGCACCTACCATTCCGGCGTCGAGTGGCGCTGGTGGCCGGGTCCGACCGATTGCTCAGGCCCGATGACCGATTTCACGGCAAAAGGGCCGCTGCTCGAGCAGTTGCAATCGGTCCACGTGGTGCGCTGCGACGAGGCGGCTTGGCGTTTTCTCGGCCTGTCGCTCGCCGGTTACAACGTCTTGATCTCGCTCGCATTGGCGGCGCTCGCGGTCTGCGGCCTGCGGGCGCCGATGCACCGGTAGTCAACGATTTTCTTCGAGGTTTTTGAAAGATCAATCGGCAATCGCAGCGCCTCCACCCGGCTGGCGCCGCTCGTCGGATTCGATTAGCCTTACGTCGTGTTTTTGACACGGCTTTGTCGTAGCGATCACACTCCCGTCTGATGGAGGCCATCATGGGTTTGTTGGACAGCCTCGGCGGCGTGCTCAAGGGCGCCATGGGTGAGGCCGAAGCGGCGGCTTTACCGGCACTGGTCAACGCCGTTCTCGCCAAGACGGAATACCACGATCTCAACGGGCTCGTGGCGGCGCTGCAGCAGGGCGGCCTCGACACGCAAGTCAAATCCTGGCTCGGCAACGGGACCAATCTTCCAATCAGCGGAGAGCAGCTGAAGGCGGTTCTCGGCAGCGCCCAGGTCCAGGAATTCGCCCGGCACCTCGGGCTGCCGGTCGACCAGACGCTTGAGCTGCTGGCGAAATACCTGCCGGAGATCGTGGACAAGGCATCGCCGAACGGAACGCTGCAGCCGAGCACGTAGCGCGACGCGCACGCCGAACGTTTGCCGATTTTGAACAAGGCCAACTCGGGAGAAGCACATGAAGACCACATCAATTATCATTCTCGCCTCGTTTTGCCTGGCCGGCGGCGCGCTGGCGGATTCCTGCAAGGATGAAGCGGCGAGCAAGAAGCTTGCTGGGGCTGCGATGACGAGCTTCATGACCAAATGCAAGAAGGACGCGCAGGCGACCTGCGATGCGCAGGCCGCCGACAAGAAGCTGTCGGGTGCGGCGAAGACGAGCTTCACCAAGAAATGCGTGTCGGACGCAACCGGCACCTGAGCTCGGCCCCAGGAGGCGCTCCGCGGGGCGCGCCTCCCCTGTTTTTCACGCCTCAATACCGGAGACTTGCATCATGAAAACTCATCTCCTGATCACGTCGGGAATATTGCTTGCCGCTCTCTCCATCGTGCCGTTTCCGGCGCACGCCAAAACCATGAAAGAGTGCGCCGCCCAGTGGAAGGATATGAAAGCGGCCAACCAGACCGCCGGCATGAAATATCGCGATTTCAGCAAGCAGTGCATGTCGGGCGAGGCGGCGCCGGCGGCCGAAACCGCGCCGGCGACCGGAACGGCGCCCGCCACGGCAGCGCCTGCGCCTGCTGCCCCACCGGCGGCCGGAACGACGCCCGCCGCAGCGCCGGCAGCGAAGCCGTCGCCGGGTCATGAGGCCATGGTCGCAAGGGAACGCACGTGCGGCGCCGAATGGAAAGCGGACAAGGCCGCCGGAAAGATCCAGGAGGGAATGAAGTGGCCGCAGTACTGGAGCGCGTGCAACAAGCGCAAGAAGGCCGAGGGAATGTAAGCGCCGCGATCTTCGGCGTGCCGGCGGCGCAACTGCGAGCCCGGGATGAGGGGCGTGGTGGGCGGTGCAGGGATCGAACCTGCGACCCCATCCATGTCAAGGATGTGCTCTTCCGCTGAGCTAACCGCCCGGTCCGGTCTCACGATTTAGCGTCGCCGCGCCTGCGGGGTCAAGGCCGCGGCTGCGGCGCATCCGCGGATCAAAATTGCACGCGATCCGCGCCCTTGAGGCCAAGCAGGGTGCGCGCCTCGCCCGGCGTCGCGATCTCGTAGCCCAGCTCCTCGACGATGCGGCGGATTTTCGCCACCTGCTCGGCGTTGCTCTTGGCGAGTTTGCCCGGGCCGATATAGAGCGAATCCTCGAGACCGACGCGCACGTTGCCGCCCATCATCGCGGCGTTGGTGCAGAAGTTCATCTGGTGGCGGCCGCCGGCGAGTACCGACCAGTAGTATTGATTACCAAACAGACGGTCGGCGGTGCGTTTCATGAACAGGAGATTGTCGAGATCGGCGCCGATGCCGCCAAGAATGCCAAAGATCAGCTGCAAAAACACCGGCGGCTTGAACAGCCCGCGATCGATGCAGTGGGCGAGGTTGTACAGGTGTCCGGTGTCGTAGCATTCGTACTCGAACTTGACGCCGTGGCCTTCGCCGAGCAGCTTCGAGATCTTCTCGATATCGCGAAAAGTATTGGGGAAGATGTAGGCGTCGGAATTGAGCAGATAACCTTCCTCCCAGTCGTATTTCCAGGTCTTGTAGCGCCGCGCCATCGGATAGAGCGCGAAGTTCATCGACCCCATGTTGAGCGAGCACATTTCCGGCGAGAGCTGCTGTGCCGCCGAAATGCGCTGCTCCACCGTCATGGTCACCGCCCCTCCGGTGGTGATGTTGACGACCGCATCGCAGCCTTGCTTGATCCGCGGCAGGAACTGCATGAACACGTTGGCGTCGGGCGACGGCCGCCCATCCTTCGGGTCGCGCGCGTGCAAATGCAGTATCGCCGCGCCTGCCTTGGCGGCATCGACCGCTTGGGTCGCGATCTGATCGGGCGTGATCGGCAGCGCCTCCGACATCGTCGGGGTATGGATCGAGCCTGTGATCGCGCAACTGATGATGATCTTATTGGCCATGGTCGCAGCTTCCCTTTCGCCGGTGCCCTATCAGTTGATCTTTCCCCGCCGGCGTCAGCATCGCGCCGCCTCGCGCAGATTGTGGCAGATTTGCCGCATCTGGCTCATACCCAGCCCGATTCACCACGTTTCAGCCGCCCTACACAACTGCCGCGCCGCGATGCGTCCTAGCATTGTCATCGGAAGCGCTTATGTCATTGATACTGCGCAAGCATTGGGCTCCGGGCCAGCCGGCAGGGAGCCGGGCGGAGAACCCATAGAATCATCACGTAGAGCGCAATAATCGGCCTTTCCCGGTACCATACTTACGGGCAAAGGCTTGACCGGTTCAAATCTGGAGCCCCAGCCATGTCAGTCAAGGTTTTGACCTTTGCCGCCGCGTTCGCATCGCTCGTCGTCGTCGCCGGCCAAGCTCTAAGCGCGGAGCCGACGCCCGTTGGCCTCTGGCAGGCGGTCGATGACGATACCAAGCAGCCTACAGGCTGGTTCCTGATCAGAGATCATGGCGGCGTATACGACGGAATCATCGCCAAGATGTTCCTGAAGCCGGGCGAGGATCCCAACGAACCCTGCGTCCAGTGCAAGGACGACCGGCACAATCATCCCTGGCTCGGACTGGAGATCATCCGCGGCATGAAGCCGGAGGGCGAAAACAAGTATGGAAGCGGGACGATCCTCGATCCGCGCGACGGCAAAATCTATAAAGCGACAATGAAGGTAACCCCCGACGGCCAGACGCTGATCGTGCGCGGCTATATCGGCTTCGAGCTGCTGGGCCAGAATCAATATTGGACGCGGCTGCCGGATTCCGCCTACAGCGCGCTCGATCCCGCCGTCAATCCCAATCCTGCCGCCAATCCCAATCCCGCCGTCAACCCGAAGCGCCCGCCGCCGGCGCGCAAATCGGAAACGTCGCCGCCCAAGCCGGAAAGCATCGTTCGCCGCTGAGGCGGCTCGCGATCACGAGCTGGGCTGATCTTCGCGCGGCTTGCCCATCAGCACCGGCTGAAACAGCGCCGCCGCCGCCATGGTGGTCAGCAGCGAGATGGCGAGGAGCTTGCCCATGCTCGAGGTCCCGGGATCGCTGGAAAAGTAGAGGCTGCCGAAGGCGGTTGCCGTCGCGCAGGCGCTGAACGTCACCGCCCGCGTGAGCACCGACTGCAGCAGCCTGGTCTGCCCCTCGCGCCAAGCCATGATGTAGTAGATCTTGAACGCCACGCCGACGCCGAGCAGCAGCGGCAGCGCGATGATGTTGGCGAAATTCAGCGGCATGTCGATCGCCACGCAGATTTCCAGCGTCACCACGCCGGCGACCAGCAGCGGGATCAGGGTCAGGAGCACATCCCCGAGGCGCCGCAACGTGATCCACAACAGCACAGCAATCGAAAGCAGCGCCCAGGCGCCAGCCTGGAAGAAGGCGGTGAGAATCGTCTGGCGCGCCTCGAGAATCGAGATCGGACCTTCGGTCGCGTTGGGTTCGGCCTCCTGGACCGCGTGAGCGAAGGCCCGCAGGGTCGCGTTGTCGTTCACGTTGCCGCTCGGGGTGATCTGCAGGCGGGCTTGCCCGTCCGGGGTCACCCATTGGGCGGCAAGGTCGGCCGGGAGGTTCTCGCGGGTGACCTCCTGCGCTTTGAGCAGATTGCGCAAATCGTCGAGCGCGATTCGCAACGGCGGCACGAAGGCCGCCTCGGCCCGTTGCCGCGCTGCTTCATCGGCCTTCGCGAGCGCAGTCATGTCGGCGGCGAGGCGTTTTGCCGCCTCGGCGCCTGGGCCGGGGGTCTCGGCAGCGAGACGGTTGAGCGTTTCGACTGCCGCATTGATGGTTTTGACATTTTCCGCATCCGTGGGCGGCGGAGTGACGGACGCGGGATAAAGCGCGGGATGGAGCGTCTTCTCCGCCGCCGCGATCAGCGGCAGCTTGTCCTTTTGCCGGTCCGGGATGAACGTTGACAGCGTCACTACGTGCGCGACCTGGGGAAGCGCGCGCAGCTTGGCGGCAGCGTCGTTGGCCGCCGCCAAGGTAGGTTCCAGCGCCTGGATGTCGCTTGCGCCGCCTTGTTGATCCTTCTCCAACCATAGATAGGTCGCAACCGATTCGACCTTGGTATTGCGCAGGTTCATTGGATTGAAATCAAACCGCAGCCAAAGCAGCAGCGGCGAGGCGCCGAGTATGACCAGCCCGGTCCCGATGAGTATCGCTATCCGGTGGCGCTCGAGAAAGCTGTCGACCGGCGCGAGGAAAGCGTAACCCAGCGGGTAAGGTTCGCTCCGCGGCTTGAGCCGATAGAGCAAGGCCGGCAGCAGAGTGATGTTGGTGAAGAACGCGATCAGCATGCCGAAGCCGGCGATCCATCCGAGCTCCGACAGCCCGCGGTACTCCGTCGGCAGAAACGAGAGAAAGCCAGCCGCCGTGGCCAGCGCCGCCAGAGTAAGAGGCGCGCCGGCGCGCCGACCGGCATGCACCAACGCCTCGCGCAGACTATCGACTTCGTGCCGCTCGGCCCGATAGCGGACGCTGTACTGGATGCCGAAGTCGACGCCCAGGCCGACAAAGAGCACGGCAAAATAGACCGATATCAGATTGAGGGTGCCGATCATCAGGAGACCGAGCGCCGCGGTGAGTGATAGCCCCACCAGAAGACTGACGAACACCGCAAAAATGATTCGCCACCAGCGCAGCGCCAACCAGAGGATGAAAAGCACGACGGCGATCGTGAGCGTGGCGTTGAGCGCCGCATTCTCCTTAATCGTAGCGAATTGCTCATCGGCCATGGGCACGGGGCCGGTCAGGCGCACGTGCGCCTGGTACTCGGAGGCGAGTTTGAGCTCGTCTGCGGCTTGGCGGATGGCGTTGCTGGCCTTGAGCCCGGGCTGCAACTCCGAATAATCGAGCACGGCATGGATCTGCAGGAACCGCCGCAGCTCATTGGGCTTCGCCTCGTGCCCCTGGAGCAGCTCGCGCCACGAAAAGCTTGCCGACTGATTTGCGTTTACGCGTTCGAGCGTGTCCGCGGCGAGAGTCATCGGCCAGGTCATGTCGTCGAGCTTGATCTGGCCGCCTTGAACGCCGAGGAGCCCCAACTGCAAGGCGCGAACCACCCCGCGCAAGCTCGGGTCGCTCGCCAACGCCTGCAACAGGCGTTGCGCCTCGCTCAGCATTTTCATCTGCGGTTCGAGTTGCTCCTTGGTCTGGAACAGGAGGCCGTTCTGCGCAAAGAAGGCGCCACCCCCTGGCTCGTGGATGGTGCGGAAGAAGTTCTCCTCCGGCGACAATCGCTTCACCAGCGCCTCGGTCGCCCCTTCGACCAGCTCCGGCGTCGGCGCATCGATCACCGCGACGATCGTCTCGAATTGCGGGAAGGCCTTTTCGAACACCATTTCCCGCTGCCGCGCCGGGCTCTTGGACGAAAGGAGCTGGTTGATATCGGTCGTCATGGCGAAATGCGTGATGGAATACCACGCCGACAGAATCGCCAGGATGATCGCCCCGGCGATCACCGGCCAGGAGTAATGCGTACAAAAGCCAATCGTGCGGGCAACGAGAGTGGTGATGGTCTTCATGAGGAACTTCAGCAGACAGAACCGGCGTTTGAGGCGTGACGAGAACGGCAAAATAGAGGCAAGCGGGTCGGTCTACCTTGCGGCTCCGCTGAGCGCCAATCCGAACTTGCCCGGCGCGGGACCGGGTGCCGAACGTGGGTCGTTCACGAAATCTCCCGACCCTCCCCGGCGGCGAACCCTAGATGCCCTAAATGCCGCAAAAGTGAAATCAAGGATATTTTTCACTATTTTCCCCTACCAGGCATAGAACAAACCGGGGCCGCCCGCGCTTGGCGCCATTTCTGCCTCGATCGCCACGCCAATCGCAACGGGGAGAACCGGACCTAGTGGCTCGTTTCCGCGCCATGCTGCCGACGCAAGTGTCCTTATCCGCTGGGCCGCCCGGCTACAATCGGGCTTGATTGTCACGCCGTCGTGGCCAATGTCATTGTCACGGCGTTATGGCCAAAGTATTGGTCATGGAACATTGTGGACGGAAGACCGCGCTCTTGCGGCGCGGCCAAGCATCCGGCACTCGGCCGGGAGGTCATTGATGAAGGTCATACTCGCTCAGCCTCGCGGATTCTGCGCCGGTGTCGTCCGTGCCATCGAGATCGTCGAACGGGCCCTGCAGAAGTATGGGCCGCCGGTCTATGTGCGTCACGAGATCGTGCACAACAAGCACGTGGTGGAAAGCCTGAAGGCCAAGGGCGCGCATTTCGTCGAGGACCTCTCCGAGGTCCCCCCGAATGCGGTCACCATCTTCAGCGCCCACGGCGTCGCCAAGAGCGTCGAGGAAGAGGCGGCGGCGCGCGCGCTGCCGGTGCTGAACGCGACCTGCCCCCTCGTCACCAAGGTACACAATCAGGGCAAGCGCTACGTGGCGCAGGGGCGCCGGCTCATTCTCATCGGCCATGCCGGCCACCCCGAGGTCGAGGGTACGATGGGGCAGATCTCCGAACCGGTGACGCTGGTGCAGACCGAACGCGACGTCGACGCCCTCGCCATTCACCCCGACACGCCGGTGGCCTACGTCACGCAGACCACGCTCAGCGTGGACGACACCCGCGGAATTATCGCGGCGCTGCACCGCCGTTTCACCGACATCATTGGGCCGGAGACCCGCGACATCTGTTACGCCACGCAGAACCGGCAGACGGCCGTGCGCGAATTGAGCAAGCTGGTCGACGTCATTCTCGTGGTCGGCGCCAAGAACAGCTCGAACTCCAACCGGCTGCGGGAGATCGGGCACGAAGTCGGGACACCGTGCTATCTGATCGCCGACGGCAGCGAGGTCGAGCCGGACTGGTTCAATGGCGCTGAGACCGTCGGTATTACCGCGGGCGCTTCGGCGCCGGAGGTGCTGGTCGAGGATGTGATCGACGCCCTGCGCCGGCTGGGCCCGGTCGAGGTCAGCGAGCTGACCGGGCGGCAGGAGACCATCGAATTTCGATTGCCGCCGGAATTGACTGACGGCATCACGGCCAGCCGGGCAACGGCAAAAGTCTAGGTCGGGCGCCGTCCTCGCACAGGCTGACAGAAGGAAAAGATCGTGGGTGTATCGTTGCGACAGAAGGCCGCCGTCGGCTCTTACGTACTCAAGCAGCGCCTCACGGGGCGCAAGCGCTACCCGCTCGTGCTGATGCTGGAGCCGCTGTTCCGCTGCAATCTCGCCTGTTTCGGGTGCGGCAAGATCGACTACCCCGACGCGATCCTGAACAAGCGACTTTCGGTAAAGGAATGCCTCGACGCCGTCGACGAGTGCGGGGCGCCGATGGTTGCCATCCCCGGCGGCGAGCCGCTCATCCACAAGGAGATCGGCGAGATCGTCAAGGGCATCGTGGCGCGCAAGAAGTTCGTCTCGTTGTGCACCAACGCGCTGCTGCTGGAGAAGAAGCTCCACCTGTTCGAGCCGTCGCCCTATCTGTTCTTTTCCGTGCACCTCGACGGCCTCAAGGAGCACCACGACAAGTCGGTGTGCATGGAGGGCGGCTTCGAGAAGGCGGTCGCCGCCATCAAGGCGGCGAAGGCCAAGGGCTTTGCCGTCAACGTCAACTGCACGATCTTCGACGGCCATCCCGCCGAGGACATCGCAGCATTCCTCGACCTCACGGAGGAACTCGGCGTCGGCGTTTCGATCTCGCCCGGCTATGCCTACGAGCGGGCGCCCGATCAGGCGCACTTCCTCAACCGTCGCAAGACCAAGGAACTGTTCCGCAACGTCTTTGCCCTCGGCAAGGGCAAGAAATGGAACCTCACCCATTCCGACATGTTCCTGGACTTCCTTGCCGGCAACCAGGAATTCCACTGCACGCCGTGGGGCATGCCGACGCGCAACATCTTCGGCTGGCAGAAGCCCTGCTATCTGCTGGGAGAGGGCTACGCCAAGACTTTCGCCGAATTGATGGAGACGACGGACTGGGACGCCTACGGCACCGGCCGCTACGAAAAATGCGCGAACTGCATGGCGCACTGCGGCTACGAGGCGACCGCGACCGAGGCCACGGCGCAGCGTCCGCTCGCGGCGCTGGCGCTCGCCTGGCGCGGCGTGAAGACGGAAGGGCCGATGGCGCCGGAAATCCCGCTCGCGAACCAGCGCCCGGCGCAGTACGTGTTCGACGGCCAGGTGCAGCAGCGGTTGTCGGAAATCCGCGCCAACGAGACGCGCGAGAAATCCGCCAAGGAAGCGGCGAGGACCGCGGCCAGCGCGGCTTAGACTCGGCCGCGATTGACCCGCGGCGCTTTTCATTGGGTTGCGCCGGGCGCGTGCCGGCGTCTCGTCCCGAGGTCACCCTACGTCACATACCGTGCGTCACCGCGCGCGTATTGCCGCGCCTGAGATTGCGGTAGCGCGCCATTGCCCACAGCGGAAAGAAACTCGAATAGCCGTGGTAGCGCAGATAGAACACGCGCGGAAAACCGGTCGCGGTGTAGCGCGGCTCGTTCCAGAAGCCGTCGGCGCCTTGCGCCGCCACGAGGTAGGCGATGCCGCGCCCGACCGCTGGATGATCGATCGCGCCCGCGGCCATGAGGCCGAGCAGCGCCCACGCCGTCTGTGAGGCCGTCGACGGCGCGCGTTCGTAGCCGCGATAGTCGAGCTTGTAGCTCGAGCCGTCCTCGCCCCAGCCGCCGTCGTCGTTCTGGATGGCGATGAGCCAATCCGCCGCCTTGCGCATTTCCGGCGCGCCGGGGTCGATGCCGGCGGCATTGAGCGCGCACAGCACCGACCAGGTGCCGTAGATGTAGTTCATGCCCCAGCGGCCGTACCAGCTGCCGTCGGCAAGCTGCGTTCGCCGCAGATAGTCGACCGCGCGCGCCACCGCCGTGCTGTTCGCGGCCGTCTCGCCGAACTGCGCGAGCATCGACAGGCAGCGCGCGGTGACGTCCTCGGTCGGCGGATCGAGCAGCGCGCCGTGGTCGGCGAAGGGAATGTTGTTGAGGTAGTCGTATTCGTTGTCGGCGTCGAAGGCGCCCCAGGCGCCGTTCTCGCTCTGCATGCCGACGATCCACTCCCGCGCGCGCCCGATGGCGGCGCTGTAGGCCTTTCCGGTCGGACCCTGGAGACGATCCATGGCCATGGCGACGACGGCGGTGTCGTCGACATCGGGGTAATGGGCATTGGCGTATTGGAACGCCCAGCCACCGGGACGGATATCGGCCCGTCGTGCGATCCAATCGCCGCGCACGTCAAGGATTTGCTTCGGCAACAGCCAGTCGAGCCCGCGCTTGACCTGCGCGACGGCCCGCTCGCCGCCTGCTTCCAGCAGAGCATGACAGGTGAGCCCGGTATCCCAGATCGGCGAGACGCAGGGCTGGCAATACGCCTCCTGCTCGTGCACCACCAGAAGCTTCTCGACCGATCGGCGCGCGATGGCGCGCTGCGGGTGGTCCTCCGGATAGCCGAGCACCGCGAACATCATGACGCTGTTGGCCATCGCCGGAAAAATCGCGCCGAGTCCGTCTTCGCCGTTGAGGCGCTCGCCCACCCAGGCGACGGCGCGGTCGATGGCGCGCTGGCGCAAGCGCCCGCGAAAATACGGCTCGGTCGCGCGCAAGGCGTTATCGACGCCGCGGAAGAACCAGAACCAGGACGCCTTCTGCTGCGGAGCCTTCGGCGTCGGTCCGAGCGTCTGCGGCGGACCGAGAAACAGCTCGTCGATCCTGATCCCCTTGGCATTGCGGGCGCGCGGTTTCTTCGCCATCAGCACCAGCAGCGGCACGATCACGGTGCGGCTCCAATAGGAAATCTTGTCGAGATGGAAGGGGAACCATTTCGGCAGCAGCATGATCTCGACCGGCATCACCGGTACCGCCCGCCACGGAACAAAGCCGAACAGAGCGAGCATGATGCGGGTGAAGACGTTGGCGCGCTCCGCGCCGCCAAGGGCGCGCACCGCTTCGCGCGCGCGGCGCATGTGCTCCGCGTCAACGGAATCGCCGATCATCTTGAGGGCGAAATAGGCCTTGACCGTCGCGCTCACGTCGAGATCGCCATCCTGAAACAGCGGCCAGCCGCCGTGAGCGCCTTGGATGCGGCGCAGATAAACCGCGATCTTGGCCTCGAGCGCCGCGTCGACCGGCTCGCCGAGATAGTGCCGCAGCAGCACATACTCGGCCGGAATGGTGGCATCGGCCTCGAGCTCGAACACCCAATGGCCATCGGGCCGCTGGCAGGCGAGCAGAGCCTGCGTCGCCGCCTCGATGCGTGGTTCGAGGGTATCCTCGATGCCGCCGGGATGTTCGCGTTGCAGGGGATGCGGTGTCGCTGCCCGCATGCGCTGCTGTTCGAGAGTGTCATCGATCATGGCTGTTTCGCGATGAGGTCGGCGGCATAATTGCCGGAACGGATCGCGCCTTCGATGGTAGCGGGCAAGCCAGTGTCTGTCCAATCTCCGGCAAGGACGAGATTGCGCCATTGGGTCCGCCCGCCCGGACGTTTGCCGTCCTGCGCCGGCGTCGCGGCGAAGGTGGCGCGGCGTTCGCGCACGATCTGCCAGGGCGGCAGCGACACCGACAGTCCGGTCACGCGCGCGACTTCGCCCCAGATCGCCGCCGCCAGCTGTTCCCGCGGCGCGTCGATCAGCCGGTCACCGGCGCTGATGGTGATCGAGAGCCGGCCGGGAAAGGCAAAAACCCACTGCACCGTGCCGTTGAGCACGCCGAGAATGAGCGGCGCATCCGCCGGCGGGTCGATGCGGAAATGAGCGTTGACGATGGCGCGAAACTCGGACGGCGCTTCGAGGCCGTTCACCAGCGAGGCGGCAGCGTAGGGCGGGACGGCGAGGACGACGCCGTCACCCGCACCGAGTGCGACGGTTTCGTCGCCGAAATCGAGCGCCGCGACCGCTCCATCGGCAAAACGAATGGCGCGCAGCTGATGCTCCATCAGTACCTTGACGCCGCGCTGGCGCAGCAACGCCAGGGCGGGCTCAACGAGCGTTGCGCCCAGTCCGTCGCGCGCGATCAGCGGCCGGCAAGCGCGTCCGCCGAGCGCGAGCGTCTCGCGGATCACGGCCGACGCGAGCCGCGCGGCGCCGAGCGGCGGATCGATGTTCAGTGCGGCGAGAAGCAGCGGCTCGACCAGGCGCTCGTAGAGCAAACCCTCGCAGCGGATGACTTCGCCGACGGCCTTGCCTGCGGGCGCCCAAAGAAGCCGCGCCAGCGGCACATAGTCGAGCACGGCTGTTCCCGGCACACGTCGGCTCGAATCGAAAACCCAAAACGGAATGCGGCCGTCATTGAAACGCAGCGTCCACCGCTTGCCGCTCGCAAGATCGGCAAACGCGAACTCCGCGGTGGGCGGACCTGCCAGCCGGTGCTCGGCGCCGATGCTGCGCACATAGTCGAGCGCGGCGTGGTTGCCGGAGAGCAGCAGGTGATTGCCGTTGTCGATGGTCATGCCGACCGCGGCGTCGTGGTAGGAGCGGCAGCGCCCGCCGGCGAAAGCGGTCGCCTCGTGCACGACGACCTGCGTGCCGCGCGATAGAAGCCGCACGGCCGCGGAGAGACCGGCGAGCCCAGCGCCGACGATGTGGACCGTTCCGCTCATTCAAAACAGATTGCGCAGCACGATGAAGATGAGCTTCGCACGCGGCAGGCGAATGGCGGCGCGCGGTGGAGCGAAGCCGCGCGCGATCAAGGCATCGAGGATGGCGCGATAGGCCTCCCCCATGATGCGCGGCGCGCGCACAACACGGCGCGGGTTCTTCGCCATGATCGCCTCGGCTTCGCGAAAATGCGCCTTCGCCATAGCGACGACGGCGTTGCAGGCTTCCGCTATCGCCGGACGCGCCAGCACGACGGCCGGGTCGGTAGCGGCGATGCCGGCCGCCTGCAGCGCCTCGCGCGGCAGATAGAGGCGCCCGAGCGCAGCGTCTTCGTCGAGATCGCGCAGAATGTTGGTGAGCTGGAGCGCGCACCCCAGATGATGGGCGAGCGAACTGCCCGCGTCCGGCGTCATTCCAAACACGCGCACCGAAAGGCGTCCCACCGCGCAAGCGACCCGGTCGCAATAGAGGTCGAGCGTGGCGCGGTCCGGTGCACGGATGTCGGCGACCACGTCCATCTCCATGCCGTCGATGATGGCGATGAAATCCTCGCGCTTGAGGTCGAATTCGCGCACCGCCTGCGCCAGGGCGGCGAGCGGCGGAGGTGCGGCGCCGCTATAGACCGCGTCGATATCGCTGCGCCACTGCTGCAATTGCGCGCGCCGCGGGTCGCCCGGACCCAGGTCGTCGGCGATATCGTCGACGGCGCGGCAGAACGAATAGATTTCGAACATGGCCTCGCGCTGCGTCCGCGGCAGGATGCGCATCGCGGTGTAGAACGAACTGCGGGAGGCGCGCTCGGCCGCCGGTGTAGGCTCGGGCTCGTTCACTCACGCACCTCGCGGCTTCTGCGACGGAGCGAGCAGACGCCGGCCGGCACGCCGCGACGCGCCGCGGAGAACGCCGGCGATGGTCAGCGCGGCGACGGCGGGCGGTCGCAGATGCACGCGGTCGCGGAGCGGGTCGCGCGCCTTGAGCAGGCGGGTCAGGCGATGGGCGAGCGTGTTGATGACGGAGACTTCGAGCGCGAGGCGCCAATCGTTGATCTGGGCGGGAAAGACGTCGCTCTCCGACAGCAGCCGCTCTGTGCGTTCGGCAAGGCGGTGCAGGCAGGTGAGAAGCGCCGGCGGCGCCCGCGGTTCGCTCAGCGACTCGATGGCGGCCCCGCTGGCGGCGAGTGCATTGAGCGGAATGTAGACCCTGTTGAGATTGAGATAGTCCGGCCTGCAGTCCTGCAGGTGATTGATGATCTGCAATGCGGCGCACAAGGCATCATTGGCGGGCCAAGTGGCACGGCTCTCGCCGTGTACATCGAGCACGAAGCGGCCGACCGGCATTGCCGAAAGCGAACAATAGCCGATGAGCTCGTCCCAGTCGCGGTAGCGCAGCTTGGTCACGTCGAGCTTGAATGCCGCAAGCAGATCCTGCGCGTGTTTCGGAGAAAGGCCACGCTCGGCCAGCGCCGCGCGCAGCCGCACCGCTGCCACGTCCTCGCGGTTGGCGCCGGTGAGGCCGCCATCAAGGCGCGTGAGCAGGTTGAGCTTTTCGCCCGGCGCCAGCTCGGCATGATCGGCGATGTCGTCGGCGGCGCGCACAAAGTTATAGAACGCCAGAATCACCTTGCGGTGGCGTGGGTGAATGAGCCAGGAGGCGACCGGGAAATTCTCATCCCGGTGTCCCTTGCCCGACCGCAATCCATCGGCATCCATCATCGCAATTCCGAAACGTTGGCCTGGGCGCGCCCCTTCCACATGCCGCCGCGCCCGCGCGCATGCTGATAGGCGGAATCAATCGTGAACGCCATATAGATCGCGGCAATCGCCGCCAAAGCCGGGCCCCACGCCGGCGACATGCGGTAGAAGCGCAGCGTAGGTTGAAAGGCGACGGCCATGGCGAGCCATGCGAGGATCCCGAGTACCTGCGCTGCACCGGTGGCGAAAAGGGCGAGCGCCACCGGCGCAATATAGGTGATCGTCAGGCCGAGGACCGTTCCTGCGAGCAGCAACGGCGAATAGTCGAGCTGCGCATAGGCGGTGCGTGCAACCATGCGGCGGATATCGGCTACCACCGGATAGGCGCGGATGCTGCGCACGCACTCTGTCAGTCCAATCCAGATCGGACCGTGCGCCTTGAGTTTTTTCGCCAGCGCGCAGTCGTCGATCAAGGCGCCGCGGATCGCCGCGATGCCCCCCGCCTGGCGCAGGACCTCGTCGCGCACCAGCATGCAGCCGCCGGCGGCGGCGGCGGTCGAGCGGCGCGGATCGTTCGCCCAGGCGAAGGGATAAAGCATCTGGAAGAAGAAGATGAACGCCGGGACGAACGCGCGCTCAGCGAAGCTCTCGCAGCGCAATTTCGCCATCAGCGAGGTGAGCGCATAGCCGCCGGATTGCGCACGTACAACAAGCCGGGTCAACGCATCCGGCGCGTACACGATATCGGCGTCGGTGAGGAGGAGGTAGACCGGTGGATGCGGCGCCATCTCCGCCAGTTCGATTCCTTGATGTTGGGCCCATAGCTTCCCGGTCCAGCCAGCCGGTGGGGGTCGCCCCGGCAGGACGGTGAGCCGGTCGGCGGCGCCGAGCGCGACTGCCGCGACGCGCGCCACCTCGCCGGTCGCGTCGCGGCTCTGGTCGTCGACCAGGATCACCGTGAATTCGCCGGGATAGTCCTGCCGAAGCAGCGAACTGATGGTCTGGCCGACGCTCTCCGCCTCGTCGCGAGCCGGGATAACGGCAGCGACCGTGGGCCACGGGCCCTGGCCTGCCCGGACCTCGTCATCATGTTGCCGGCCCAGCCAGAACCCGCCGCGCCCCGCGAGAAGGTAGAGCCAGACCGCAAGCACCATTGACGCTAAGAGGTCGTTGGCCACAGATTGTCCCACAGTTCGCCTTGCAGCGGCTGACGCGGCGGCCGCCGACGGGCGGGTCCGCGCGGCGGGCCGGTGCCATCGTTATCCCGCAAATTGAAGGTCGAGAACAACACCTCACAGGGAGGCCGGAAGGCCGAGCAACGCCGGGAATGAACGCCAAAAGCAGCCCCTTCCTGTCGCGGCTCGACGCGACCGCAAAAGACACCGAGGATCTGTTGGATCGGCTCCTGTCGCCGGCGCCGGCGGCCGGCGAGATCAGCCGCCCCGCGCGCCTGATCGAGGCCATGCGCTATTCCAGTCTCGGCGGCGGCAAGCGCTTCCGGCCCTTCCTGGTGGTCGAATCTGCGGCGCTGTTCGCGGTCCCGCGCCGGCAGGCTCTGATGGCCGGAGCGGCCCTGGAATGCGTGCATTGCTACTCGCTTGTGCACGACGACCTGCCGGCCATGGACGATGACGCCCTGCGGCGCGGGCAGCCGACGGCGCACAAGAAATTCGACGAAGCCACTGCTATTCTCGCCGGCGATGGTCTGCTGACGCTTGCCTTCGACATCCTGTCGCGCAGCGAAACGCATCCTGATCCGGCGGTTCGCACCAGCCTCGTCAGCGCGCTCGCCTGCGCCGCCGGCCTCGGCGGCATGGTCGGCGGGCAGATGCTCGATCTCGCCGCCGAAGGCCGCTTCGACGGCGGCGGCCCGCGGCAACTCGGCGAGAAGGAGGTCCGCACGCTGCAGGCGATGAAGACCGGCGCGCTGCTACGCTTCGCCTGCCAGGCGGGCGGTATTCTCGGCTCCGCGACCGAGCCGCAGCGTGACGCGCTCGAGCGTTATGGATCGGCAGTCGGCCAGGCCTTCCAGATCGCGGACGATCTTCTCGATCTCGAAGGCGATCCGGCTCTGGTCGGCAAATCGACCGGCAAAGACGCAGTGGCGGGCAAGGCGACGATGGTCGGCGCGCTCGGCAGCGCAGGGGCGAGAGCACGGCTGCAGCAGCTGGTGGCCGAAGCCGAACAGGCCGTGGCGCCGTTCGGAACCGGGGGTGCTATTCTCGCTGAAGGCGCGCGATTCGTTGCCGACCGGCACGCCTAGTCGGTCTGTGATGACCATCACGGCAATTCCTTAGTGGTTTGGCAATAGTGCAGCGCGAGTGCAATTGAAGTTCGCGCCGGCCCGCCCTATTTGCTCCCCGTCCCCGGGCCGCTCATGCGTCGTTTTGGCAAGGAACGAACAAGGGCCGAAGCTCTTGTAATTTCGGGAGTTTCTTCAATCATGCCGATGTCGACCCGATGGCTTGCCCGTGCGTCTGCCGCTTTGCTCTCGGCGTCGTTTCTGGTCTCCCTGGTGGCGTTCGCCCCCCCTGGGGCAGAAGCGCAGGCGGCGGCGAAGGCGACGGCGCGGGTCAAGGCCTCCGCCCAATCCAACGCCGGCAAGAAAGAGCCCGCGACCGCGCAGCCGCAACTGCCGCCGCGCATTCCCTTCACGGCCGCTGAGGATGCCGTCGCGGCCATTCCCGGCATTCCGGAAGCGCGGTTCTGGGGCGACAAAGAAGCGGACTTCAAGAATGCCCTGCCGGCGCAGCCAGGCCCCTGGCTCATTCTTTCGAGCGGAGGCGAGGATGGGGCGTTCGGCGCCGGGCTGCTCAACGGCCTGACCGCCGCCGGCAAGCGTCCCGAATACTCGGTCGTGACGGGCGTCAGCACCGGCGCGCTGATCGCGCCCTTTGCCTTTGCCGGCCCACGCTATGACGATGCGTTGCGCGACGCATTCACCAAGGTGACCGCGGCGGATATCTACGAAGCCGGCCGGAGCGGCGAGAGCTTCGTCGATTCCTGGCCGCTGCGGGATTTCATTGCCAAGGAAATCACGCCTGAACTCTTCGCCGACGTCGCCACCGCGCATCGCAGCGGTCGACGCCTGTTCGTGGCCTCCTATAATCTCGACGCCGAACGCCCCGTGATCTGGAACATGGGCGCGATCGCGGCGCATGGCGGCAAGGATGCGCTCGATCTGTTCCGTTCGGTGCTGCTTGCTTCGACCGCCATTCCCGGCGGTTTCCCGCCGGTGCTGGTCGACGTGGAGGCGGATGGCAAACGCTTCCAGGAGATGCACATTGACGGCGGCCTCGGTGGACAGTTGTTCGTCGCGCCGGCGCCGTTGATGGAGAGCACCAGCGATTATCGTGTGCCCGCAACCGAGCTCTATATCGTCGTCAACAGCGGCCTCGAACGCGACTTCAAGGTGGTCGAGCGCTTTGCGCCCTCGATTTTGACCCAGGCGGTCGGCGCCGCGGTCAAGGTCGACACGCGATTGATGCTCGATCGCGCGCTGATCGTGGCGAAACGCAGCGGCGTTCCCTTCAACGTTGCGACCATCCCGGCAAACTTCAGCGCGCCGAGCAAGGGACCGTTCGATCCCGGCTACATGGGTCCCCTGTTTCAAACTGGCTACGACCTGGGCAAGAGCCAAAGCCCCTTTAAGACCCAACCGCCTCCCTATCCCGCCCAGGCTGTCTCACCGTCAAACCACATTGAAAAAACCGGAGCGAATCAATGAGCCATTTGTTGCGCCCGATCCTCGCCGCTTCATTCGCCGCGTTGCTGGTGGCGCTTCCCAGTGCGCCATCAGATGCGGCGCGCCGGTCCAGCGCCTACGACGGCCAGTGGAGCGTCGTGATCTACACCACTTACGGCGATTGCGATCGATCGCTTCGTTATTCGCTCCAGATCATCGGCGGGCAGATCGTCTCCGCGCAGCAGAACTATCAGCTCGCGGGTGCGGTGGCGGCCAACGGCTCGATCCGTGTGACGGTCGCCGAGGCCGGCCGCTCGGCGAGCGGTTCCGGACGGCTCGTTGGCAACAACGGCAGCGGCCAATGGCGCACCTCCACGGGCCAATGCGCCGGCCAGTGGACTGCCGTCCGGCGTGGCTGAGCAACTCGCCTAGCCGCTATCCGGTCTGTCGCGTCGCGACGTTGGCGTCCCACCACGGGCAGACGTCGCGCGCACGCAGGTAGTTGCCGTCCATGACGTGAAGCGGGACGCGGCCGCCCGCCTCGGCGACGCCGATGCGCAGGTTACGCGCCTCTTCCCGCCCTTCCGGCGTCAGCCACATGCGGTCGTGCCCCCATAAGCTCGGCCCGTCGACGCGCTCGTGAGGGGTCCAGCCTTCCGGGTCGATGCTGCGGCCGCCCCAGCCGTATTCGACCAGAAATTTCGACGGCGACCACGAATAGAACGAGGTGACCTGATCGTTGGTGTGACGGCCGAGCGTGGTCCCGATCGTCTCCGGCTGGCGCAGCGCCAAGTCATAGGCCTGCCCGACATCGTCGAGATAGCAGAGCTCGACCATGAGGTGATGGATGCCGTTCTTGCCGGTAGTGATGAAGGCAAGGCTGTGGTGGCGCGGATTGACATGAAAGAAATAGGCCTTGAACGGCCGCAGTATGTAGTCGCTGAGCTGGAAACCAAGGACATCCGTATAGAACGGCGCCACGTCGTCGAGCCGCTCAACCGTGAGTACCGCGTGTCCCATGCCGAGCGGACCGGTGCGGAAACCGGAGATCGAGCGGCCCGGCTTGAACGGCTCCAGAGCGGTCTCGGCCCCGTGGAACGCTTCAAGCCTGTTTCCGATCGGGTCGCTGAAGATAATCAGGTCCTTGACGCGGCGTTCGTCGGCTAGCGCGCGTGAGCCGCGCACGACGTTGACGCCGGATTTTTCCAGATGCGCCGCCAGCCGCTCGAGCGCGGCCGCGCCGGCGACCTCCCAGCCGTAGAACGAAACACCTTCGCCCTCGCCGGCGTGAACGATGACGCGCTGCTTACGGTCGTCCATGCGTAGCGCGAGCGTGCCGTGGCTCTTCCCGACGAGCTGCATGCCGAGAAAGCGCGTGCCATAGGTCGCCCACTGCTCGAGATCGGCGGTTTGGATGCCGACATAGCCGAGCGCTTCGATCTGCATTCGCGGCTCTCCTTGAGAGGTGGAATCTATCACTCTTAGGCCAGCTCTGCTCAAGCCCGCAGCGCCCGCGTCGTGTCGTCGAACATCTCCTCGAAGGAGACGCGGCGGGGAGTGATCTTCATCTCAAGCGCGTAGGCGCTCATGAGTTCGAGCGCCGGTTTGACCGCTTCGAGGCCGAACGGGACAAAGTCGAGGGCACCGGCCTTCGGCAGGCCCGCGGCCTTCTTGCCAGCGAGCAGCATGCGGAAGACTTCGCGCACCGCGCCGGGATTCGATCTCGACAGTCCTTCTCTGACTGCAACCATGTGGTTGATCGGCACGATGCCATGTTTTTCATACCATTCCTTGCCCGCTCCTTCGGGATCGGGAATGACGCTCTTGAGCCGCGGGTCGGTGGGCAGGGCGCCGCCAAAGATCGCGGCATCGAGCTCGCCGTCGAGGACCATTTTGGTCATGTCCTTGCCGGCGGCAGCGCGCTCGACCCCTGCTGGATCGCGGAACTCGGCGACATGGGCGTCCTCGAAGGTAACCCATCGGATCCGGCCGGGATCGAGGCCGTAGTCCTTCCACAGAATGCCGCGCAGCCAGACGCCCGTGGTTTGCGCGAACGAGCGCACGCCGACGCGGCGGCCGGGAAGGTCGTGCGGCCGCAGCGTCCCGCGCTCGGAATTGTGCAGCAGCGCGCCCTGTTGGAAGCGCCCCATCATCGTGGCGGGCAGGAGGGTGAGCGGTTTGCCATAGGCCTTGGCCTGCAGATAGGTGACGATCGCCATCTCGCTCACGTCGAATTTCTGCTCGCGGGCCATCATGAAAAAGGCTTTGTTGATCGGCTCGACCTCGGTGAAGCGCAGGGTCACCGCCTCGGACCGTATCTCGCCGTTCTTCAGCGCCCGGGTGTGAGGATAGGTCCCGAGGCAAACGTTCAGGGTTTCGGTCTTTGCTGTTGTCGGGCTCATGCCGGCTCCCCTCGCCAATGGCCCTGATTCTACGATCTGGCAAGGCGCGAGGCCAGATGCGAGCATTCGCTGCGAAGACGAGGCTCGCTGCGCTCCAAACCGAAAGGGGATGAGACCGTGCGGCGCTGCCGCGATGTATTCCGCAAAACTGTCCGGCCCGCTCCGATCGAGCCGGGAGCGCGCGCCAGCGCTATGGCGCGGGACTTGCGCTCTCGCCCAGCGCCGGTTCCTTGCCGCCGCTGACCACGTTTCCCTTGGCGTTTTTGGGCAGGAAGATTTTTTGCAGCATCTGCCGCTCGATCGGCTTCTGCAGGATCGGCACCTTGCTGAACCGATCGTCCACCGCGTCAGCCTCGAAGCCGGTGACGAAAATAAAGGGAATGCCGCGCGCCGACAAAATCTCGGCGACTGGATAGGCCATCCCGTCACTGAGGTTGATGTCGAGGATCGCCGCGTCGAAGTCGCCGTCCTTGGCGGTCACCAGCGCTTCCGAAGCCGTGCTGATCGGTCCGACGATGGAATGTCCGGTTTCGATGAGGCATTGCTGGATCATCATCGCAACGAGCGCCTCATCTTCGACCAGCAGCACGCGGCGGCTGGCTGCCATCCTGGCTTGCCCGGAGCCGTTGTCGACTCGCTCGCGCGCCGGTTTTGGTTCCGGCCGACTGATCGGTTCGGCGTGGGGGATCGAGAGCGTGCATTGCAGCCCGCGCGGATCCCAGTCGAACGTCACCTTGCCGCCGAGCTGCTGCTCCACGCTGGCGCGGATCACGTTCAGGCCGAAGCTGCGAGTGGCCGGCGGCGCAATCCGCGGACCGCCCCTCTCCAGCCACTGCAGCACGAGAAGCTCCGGCCGCAGCTGCCAAGTGAGGTTGACCTTGCCCGCCATTGACGACAGCGCGCCATGCTTTGCCGCATTGGTGGCCAGTTCATGCAGCGCCAAGCCGAGACCTTGGGCCATGTGCGGCAGCAGCGAGATGTTCGGCCCGCCAACCTCGACCTTGTCGGCGTCGGCGACCCGATACGGCGCCAATTCCTCGCCGGCGAGCACCCCCAAGTCGGCGCCGTGCCACCGCGATTCCGACAGCAGCGCGTGGGCGCGCGCCAAGGCCTTGATGCGGCCCTCGACGGCGGCCACGTAATTGTCCACGCTCTGGGCGCGCGTGAGCCGGATGATCGATTGCACGACGGCAAGCGCATTGCGGGCGCGGTGATCGACCTCGCGCGCCAGCAGCACCTGGCGTCCTTCGGCTTCCTTGCGGTCGGTGATGTCGGTCGTCACGCCGCTGATGCGCACGACGCGATCGGCGGCGTCGAGGCTTGCTGCCGCTGTGCCGGTGCACCAGCGAAAGCTGCCGTCTGGGCGCAGCACGCGGAATTCGGCCTGCTGCGTGCGAGCGCCCTTGGACATGCTGCGGCCGATATCCTGTAGCCGCGCCCGGTCGTCGGGATGGATCATGGCCTGGATATTCTGCAGCGTGGGCTTGAAGCTCTCACGGTCCACGCCAAAGATGCGATGCTGGCCCTCGTCCCATTTCCATTCGCCGCTGATGAGGTCCCAATCCCATGACCCCATCTGGCCGCCGGCCAGCGCAAGGCTGCGGCCCTCCTCGCTCTGCAGCAGACGCGCGTTCGAAGCTTCGAGTTCCGACGTGCGTTCCGCCACGCGCCGCTCAAGCTCGGAGTTCAAGCGCTCGAGGTCGCGCGTCTTGCGATAAAGCTCGGCGAAGATCTTGACCTTCGCCCGCAAGACCTCCGGGACCACCGGGACCGGGACGTAGTCCACCGCACCCATCTCGTAACCGCGCAACCGATCGACGTCTTCCACCTGGATGGCGGAGATGAAGATGATCGCCGTCCGCTGGAACCGCGGATGGTCGCGGATCATCGCCGCGAGCTGAAAGCCGTCGAGTTCCGGCATGCAGACGTCGATCAGGACGACGGCCGCCTCGTTCTTGAGCAGAAACTCCAACGCTTCGCGCGCCGACGAGGCCTTGACCAGATTTTCTCCCAGTCCGCGGAGAATTTCTTCGCTGGCGAGCAGCTTCGCGGGCTGATCGTCGACCAGAAGGACATTGACTTTGTCGTGCATGCGCGGGGCCTAGCGATGGAGCCACATCCGCAGCGCCGAGAGAAGCTGCTCGGTGTTGACCGGCTTGGCAAGATAGTCCGAGGCGCCCGCCTCGAGGCATTTCTCGCGGTCGCCCTTCATGGCCTTGGCGGTCAAGGCGATGATCGGCAGCCGGCGATAGGCCGGATTGCGGCGGATGTTCTCGATGGTCTGATAGCCGTCCATTTCCGGCATCATGATGTCCATCAGCACGATCGCGAGCGCCGGGGTCTCGTTGACCAGCGCAATCGCCTCGCTGCCGGTCGTGGCGGTCAGGACGTGCATGCCGCGGCGCTCCAGCACGCTCGACAGGGCAAAGATGTTGCGTGAGTCGTCATCGACGAGCAACACGGTGCGGCCGACCAGGTCTTCGTCCGAGCTGTTGAGCCGCTCGAGCATGCGCTGCTTCTCCACCGGAAGGTCGGTGAACACGCGGTGAAGGAACAACGCCGTTTCGTCGAGCAGCCGCTCGGGCGATTCCACGCCCTTGACCACGATGCTGCGCGCCATGGTGTGGAGCTGCGCGTCCTCGTTGGCCGACAATTCGCGGCCGGTGAACACCACCACCGGCACGTCGGCGAGCGCCGCCTCGGCGCGCATGCATTCCAGCACCTCGAACCCGGACATGTCGGGCAGCCGCAGGTCGAGCACCACGCAGTCGCAGGCCTGCTGGCGCATGATGTCGAGCGCCTGCCCGCCGGTGCCGGCATTCACGATCTCGATGTCGTCGTGACCGAGGAGTTCGTGGATGCTCATCTGCTCGGCAGCATTGTCCTCGACGACGAGCAAGCGCCGCCGCCGCGGTTGGGAGAAGTCCTTGATCTTCGTCAGCGCCTCGGAAATGCCTTCGCGCGTCGTCGGCTTGGTGACGAAGGAGAACGCGCCGCGCGCGAGCCCATGCTGGCGATCCTCGTCGAGCGTGATGATCTGCACCGGAATATGCCGAGTGAGCGCGTTCTGCTTGAGCTGGCTGAGCACGTTCCAGCCCAGCATGTCGGGCAGGAAGACGTCGAGCGACACCGCCGTCGGCTGGTACTGCTTGGCGAGATCGAGCGCGTCGTCGCCGCGCATGGCGAGCAGCACCTTGAAGCCCTTGTCGCGGGCAAGGTCGATCAGAATGCGCGCATAGTGCGGGTCGTCCTCGACGATTAGCAGGATGGGGTCGCCGGGCTGGACCTCCAGCCGGTCGTCGGGGATCTGCTCAATGGTGCGTTCCACCGTGACCACGGGCATCGCCGGCGCGGCGGTGGCCGCCGCCGGCCGGGGCGCCGTGGTCGACCCGACATATTTGAGCGGCAGGTACAGCGTGAACGACGATCCGGTGTCCGGAGCGCTGCGCAAGTGGATTTCGCCGCCGAGCAGGCTGGCGAGTTCGCGGCTGATGGCGAGACCGAGACCGGTGCCACCGTATTTGCGGCTGGTCGAGGCGTCGGCCTGCTGGAACGCCTCGAAGATGATCTTCTGCTTTTCCGACGGAATGCCGATCCCGGTGTCGGTGACTTCGAAGGTCACCACCGCCGAAGCCTGGCTCAGCACCGGATGCCCGACGCTCCAGCCGCCCAGCGCCAGGGCCACATTGAGCCGCACGCCGCCCTGTGCGGTGAACTTGAACGCGTTCGACAGCAGGTTCTTGAGCACCTGCTGCAGCCGCTTGGAATCGGTGGTGATGCTGCGTCCGAGATTGGGATCGACATGGACGTCGAACGAGAGTTGCCGCGTTTCCGCCTCGTGGCGGAACGGCCGCGCAACCATGTCGAGCAGGTTTGAGAAGAAGATCTCCTCGGCATCGACCGTGACCGTGCCGGACTCGATCTTCGACAGATCGAGAATATCGCTGATCAGATTGAGCAGGTCGGTGCCCGCGCCGTGGATCGTTCGGGCAAACTCGACCTGCTTCGCCGACAGGTTGCCTTCAGGATTTTCGGTAAGCTGCTGGCCGAGGATAAGGATCGAGTTGAGCGGCGTGCGCAGCTCGTGCGACATGTTGGCAAGGAATTCCGACTTGTACTTTGAGGTCAGCGCCAGTTCGGTCGCCTTTTCCTCGAGCGCGCGGCGGGCCTGCTCGATTTCCTGATTCTTGCGCTCGACTTCGACGTTGCGCTCGGCAAGCTGCTGCGCCTTCTGCTCGAGCTGCTCGTTGGTCTGCTGCAGCTCCTTCTGCTGCGCCTGCAGCTCGCCGGCGAGCTGCTGCGACTGCTTGAGCAGGCCTTCGGTCTGCATCGTCGCTTCGATCGAATTGAGCACGATGCCGATCGAGGTCGTAAGCTGCTCGAGGAACATCGTCTGCAACTGGGTGAATTCGTTGATCGAGGCGAGCTCGATCACCGCCTTGACCTGGTTCTCGAACAGCACCGGCAGCACGATGTTGTTCTTCGGCGTCACCTTGAACAGCGCCGAGCTGATCGGGACGACGGTATCGGGCATTTCGGTGATCAGCATGCGCCGCTTTTCCACCGCGCACTGCCCGATCATGCCCTCGCCGAGCCGCAGCGTCAGCGGGTGGCCGTTGGCGCCGTCGTCGGCATAGGCGGAGAGAAGCTTGAGGCCATGCGTCTCCTCGTTCTCCATCTGATAGATGACGCCCTGATGGGCGTTTACGAGCGGCGTCAACTCGGAGAGCAGCAGGCGGCCCACGGTGGCGAGGTCGCGCTGGCCCTGCAGCATGTTGGTGAATTTCGCCAGGTTGGTCTTGAGCCAGTCCTGCTCGGTGTTGCGGTCGGTGGTGAGCCGCAGATTGTCGATCATCGTGTTGATGTTGTCCTTGAGCTCGGCCACCTCGCCGCGCGCTTCCACCTGAATCGAGCGGGTGAGGTCGCCCTTGGTCACCGCGGTCGCGACCTCGGCGATGGCGCGCACCTGCGTGGTGAGGTTGGCAGCCAGCAGATTGACGTTGCCGGTGAGGTCCTTCCACGTGCCGGCGGCGCCGGGCACGTTGGCCTGGCCGCCGAGACGCCCCTCGACGCCCACTTCGCGCGCCACGGTGGTGACCTGGTCGGCGAACGTCGCCAGCGTATCGGTCATGTTGTTGATGGTCTCGGCCAGCGCCGCCACCTCGCCCTTCGACTTCACCGCGAGGTTCTGCTTGAGGTCGCCGTTGGCGACCGCGGTCACCACCTTGACGATGCCGCGCACCTGTTCGGTCAGGTTGGCGGCCATGACGTTCACGGTGTCGGTGAGGTCCTTCCAGGTCCCGGCGACGCCGGGCACCTGCGCCTGGCCGCCGAGCAGGCCTTCGGTGCCCACCTCGCGCGCGACGCGGGTGACCTCCGAGGCGAACCCGTTGAGCTGATCGACCATCGTGTTGATCGTGTTCTTCAGCTCGAGAATCTCGCCTTTCACGTCCACCGTGATCTTGCGCGAGAGGTCGCCGCGCGCCACGGCGGTGGTCACCTCGGCGATGTTGCGCACCTGCGTGGTCAGATTGGCCGCGAGCAGGTTGACGTTGTCGGTGAGGTCCTTCCAGGTTCCGGCGACGCCGGGCACCACGGCCTGGCCGCCGAGACGGCCCTCGGTGCCGACCTCGCGGGCGACGCGCGTCACCTCGGCGGCGAACGAGCGCAGCTGCTCCACCATGGTGTTGAGCGTTTCCTTGAGCAGCAGGATCTCGCCGCGCACGTCGACGGTGATCTTCTTCGACAGGTCGCCGCCGGCGATGGCGGTGGCCACGTCGGCGATGTTGCGCACCTGCGCGGTCAGGTTCGACGCCATGAAGTTGACGTTGTCGGTCAGGTCCTTCCAGGTTCCGGCCACGCCCGGCACCTGCGCCTGGCCGCCGAGCTTGCCTTCGGTGCCGACCTCGCGGGCGACGCGGGTGACTTCGGAAGCAAAGGCGTTGAGCTGATCAACCATCGTGTTGATGGTGTTCTTCAGCTCCAGAATCTCGCCTTTGACGTCGACCGTGATCTTGCGCGACAGGTCGCCGCGGGCGACGGCGGTCGTCACCTCGGCGATGTTGCGCACCTGGGCGGTCAGGTTGCCGGCCATCGAGTTCACGGAGTCGGTCAGGTCCTTCCAGGTGCCGGCGACGCCGGGCACGTTGGCCTGACCGCCGAGGCGGCCTTCGGTGCCGACCTCGCGGGCAACGCGCGTCACCTCGCCGGCGAAGCGGTTGAGCTGGTCGACCATGGTGTTGAGCGTTTCCTTGAGCTGCAGGATCTCGCCGCGCACATCGACCGTGATCTTGCGCGACAGATCGCCGCCGGCGATGGCGGTCGCCACCTCGGCGATGTTGCGCACCTGGGCGGTGAGGTTGCCGGCCATCGAGTTGACCGAGTCGGTCAGGTCCTTCCAGGTGCCGGCGACGCCCGGCACCTGCGCCTGGCCGCCGAGCTTGCCTTCGGTGCCGACCTCGCGGGCGACGCGGGTCACCTCGGCGGCGAAGGCGTTGAGCTGGTCGACCATCGTATTGAGCGTGTCTTTCAGCTCGAGAATTTCACCGCGCACGTCGACCGTGATCTTGCGCGAGAGGTCGCCGCGGGCGACGGCGGTCGCCACTTCGGCGATGTTGCGCACCTGCCCGGTGAGGTTCGACGCCATCGAATTGACCGAGTCGGTCAAGTCCTTCCACGTGCCGGCGACGCCGCGCACCATGGCCTGACCGCCGAGCTTGCCTTCGGTACCGACCTCGCGAGCGACGCGCGTCACTTCGCCGGCAAACGCGTTGAGCTGGTCCACCATCGTGTTGATGGTGTCCTTGAGCTCGAGAATCTCGCCGCGCACGTCGACGGTGATCTTCTTCGACAGGTCACCGCTGGCGATGGCGGTCGACACCTCGGCGATGTTGCGGACCTGCGCGGTGAGGTTCGACGCCATCGAGTTGACCGAGTCGGTCAAGTCCTTCCAGGTGCCGGCGACGCCGAGCACGTTGGCCTGGCCGCCAAGCCGGCCTTCGGTGCCGACCTCGCGCGCGACGCGGGTGACCTCGCCGGCAAACGCGTTGAGCTGATCGACCATCGTGTTGATGGTCTCCTTGAGCTGCAGGATTTCGCCGCTGACGTTGACCGTGATCTTCTTCGACAGATCGCCGCCGGCAATCGCCGTCGCCACGTCGGCGATGTTGCGCACCTGCGCCGTCAGGTTCAAAGCCATGAAGTTGACGCTGTCGGTGAGGTCCTTCCACGTTCCAGCGACGCCGGGCACCTGGGCCTGGCCGCCGAGCTTGCCTTCGGTTCCGACTTCGCGGGCGACGCGGGTGACTTCGGAAGCAAACGCGTTGAGCTGGTCGACCATCGTGTTGATGGTGTCCTTGAGCTCGAGAATCTCGCCGCGCACGTCCACCGTGATCTTGCGGGAGAGGTCGCCGCGCGCCACCGCAGTGGTCACGTGGGCGATGTTGCGCACCTGATCGGTGAGGTTGCCGCACATGGCGTTCACCGAGTCGGTCAGGTCCTTCCAGGTGCCGGCGACGCCGGGCACGATGGCCTGGCCGCCGAGCTTGCCGTCGGTGCCGACCTCGCGGGCGACGCGTGTCACCTCGGAGGCGAACGAGCGCAGCTGATCGACCATCGTGTTGATGGCTTCCTTGAGCTGCAGGATCTCGCCGCGCACGTCGACCGTGATCTTCTTCGACAGGTCGCCGTTGGCCACGGCGATGGTCACCTCGGCGATGTTGCGCACCTGCGCGGTGAGGTTCGAGGCCATAGAGTTGACGCTCTCGGTCAGCTCGCGCCACACGCCGGACACCTCGCGCACCTGAGCCTGGCCGCCGAGCTTGCCTTCGGTGCCGACCTCCCGCGCGACGCGCGTCACTTCCGAGGTGAACACGTTGAGCTGCTTGATCATGCGGTTGACGATCTTGGCCGAGCGCAGGAATTCGCCCTGCAGCGGTCGGCCATCGACGTCGAGCTGCACGGTCTCCAGGAGATCGCCCTGCGCCACCGCGGCGATGGCGCGCGTTACTTCGGTGGTCGGCCACAGCAGATCGTCGATGAGCGTGTTGACCGAAGATTCCATCTCGCCCCAGGCGCCCTCGGAGAAGCCGAAACGCACACGCTGGCGAGTCTTGCCCTCACGGCCCACGACCTGACCGACACGTTCAAGCTGCTGGGCGATGCGCTGGTTGGCGGCCACGATTTCGTTGAAGGTGTCGGCAACCTTGCCCATGATGCCGATCTGGTCGCCGGACATGCGCACGGAAAAATCCCCCACGCGCATGGACTGCAGGGCATGCAGCAATTGGCGAAGTTCCCCGTTTTCGCTCCAGTTGACCTCCGGCAAGCGCGCCTGGTCGAGCGAGCCGGCGGCCGAACCATTGGTGTTCGCGGCGCCGGCGACGTCGGGGGTCTGTTCCATGGGAATCTCCTGATCCCTCGCCTATGCGGCGCCGTCGGCATCGTGCGGCGCGGACGGGATCTGACGTGACGTGGACAATGGCTGTCGAATGGGGCGTTTGCTAGCCCGTTGCGGCCAGACGGACGTTTTGATGAGGGAACCTGGTTGAGCGAGGGTGAACACTACGGCACGCGCGCCAATGAGCCGCGCGGAACCTTCCGCCCGCGATGTCTTGTTCCACCGCGCCGTCATCCACCGCGCCGTCACCAGTGCGGACTGAGATTGCCCCCTCACCAAAGGACACCTCCTAAGCCGTAACGCGCAACGCCTCCCGCCATGGAAGGTTCCGGCTCAAGACCGCGTCGATCAAAAAATTTTTGCGTGGCGCTTTTTGGAGACAGTCAACTGGGCTGAAGATCGCCGACATGGGCTCGACCGGAACAGGGCGGCGCCGACTTGCTGCCAAAAAAGTTGCCTGAATGGGACCAGGTGCTGTCCTATAAATATATGGTGCTACAATAGAATTTGCCCTAGCGGCCAGCGGCTTTGCTTTTGCCGGCACCACTTCATCCGCTTCGGTCGTGGGTGTCGCTTCGGCGATATGGCCGTTGCGCTCAGCCGGGACGTGCTACCGCGCTGGCTGACGCTTCCCGCCGCGCTTACCCACCGAGCGAGGCTGTTGCCCCGGGGTAGCTCCACAAATCAGGTCGATGGCGGCCCCGCGGCGAGCACCTTGAGTTGGTGCCGCGCGCGATCTGGCAGTTGCGCCCAGCCGGGACGTGCTACCTCGCTGGCGGACCGTTCCCGCCGCGCTTGCCCGCCGGCCGGGGCCGTTGCCGGGGGGCAGTTCCACAAATCAGGTCGATGGCGGCCGCGGCGAGCGCCTTGAGTTGGTGCCGCGGAACCCCGACGCGCGAACGCACAGCCAGGGTATGCAGGGTCGCGGTCGCGACTTGCGCCAGCGCCGAAGGGTCACCGCTCGCCGCGATCTCCCCGCGGTCGCGCGCCTTGCCGATGACGTCGGCCAGAAATGCGTCGGTACCGCGGATGCTCTCGGAGAGGAACGCGTGCACCGCCGGGTCGCTGGTAGCCTGCGCCGGAGCGGTCGAAATGGAAAAGCACCCGCGCGCGTCGGCCTCTCCGGCCCGATAAAGTTCGAGCGCGCCGTCGTAGAAGCGGGTCAAAAACTCCCGCAACGTCGCGCTGTCGGCAAGGAGTTGGGCCGACAAGGCGCGGGATTGCTGCTGATATCGTTCGAGCGTCTTGAGATAGAGGTCGCGCTTGTCGCCGAAGGCGGCATAGAGACTCGGCCGGTTCATGCCGGTCGCGGCGGCCAGGTCGTCGAGCGAGGTCCCCGCATAGCCATTCTTCCAGAATGCCGCCGCGGCCCGGGCCAGCGCGCTGTCGGGATCGTATTGGCGCGGCCGACCGCGGCGGCCCTGCTGCGGGCTCGATTTTTTTTGTACCATTTCGCAAATAATCCTTGACGCCCACTAATTTATGCGAGACAGTACAAAAAAGCAAAGGAAGTGCTGCCATGGATGTCTATTTCTCGCCGCTGGCCTGTTCGCTGGCGAGCCGGATAGTGCTCTACGAGGCCGGCGCCGACGCCCGTTTCATCGAGGTCGACCCCAAGAGCAAGCGGACGCTCGACGGCGACGACTACCGCGAAATCTATCCGCTTGGGCTGGTCCCGCTGCTGCGCCTCGATGACGGCTCGCTGCTGAGGGAGAACGCTGCGATCCTGCAATACATCGCCGCCCGCTATCCGCACGCCGAGCTTGCGCCGGCCGATGCCGTCGAACGGGCGCGGCTGCAGCAATGGCTCTCCTTTATCGGCACCGAATTGCACAAGGGCCTGTTCATCCCGCTGTTCGATCAAAAGGCGCCGGAGGGCACCCATGCGCACACGCTGAAGAAGCAGGAGCCGCGGCTGAAGTATCTCAGCAGCCATCTCGCCGGTCGTGATTTTCTGCTTGACCGTTTCACGGTGGCGGACGCCTACCTCTACACCGTGCTCAACTGGACGGCGCCGACACGCGTCGATCTCGCGCCCTTCCCGGCGATCCAGCAATACCACCAGCGTCTGCAAAAACGTCCGAGCGTCGCCAAGGCCTTCCAGGAAGAGCTGGCGCTGTACAAGGCCGAGCTGGCGCGTCACCAGGCGGCGTGAGCCCGGCTTAGCCGCCCGGGGTGGGTGCGTTCCGCGCCCGCCCGCGACGGCATGCCGGCACAGTCATTCCGCCGACGCGTGCCCCGTTAGGTCTTCCTCTTGCCCAAAAGCTCCTAAACGGCCGTTCAGCCAGCGGCACTGCGAGCGGGTTAGACAGGCCAGCAATACCAGCGCGCGTGTCCAGATGAAAGCTTCTCCCGCCAGCCAATTGGTGCTAAACGACCGATTGGCGATCCGGCGTGGACATCGAGCCTGTGGCGACAACCAGCGCGAAGCGTCAACCCAATCGGTGGCCGGCCCTGCTCGACGCCGCCGCAGCCCAGTTCGCCGAGCGCGGCTATCACGCCACCAGCATGCGCGACCTCGCGGCGGCAACCGCCATGACGCCGGGCGCGATCTATTTTCACGTCGCCAGCAAGCAGGCGCTGCTGCTCGCCGTCTACGAAGAAGGCGTCCAGCGCATCCTCGATCGGGTCGAAGCAGCCGTGGCGGCAGAACGGGAGCCGTGGGCGCGGCTGGAGAAGGCCGTCGTCGCGCATCTAGAGTCCATCCTCGATGCCAGCGCCTACGCGCGCGTCGTCATCCGCATCCTGCCGGGCGACGCTCCGGAGATCGCCGCTGAGCTCAAGGAACTGCGCGACCGCTACGAGGCGCGGCTGAGCCGCTGTTTCTCGGCGATCCCCCTGCCGCGCGAGCGCGATGCCACCATTGCGCGCCTCGCTTTGCTCGGCGCCATGAATTGGACGCCGGTCTGGTACCATCAGGGCGGCAAATCGGTGCAAGCCGTGGCGCGGGAATTGCTCGCGCCGCTGCGAGCGCTTGCCGGCGTCAAGGCCTTGCGGGGCCGCAAATGACCGCCGCCGCCCTGTCGCCGCCCGCGCGCGTCCTGGTCACCAAGATCGGGCTTGACGGGCACGACCGCGGCAGCCGGATCGTCGCGGCATTCCTGCGCGATGCCGGCGTGGAAGTCATCTATACGCCGCCGTGGCAGTCGATTGCCGCCGTGGTCAAGCTGGCGATGGAAGAGGATGTGGACGTCATCGGCATCAGCTCCTTGGCAACCGATCACCTCATCGTGCCGAGGCTGACGGAGGCGCTGCGCGCGGCCGGCCTCGGCTACGTTGGCGTGGTGGTCGGCGGCATCGTACCGGAAGACGAGCGCCCGGCGCTCATCGCCGCGGGAGTGAACGCGATTTTCGGACCGGGCAGCGCCCGCGATGAAATCATCGAGCATGTCGCCGCGCTCGCCGCCAGAGTGCGCGAAATGAAAGACGCGGAACTAGAGGAGATCGCCCCATGAGCAAGGAAGCCGTTCAACTCTCGCTTCCCGGGTTCGAGCAGGCGCACGGCCGCTGGCGCGCCGAGTATGGGCGGCAGATCGGCGCCGAGCGCGCGATCAGGAACCGCTCGCAGATCGAGATCAAGCCGCTGTACACGCCGCGCGACTGGAACGGCGAGAGCTTTCTCGAGACCCTCGGCTTTCCCGGCCAATACCCCTTCAGCCGCGGCATCTATCCGACCATGCACCGCGGCCGCACCTGGACGCAACGCCAGTTGATCGGCCTGGGCACGCCCGAAGACTACAACAAGCGCGTGCGCGTTATTCTCGACGCCGGCGCCACCGCGATCAGCCTCTTGCCGTGCAATTCCGGCTTTCGCGGCGTGGACTGCGACGAGGTCGATCCGGTTCTGCTCGGCACCTGCGGCACCGTGATCAACACCACCGATCACATGGACCGGGCGCTCGACGGCGTGCCGCTCGGCGACATCTCCGCCGCGATGAACGATCCGTCGCCGTTCACGTTGCTCGCCTTCACGCTCGCCGTCGCCAAGCGGCGCGGCATTCCGTGGACGTCGATCACCGGCACCTCGAACCAGAGCGACTACATCTCGCATTTCATCGCCAATCACATGTTCTACCGGCTGTCGCTGCCCGGCGCGCGGCGCGTCCTGCTCGACCATATCGAGTTCTGCCGCAGGCACGTGCCGGGCTGGAATCCGGTGTCGGTCGTCGGTCAGCACATGCAGCAGGCCGGGGCGACGCCGGTCGAGACCATGGCCTTCACCATCTCGACCGCGCTCCAATATGCGCAAGACTGCATCGATCGCGGCATGGACATCGACGTCGTGCTGCGGCGTTTCACTTTCTTCTTCGACATATCGATCAGCTTCTTCGAGGAGGTCGCCAAATTCCGCGCCGGCCGGCGCATCTGGGCGCGGATGGCGCGCGAACGGCTCGGCGCCAAGGAGCCGGCCTCGTGCCGTTTCAAATTCCACGCCCAGACCTCCGGTGTCGATCTCACCGAGCAGCAGCCGCTCAACAATATCGCGCGCGTCGCGGTGCAGGCCATGGCTGGCATCATGAGCGGACTGCAATCCTTGCACACCGACGCCTACGACGAAGCGATCACCACGCCGACCGAGGAGACCGCGCGCATCGCGGTGGCCACGCAGAACATCCTGCGCGAGGAGGCGCACCTGTGCGACGTCATCGACCCGCTCGGCGGCTCCTACTACGTCGAGACGCTGACCGACCAGATGGAACGGGAGATCGGGGCGTTGATCGGCAAGATCGATGCGGCCGGCGGCATGTACAAGGCCGCCGAAGCCGGCCTCGTCCAATCCATGATCGGCACGTCGGCGCTCGCCTTCCAGCAACGGGTGGAAAGCGGCGAGGAGAAGGTAGTCGGGGTCAATTGCTATCAGAACGACAACGGACCGAGCTTGAGCCGCGCAACCGAGCGGCCCGACCTTGCTCGCATGGCGGAGCACGTGGCACGCTTCAAGGCCTACAAGGAGGAGCGAAGCCCAAGCGACGTGCGCCGCGCGCTCGACGCGCTCGCACGGGCCGCCAACAGCGAGCGCGAAAACGTGTTCGAGCGGATCGTCGAGGCCGCGGAAGCAGGCATCACCCACGGCGAGATCGTCGGCTGCTTGCGCAAAGAGCTCGGCTTTGGCCATCCCCTTGTCACCGTCTGAGCCAGCGCAGCGCGGCGAATCCCGCCCGACGCATGACGATTTCATCGACCGGCTCGCAGCGGGCGATCCGTCGAGGCTGGCACGCTGCATCACCCTGATGGAGCGCGGCGGCGCCGCCGCGGATCTCATTTATCGGCGCATCTGTCCGCGCGTCGGCCGCGCGACGGTGATCGGCTTACCGGTCCGCCCGGGGCCGGCAAATCGACATTGATCGACGCCTATATCGCCGCCTTGCGCACCCGCGGCCACAGCGTCGCCGTCGCCGCCGTCGATCCGTCAAGCCCGATCTCCGGCGGGGCCGTTCTCGGCGACCGCATGCGGATGCGGCGTCACGCCGAGGATCCCGGCGTGTTCATCCGCTCGGTGGCATCGCACGGCCATCTCGGCGGCCTGTCGGAAAGCATCCACTGCATCGTCGATGCCATGGATGCGGCCGGCCGCGATCTCATCATCATCGAGACCGTCGGCGCCGGCCAGTCGGAAATCGAGGTCGTCGAGATCGCCGATATATGCGTGGTGGTGAATGCGCCCAACATGGGCGATGAGGTGCAGGCGATGAAGGCCGGCATCCTCGAAATCGCCGATGTGCTGGAGGTCAACAAGGCCGACTTGCCGCTTGCGCAACGCACCACCAAGCAGCTCACCAACATGCTCGAGCTGCGCCGGCAGAATCGCGATGTCCCGGTTCTCGAGACTGTCGCGTTGACCGAGACCGGAATAGACGCGCTGCACGACGCGATCATGAGCCGCCTTGCCGCCAGCGCCGGCGACAAGCGCAGCAGGCGCGAGCGGCGCATGCGTCGGCTCATCGCCGACTGCGCCGGCCACATCGTCCGCGATCTCATTCGCGATGCGGGCGACGAGTTGGCCGACCTGGTTCAAGCCGCCGCGTCGAGGGAGATCGGCGTTGATGCGGCGGCCCGGCGCGCGCTGCGGACGGTTCGCTGAGCGCTGCCGAAATCGCCGAGGGGGGATGGCGAAGCTCAAGCCACGCTCCGCGCTGCCGCCCTCCCCGCCGCCCGCCCCGAGAAAATGCAGCCGCCGAGGAAGGTGCCCTCCAGTGCCGCGTAACCGTGCACGCCACCGCCGCCGAATCCCGCAACCTCTCCGGCGGCGTAAAGCCCCTGCACCGGTTGACCGTGGGAGCCCAGCACGCGGCTGTCGAGATCGGTCTGCAGGCCGCCCAGCGTCTTGCGGGTCAGGACCTGGAGGCGAACCGCAATCAGCGGACCCGCGTCGGGATCGAGCAGACGATGCGGCCGGGCGGTGCGGATGAGCCGGTCACCGAGATAGCGGCGCGCCGCGCGAATGGCCATGATCTGCATGTCCTTGCAGAACGGATTGTCGAGCTGACGATCGCGGGCGATGATCTCGCGCTGAATGGTCTCGACGCTCAGCAGGGGTTCGCCGCCGGCGAGTGCGTTCATGCGCTTCACCAGCGTCGTGAGCTCGCGTTCGACGATGAAATCTTCGCCCTTGTCCATGAAGGCCTTGACCGGGCCGGGAACGCCGCCGCGTGCCCGGCCCAGAACTTTCCGCCAGCTCTTGCCGGTGAAATCCGGATTCTGCTCCGAACCGGACAGCGCGAACTCCTTCTCGATGATCCGTTGAGTGAGCAAGAACCAGGAATAATCGTAGCCGGTCTCCATGATGTGCTTGAGGGTGCCGAGCGTGTCGAAGCCGGGGTAAAGGGGCGCCGGCAGCCGCCGGCCGCGCGCGTCAAGCCAGAGCGACGAGGGACCGGGCAGGATGCGGATGGCGTGCGCAGTCCAGATCGGATTCCAGTTTTTGATGCCCTCGACATAGTGCCACATGCGGTCTGGGTTGATGATCGTGCCGCCGGCGGCCGCGGTGATCGCCAGCATGCGGCCGTCGACGTGATCGGGGACGCCGGCGATCATCCGCTTGGGCGCCGGTCCGAGACGCTGCGGCCAGTTCCTGCGTATCAGCTCATGACTGGCGCCGATGCCGCCGGAGGCGACGATGACCGCCTGCGCCCTGAGCTCGAAGCCGCCGACCACCTGGCGCGAACTTTTCTGGCCGCGCCCGACGTTCGACGGTTCGAGGATGTCGCCGCGCACGCCGTCGACGACGGCGCCGGACTTTACCAGTTCGTTGACCCGATGACGGAACTTGAAGACGACGAGTCCCCGCTTTTCCCCCTCGCGCATGCGCTGAATGAAGGGCGCGACGACTCCCGGGCCGGTTCCCCAGGTGAGATGGAAGCGCGGCACCGAATTGCCGTGGCCGATGGCGTTGTGCCCGCCGCGCTCTGCCCAGCCGACGACTGGGAAGAAGCGGACGCCGCGCTCGTGCAGCCATGAGCGCTTCTCGCCGGCGGCGAAGGCCACGTAGGCCTCCGCCCATTGCCGCGGCCAGAAATCCTCGTCGCGGTCGAAGGCCGCCGTTCCCATCCAATCGTCGAGCGCGAGTGCGTGCGAATCGCGGATGCGCATGCGCCGCTGCTCGGGCGAGTTGACCAGAAAGATCCCGCCGAGCGACCAGAATGCCTGGCCGCCTAGCGACTGCTCGGGCTCCTGATCGAGAACGATGACCCGCTTTCCGGCTTCGACGAGTTCGGCAGCGGCAACCAGTCCGGCGAGCCCGGCTCCGACAATGATCGCATCGGCGTCATACGCCATGCCTTCCCCTCCCCGATCAGAAAATTTCGGCCGGAGCCGTCGCGCCGGGCTACTGCCAAACCTCGGCTCACGCCCGAATGCGCTGCTCTCAATTGTCGGGTGTCCGACCGGATGGAACAAGTGCCGCGTCCGCACCCAAATCACTCTCAGGCGGGACTGGCGCAGGTTCGCGGAGCGCGTCGTTCCGGCCGCGCCTATGCCGGGCGACAATCGGCGGCGGGTTCGACGGGAGGCTCCCAGCCGAAAACGCTGCGGCCGCCATACTGATGAGAGTGCGCGCGCTCCTCCGCAAGCAGGCCCTCGAACGTCGGGCCTTTCGCCGCCCGTTCCAGCTTGCGCGATTCCTCATCGAGCCTTTGCAGCGCCGCCAGTTGTTCGTCCTGGCCGAGCTTGGCGCGTTGCACGGCCGATTTAAGGACACGGATGGTTTCGTCGTACACTTTGAGAGGGACCGGGAACGGATGCCGGTCCTTGCCGCCGTGGGCGAGAGAGAAGCGTGCCGGATCGCTGAACCGGCACGGCGCGCCGTTGACGACCTCGGCGACTAGCGCCAGCGCGCGTACCGTTCGCGCCCCGACGCCGGGCGTGAGCAGGAGATCGGGAAAATCGGCGGCGCCGCGCTCGGCCGCCGCCGCAAGGTTGCCGTGGAGGCGCCGCAGATGAACGTCGCCCGTCCGCACATCGTGGTGCTCCGGCATCACGAGGAACGGCAACGTCCCTTGCACCTGAACTTTCACATCTTCGGCCCCGATTGCGGCGAGTTCGCGGGCGATGCCGTCGGGACCGAGCGCGGCAAGAAGCTCGAGCTGCCCGCGCCGCGAGGCTTCGGCCCGCCGGTCGGTGAGGTTGAAGATGTCGCCTTGCGCCCGGCCTTCGATCGCGGCATGCGGCGCCTCGACGAAGCTTTTCAGTCCTTCCGACAGCCAGTGATAGCGGCGAGCCTGGCGGCTCGCCCCGTTCATTCCTTGCTGCACCACGACCCAGCCGCCGTCTTCGGCGACCACGAATCCATGGAGGTAAAGATCGAACCCGTCCTGCACGGCAGCGCTGTCGACCTTCGCGACTAGCCGGCTGGCGGTGGCAAGGCTGTCGCCGTCAAAGCCGACGCGTTCGCCGATAGCCACCAGCTCGTCCGGCGTTCGCCGCGAATGCTTGCCGCGCCCGCCGCAGACGTAGAGGCCGAGCTCGCGATCAAGCGGAGCGAGCCCGCGCTTGAGGGCGCCGAGCACGCTCGTCGTAATGCCGGAGGAATGCCAGTCCATCCCCATCACCGCGCCGAAGGATTGAAACCAGAACGGATGCGCGAGCCGGCGCAGGAGCTCGTCCCGCCCGTAGTGGTGCACGATCGCCTGGCTGATCACCGCCCCGAGCCGCGTCATCCGGTCGGCGAGCCATTTCGGGACGTGCCCGTTGTGCAGCGGCAGGTCGGCGCTTCCTGATCTTCGCATCGCCTATGCGGTCTCGGATTTAGTGTGGTTTCGGATTGAGCCGTGAGTTCCCGCAACGGAACACAAGTCTGGTTCCCATTTCGTTCCGCCCTGGTCGCCTGTCAATCCCCTCACGGCCAAACATTCGCTCGACAATGGGTTCGTTCTGCCATCTCACTATTATAGATAGTTTTACAGAATATTACTATCTATAGGTGTGTCTCATGGCGCTCGCGAGTTAAAGGGCGCTTGGCGACCCCGGGCGCGTTGCGTCTTGGGTGCTAACTGCTTCGCCGTCTGGCGGCAGACCCTCGGGTCGGGATCGCAAGCGGTCAAAATGCGTCTTAACCCACAAATCGCGCGCGGCAATCATTGGGTCAATACCGGTATCGTTCCACCACTTCGCCTCATCTCCCGCCCGATGCAATGCCCGATGATGGCCGCGGCAAAGTGGCACCGTGAACTCGTCACTTACTCTGCGTCCCATGGCGCTGTGCTGTGCAAATCGGATGTGATGGGCGTCAGCAGGACGACGGCCGCAGAGCAAACACGACTGGGCCGCCACGTACTTGACGTGATCCCTATCCCGGACGCGACGTGGTTCCGGTATGGCGAGAAGACTCTTGTCGATGCGTGCGATTCGTTTCTTTCCGCGCGAGCGGCGAGAGCCTGCGGCATCGATCGCCTTTGATTGCGCCTTTGATAGGTACGTGTCGTCCGCCGTTTTCACTTCAGCGCACTCAAGGGCGCCCGACTTCGCTTGAAACGCTTTTTCTACATCGTGTGCATCTGACGCGGTTAGGCTGCTTTTCGCGCTTAGATTCTGGTGAGCCCACACCGTGATTGCTTCAACTGATCCAAGATCAGCCAACTCGCCGAGCAGGCGATCTCGCAGGGATCGCGATTGATCCGGACTAAGGACCGCATGCGAGACTCCCTTGCGCGTAGCGCCGCCGCCTCGATCCGGCGTCTTCGAATAATAACTTGGTCCGGCCCCTCTGGTGGTAGCGCCGCCGGAATTGTCCCGCCGTTCCGATCGTGGCGGATGTCTCGGAATATCGAGATCCGGCGCATCGATATCGTCCTCGCCGGCGATGCCGACGAGCGTGAAGAGAGCGTAGCGGCGCGCATAGGTGAGCGCCGCCCCCATCCGATGGGGTGTAGCCCGGTCAGCAACGCTGCAGACCGGCCAATCGGAGGCAATCCATTCGCCTGAAGAATGTGCTAAAAGGGTAGTCAAGTTTACCGTGTCGGTAGCGTTGTCGATCGCGGTGGTTTGGATGACAGCGATGGCGTGCTGCCCCAAAGTCTTGCGCACAATTTCCAGTCCGCTCGATAACGGCGCGTAACGAAAATATCGCCCTGAGCTTCGGCTTTCGTCGATCTCTGTGGTCGCGACTTGCGTCTTTTCCGGGTTGATGAGTTCGGCTTGAGCCTTGGCCAAGGCAGCAGCCAAAGCGGCAATCGACTCACTGGACCGGTGCATGGGTCGCCTCCACGTTAAGGAGGTCAAAACTCACCGCGCCCGATTTCGAGCGTCTGGCGCGGACCCCATGCCCGATCGCCTCCTTGGCATCTTCCGGCATCAGGCGCTTGAGTTCGGTTTTGGCCTCCTCGTGCTCAGTAAACGCGGCCCGGGTGCGTGCGAAGATGCCCGCGAATTCCGCCCATGCGTTTGAGGAACTCATGTTGACAATGCGTACTGCCTCAAGTCGCGGTTTTGGTGGCTCGACCCCGAACAAGGTCGGAGCCTCTCCGCTTTCAACACAACGCCAGAATTTGCGTTCAGCCGTGAGGATGAGATGCTGATAGAGCGGGTCGGCTTGGATTTTGATCTCGACCCACTTCCCGCCGCCGGTGATCACCGAGAGCACCGCGTTGCGCGTGGCGACGACCCACATATTGTGTTGCAGTTGGGGCATATACTTTTCAGCTGCCGCCTCTTCCGAGAACGACCAAGGCAGCATGAACTTGGCTTCGAACACGGCACCGCTCTCTCGAAGCCGGCCGTCGAGGGTCGCCGCCATCCACCGAATTGCGGGATGGCGTATTCTTTTCTGGATGTCGGTAACGACTTGACCGGTGTTCGCCTCGTACCAGCGCCGATTGAGCTTCTCGGTCGCGATCCCGAGTTGCACGATGAGGTTGCCCGATAGATCCCGGGGTTCTGCTTCGCCGCGCTTTTCCTGCCACAGGCGAATGAGGGCGGCTTCGTCGCTACCCATGACGATGCGAGCATCGGAGCCGCCGATGAACGATCGGCGAAGGTTGCGGAATTCGGCTCTGGTTACTCCCGTCGCTTGATCAGTCATGACTCCAATTTCTCCAACTATCCGCCCACTCATCAATTGATAGTATCTTATATTACGAATATAATCAAATCAAAACAAGCCGGAGCCCACGACTGTGGCGATTTCGACGACCGCCTGGCGAGGGATCAGTTCCTGTCGCCTGGGATTTAGCGTTGAGACCCGGATACTTACGAGGTCCGATCCGAGAAATTGGCGGATATACCCGATTGCGGCAGGAAATCCCGACTCCTGGACCACAATGAAAACGAAGTCGCCCGGGTTGGGCGGGCGGGTGGGATGCAGATAGACGACCTCGCCCGCGTAGT
>Ga0210409_10000911_pt1 | contig 41961 bp, 35 predicted proteins | sample IncBWH17MmetaG_FD_161649 | JGI IMG/M metagenome (GOLD analysis project Ga0210409, IMG submission 161649) | Forest soil microbial communities from Barre Woods Harvard Forest LTER site, Petersham, Massachusetts, United States - Inc-BW-H-17-M | ecosystem: Environmental > Terrestrial > Soil >... | reverse complement strand
GAGGTGGCGCCATCTTCATTGAAGAATCCAGGGAGCGGTAAAGCCGCCACCCAACAACAGCCTAAAACCGTTCCCGTGCAAATATTCCAGCCCGTGTCCAATCCGCTGGAATCCCTGAACAGCGTTATCACCCCCTTAGGGAGCGCGATCATCGTCGTGGTGCTCACGATCTTCATGCTGGCCGGGCGTGAAGATTTACGGAACCGTCTAATTGGCCTTGTAGGTCACGGGCATCTGAACGTGATGACCCAAGCTCTGGACGACGCCGGGTCGCGTGTCAGCCGCTATTTGGTTTTACAGTTGGTCATCAATGCTTGTTTCGGTGTGGTTATCGGTCTGGGCCTGTATTTCATAGGCATACCAAATTCCATGCTGTGGGGCGTGGTCGCCGGTTTGCTGCGCTTTCTCCCCTACGTCGGCTCACCGCTAGCAGCCGTGTTGCCTATCTTGCTTTCGCTGGCGATCTTTCCCACCTGGACCGGTCCCGTGGCCACCATCGGTCTGTATCTTATCGTGGAAATTCTGGTGGCTAATTTTCTTGAACCTTTGATTTATGGCGCGCACACCGGGATATCTTCTTTCGCGATTTTATTTGCCGCCATCTTTTGGACTCTAATCTGGGGGCCGATCGGGTTATTGTTGTCGACTCCCCTGACGGTCTGCCTTGTCGTTCTGGGACGACACGTTCCCGCATTGCAATTCCTTAATATTATGTTGGGCGACCAACCGGTCTTATCGCCTGAGGCCCATTATTACCAACGCTTGCTGGCTTCAGACCAAGCCGAAGCAAAAGACGTTTTGGAAAATTATCTGAAAACTAATTCACTCGAGGATCTTTACGACTCGGTACTGATCCCGGCTTTGGCGCTCGCGGAACAGGACCGTCATCACGACGACCTTGAAGAAATCACCGAACAGTTCATCTGTAAAAGTACCAAGGAATTGCTCGAAGAGTTGGGCGAAAAATCGAAAGAGCCGGCCGAGGCCGAGATGCAAAAAGCGCAGTCTGATCTGACCGAACTTTCAGCCCCGAAGATCCGAGTAGCGCCTCCCAGCCTCGCGACCAACGTGGTCTGTATGCCAGCTCGCGACGAAGCAGACGAGATCGTGGGAATCATGCTCAGCCAGCTTCTGGAACGCGCCGGCTACCAGGGGCAGGCTATCCCGATCGGTACCACTGCGGAAATGCTCGCTCAAGTCAATGAAGCTGCTCCCGACATTGTGTGCATTTCCGCGCTGCCGCCGTTCGCGCTTCTTCACGCCCGTGATTTATACAAGCGCGTGCACTCCAACGTGCCGAACGCCAAGATCATCGTAGGCCTGTGGAATTTTTCCGGCGATCCAATCAAAGCGGCAGCCAGATTTAACATTGTCGGCGATGATAAATTGGCCATCACACTGGCTCAGGCCGTCCTGCAAGTCGGCGTTTTTCAGCAAATTGAATTAGCTCCTGAACACGCTAGTGCCGGAGCTTCGGAGTCAAAGTAATTCCCATATTTTGAGAAGGCCCAGCTGCGATTTAGAGTATTAATCGCGTACCCACGAAGTATCGCGGTGTTTTGCTCGTTTTAGCGAATTGCTTATGGACCTGACCCTCGGACAACAATTACTAACGCTGGTGATACTCGCGATTCCCATTTCCTCCATCGCCTGGACCATCACCCACGAAGAAATTTTCCGTGAAACTCGCGACTGGTGCGTGCGCAACAGCAAAACCTGCCGCACCATTTATGAACGTAAGTTTTTTTATCTCTTCACTTGCGAATACTGCTTCAGTCATTATGTGACGGCAATCTTTTTGTTTATCACCCGCTTCAAATTGCTGATGCCCGGATGGCGCGGCTATCTAATTTCCGGTTTCGCCCTAGTGTGGGTGGCCAATATTTATATGAGTATATTTGCTCGGCTGCGGTTGGACATTAAGCGCGAGCGCGTAGAAATATCCGCGGTAGAAAAAGATGTGAAAGCGGAAAGTTCCGGTGAAAAAGTAGACGCACCTTAGGGCCTGGTGACCGCCAGCGCAAAGTTACTCGTGCCGCACAAATTCGACTGGTCCCTCGCAACCTGGGCTTCGATCCCGTAAATTCGTAGCGCGTCGCGCAGCGCTTCGGCGCTGCGCGGTAAGCTTTCTGGCACCACGATAGTAAGACCGCTGGAGCTGTAAGGAAGGACTTCAGCGGGTTCCGCGGGAACTACGTTCCAGTTTAGAGCTTTGAATATGGTCAAAAAATCGTCCGCGTAATTCAGCGCATCGCTCGCGGAAGTCAAATAGCGGACAGCCACCGTCTCTTCCGGAAAGGCCAGCAATACTTGAATCAACACAGCTTGCTGGTGAGTGGTCAGCCTGCGCGGAGACCGCTCTGCCGCGCTAGTCTGCCGCGACAGGGTCCCCTGCCTGACAATTCCGCTGCCGTCCGGCACAATCGGCCTCTCCAATACTTGTTTAGTTTCGATAGTTGCCGCAGGCCTGTCAAATAAAAATCAATTGCCGGCCATGAATTGACGCCATAATTTTCCGCGCTACCATAGATGTTATTCAAGGGGGCGTTATGGCCGCGTCAGTTTGGAAGGGCAGCATATCGTTTGGGCTGGTTTCCGTACCTATAAAATTACTTGCTGCCGCTCGTTATTCACATATCAGCTTTCATGAAGTACATCGTGAATGCGGACATCGCGTGCAACAGCAGCTGTATTGCCCGTATGACAAGCGAGTGGTGTCGCGCGACGAAATCGTCATGGGTTACGAAGTTGACGAAGACAAAATGGTCGTCGTGGATCGCGAGGAATTAAAAAAACTCCAGCCGGCATCCTCATCCACCATGGAAATTTTGCAGTTCGTCAAGCTCAGCGATGTCGATCCCATTTTTTTTGAAACTTCTTATTTCTCCGTTCCGGAAGAAGCCGGGCGCCGCGGATACACTCTGCTGCTGGAGACCATGGAAGAGATTAAACTCGCAGCCCTGGCCCAGGTGACTTTGCATCAGCGCGAACGCACCGTCATTCTGCGTCCCTATCAAGGCGGGCTGACGCTGCACACCCTTTACTATCCAAATGAAATTCATGATGTTGCTGGGTATGGCAAAAACAACGCGACCAACTTAAAAAAACCCGAGATTGCACTCGCCGAGCAATTCGCAAAAGGCCTGGTCGCGCCGTTTCGTCCCGAAAAATACCATGACGAATATCAGGAACGGGTCAAGAAGCTCATTGAAAGTAAGGAAAAGGGCACAGTGGCGCCTAAGCCGGAAAAGACCACGCGCCTTGCTCCGGTCGTGGATTTGATGACCGCTTTGAAACAAAGTATTGCAAACAAGGGCGGCAATGCAAAAAACCGCATAGCCGAATCTGCCAGGCATTCGCGGGCAAGAAAAAGCGCATAAGTGGATGTGGATGCACCTTTAAGCTCAATACTTGTACCGGTAAGAGTCTGAGAATCTACCCATTAAATTAAAAGGTAACGATTTGTGGCAGGGCCTGGCTAGCCAATTGCACCTGCATGCTACAATCCCAGCACTGGAGCAGCTTATGCCTGATTCTGTCGCTCTGCCTGGAGAACCGGTTCTGGAAGTGGTGTCCCCTGACGGGGCGCGAAGGTTCGCGCGTATTACGCAGACTCCTTTTCATATCGGGCGCGGCGCCGAGACCGGCAATCATTTGCAGCTTTCCGACCGGCGCATCTCGCGGAATTGTGCGGCCATCGTTACCGAAGCTAATCGCTTTTATTTGGAAGATCGTGGCCAGCGCCGCGGCCTGTTTGTTAACGGCGAGAAAATCGAAAGCCGCGAACTGCAAAATGGCGATGCCATCAGTTTTGGTCTTGAAGACTCTTACGAAATAATTTTTCGTAACTCGAGCGGCACCGACGACGAATCTATCCCCCACCTGCTGACGCGCATCGAGCACATCACTGCCTCAGAACCTACTGGCAGCGGCGGTCTGCGCAAATTAAATTTGTTGTTGGAAGCGACCACGCTCCTGCATTCGCAGCTGCCCCTCGATTCCGTCCTGGGCACCATGCTGGATCATGCCGTCTCGGTTACTGACGCCGACCGCGGTTTACTGCTGGAAGGCGACAACAGCGCAAATTTAAAAGTACGGCTGGCGCGCAGAAGTGGCGGCTTGCGTCTGCCTCCGGAAAGCCTGGCACCGAGCCAGACTGCCATTCAGCTCGCATTGAAACAACACTCCCCAGTTATCACCGAGGATTTAGCTCAGACCGACATGGATTTGGCAGCGGCCCAAAGCATCGTCGCGCAACGCCTGCGCGCTGTAGTGGTAATTCCGCTGTATGCCAACTTGCGGGCCAACACTCAGGAGTCGATGGTCAATGTCAAACGCGGCGAATTTCTGGGCGTGTTGTACATGGATTCCCGCCGCCCCGCCGCATTTTCAAAACTCGACCGCCAAATCCTGGACGCGCTTGCCGCCGATGCCGCCAGCATCCTGGATAACGCGCGCCTGGTGGAACGTGAACGTGAGCGCCAGCGCATGGAGCAAGAAATCAATATCGCGCGCGACATTCAGCAAGCGCTGCTTCCTCGCGATTTCCGCGAATTTCCCCATCTCGCCGTCTCCGGGATTAATTTTCCCTGCCTATCCGTAGGAGGCGATTACTTCGATGTGTTTCCGCTTAGCGATAAGCGTACTGCATTTCTAATCGCCGACGTATCGGGAAAAGGATTGGGCGCTGCGCTGCTGACCACCATGTTGCAGGGCGCGCTTTCCGGAATGACGTTGGGCACCGATCCCGCGCGGGTGTTCAATCACGTAAATCGCTTTCTCTGCAGCCACTCTGAAGTTGGCCGCTACGCCACCATGTTTTTTGGCATCCTCGACCAAGATGGCGAGATGGATTACATCAATGCCGGCCATCCGTCGCCGTTTTTGATTCGTCATGGCGTCGCCGAGGAGCCATTTACAGAAGGCTCTTATCCAGTAGGCCTGGTGCAGGATGCAGAATACGTTACCGCTAGAGTGAAGCTCGAGCCGGGCGATACGTTAATTTTATTTAGCGACGGCGTCACTGAGGCCATGGATCCCGGGGAAGAATTGTACGGCGTGCCCCGCTTGCGTGAAGTATTAACCGGCCAATCCGACTGTGCGCTGGACAAATTGCAGAAATCCATTCTGGAATCAGTGGAAAATTTTTCCAAAGGCGCACATCAAGCTGACGATCTGACCTTGCTGATAGTGCGCTATCGAGCCACGCCTGCGGTTGCAATGGTCGAAACGGACATTTCCTCTTCGTCTTCGGGCAAGTCCTTCGCGCCTACGGCAACAATCACTGGCACGGGCCCTGGTTCAAGTGGTTCTGAGGTCGCATTGCAACCGACGCTGCCCTCTCCAGTTGCACCAAAGATCTCTTAGACCCCGACCTGTTGACTTTCCAAAGCTGAAAATAACTTATTCTCCGCGCCCTACTACCCAATTCTCGGTATCGCCAGATCCCACTCCCAGGACGCACCCTACCAAGAGATCAAATTTGCAGAGGGTAATCGAAATGTCCGCCTACTGGATCACCATTCAATTACGCATCATGCGTGGGTACTTGCCGCCGGTCGCTCCAGATTCGCGCGATCCCAATTCGCGAGATTTGCCCCAGCCTCGTAAGTACTTTGACAAAACTCCAGCAAAGCTTGTTCCGGCGCGTGCGACAGACGCACATCGTCATACATAAGAAAAAATTCGTTTTTCTCGCCGCCGTAGAAGGCCTTTGAAGGCATCACCCGTTGTTCCCTGAAACCCGCGGGCTCTGGTGCGGCATACGCATAAAAGGCGGCGTCCTTTATTACCTCGCCATCGCCCGGCCAGAATCCGTGGCTGATGACCTCATGCGAGTACGCTTCTTTCGTTATAAAGTCTGCATCCGGCCGCTCCGGAGCGCGCCTTCCAGAAAATCGCGTGGCCGCTAGATCGAAACTCCCCCAGAAAAAATGCACCGGACTCGCCTTGCCGATGAATCGAGAACGAAACTGGCGAAGGACGGTGTCCACGCTGACCAGCACCTGCCAAAAGCGATGAGCATACTCGCTGTCGTACGACGAGTGACCTTCGTCCAGATTAAAACGAACCGGTCGCGGCACTTCAACCGGCATGGTCCACACTTTCGCATCAATACCCAGAGAGTGCAGCGCCGACATCAGCTCAAAATAAAATTCCGCCACCGTACGCGGAACCAGACGGAACGATCTTGTTTCCCCGAGGCTCGTAAGGATTTCTAGCGTGTGCGCGGTGAAATCAAAATTAATCTCAACCGTCCCCTTGGCGTACGGCATCGCCGAGGTCGTCAGCCCGCGCGCCGTCACATAAAACGTAGTTCCCCAGAAATGGTTGATCGGCGGACTCAGTGCCAGGCGAATCTTTCCCACGATCTGAGTCCACATGTGCAGCGTGGCGTAGGTATCTTTCCACTCCGCCAGAGGAAGTGCAGGCCAGCGCAATTCTCTCATCTCGAACTCCTCCGCGATCCAGCCAAACCATGAATCCAATGAACTAATTTAACGGAAATTTCGTATCTTCTGTTAGATGCGAACTGCAAAGCTTACCTCTATTTGTGTCATCACCAGCGTTTTCATCCTGGCTATTGTCGGTGGAATATTCGTGGCTGAGGGTGCACTACATCCAGGCCGGCGTCCAGTACTGGCAGTTGATGAGCGGCAGGCTACCGAAATGGCGGACTCAAACGCTTCTGATTTGACCGATGTCAGCATTGTTGCGATTGACGGAGCCGTCTTGCGCGCATGGAACTTACAACCGCGAAAAAATTTTGCCAATGCCGTTATCCTCTCTCACGGACTGAGTGACAACCGCGCCGGCATGATGGGCTATGCGCAATTTTTTCTGCGGCATGGATACGATGTGTTGATGCCGGACGCTCGCGCTCACGGAATCAGTGGTGGAGAAATAGCCACCTACGGCATACGCGAGGCCAATGACCTCCACCGCTGGCTCGATTGGCTTGACTTGAACGAACACCCTGCGTGTATTTACGGATTTGCCGAATCAATGGGCGCGGCCGGATTGTTGCAAGCACTTCAGTCCGAATCGCGGTTCTGCGCAGTCGCCGCCGAATCACCCTTTTCCACTTTTCGTGAAATAGCCTACGACCGTGTCGGACAATTTTTTCATACCGGTCCGTGGCTCGGCAGGACAATTTTTCGACCCATTGTGGAATGCGCTTTTATTTACGCGAAATGGCGGTACCACCTGAATTTCGATGTTGACTCGCCTGAAAAAGCCGTGGAATCGACACGGGTGCCGGTTCTACTGATTCACGGCCAACTAGATAGCAATATTCCGGTGCGGCATTCCAGAAAAATAGCCGCCGGAAATCGCCACGTCGCTCTGTGGGAGGTTCCGGGAGCAGATCACTGCGGCGCTATCGGCGTTGCGCCGGTCGAACTGGAACGCCGAGTGACTGACTGGTTTCAACAGAATGATAGCGAATCGCACCGCCGGGCACGACAACTATTCCGGCGTCGCCGATGTCGCTCGATAACCTATAGCTCGCGCAATGCCTGCGCCACCGGCTGAGTCGCCGCACGCACCGCTGGCAACAGTCCGCCCACAAATCCCATCACCAGTGCAAAAATAACTCCCTTCACCAGCAATTCGGGCGTGATCTTAAACGCGAAAGCCAGGTGAGAAAAGGTTTGCAGATTCATCGCTCCAGTAGTCAGCCCATTGAGCGGTAGCACCACCAGGCACCCAAGCAACCCGCCCACAAACGCAATCAGCAGTGCTTCAATCACAAACGAGAACACCACCGACGGACCACCAAAACCAAGCGCTCGCATCGTTGCGATTTCGCGTCCGCGTTCGGCTACCGCAGAGTACATGGTGTTCAGCGCGCCAAAAACCGCGCCAATCGCCATAATCGCGGCAATCAAACCGCCCAGCACAGTAATCAATGTGGTCAACCGTGTGGATTGCTTCGAATAATAATCAATCTCTCGCGTGACATCCACGTTGAGCCGGGGATCGGAGGTCACTGCATCTTTGAATTGTTGGAGCGAGTCTGGAGATACGAGATGCACCGTCACGGATTGAAAAAATGTATCCGGCCTGTTGTAAGCTGGTCCGAGCAGATGCGCATCCGCCCACACTTCAGAATCAAAAGCACTGCCTCCAGCGTCGAATATACCCACAATCAACCAGCGAACATTGCCGAGACTGATGGTATTCCCAAGCGTCAGGCCGGTATACGACTTGGTGGCATTTTTTCCTACCACCACCTCATTGAGCCCTGGCTGAAACATCCGTCCTTCCACGATCTTAACTTTGTTGCGAATTTGCAAAACATTTTTGGAAACGCCGCGTATCTGCACATTCGCATCCGTACCAGTCGAAATCAAAGGAATCGGGGCGACCAACACAACTTCCGGGGTCACCAGCGGTCCATCCGCGCCTCGCGCAATTCCCGGAGCGTCCTGCAGTATTTTGACCGCATCGATGCCCACGCCGCCGGTCATCTCCGATGTTGCGCCTGCGCGCATAACCATGGCGTTGTCGTACGAGCCGGAGGACACCAGCGTGGCCTTGAAGCCCCGCGCCAGTGAAAGCATTGCCACGAATACTCCAACGGTTCCCGCGATACCAAGCACCGCGACGATCGCTGAAGTCCAGCGCGCCTTCACGCTACGAAAATTGTAAATGACCGGAATGGCCACGTTAGACTCTCCTCAACGCATCCACAACGCGCAGGCGCATGGCTCCGACACCGGGCAGCAGCCCGCTGGCAACCCCGACGAAAACCGCAAACGCCAGACCGGCCGACAACACACTGACGGATAACAGAAGCGGCGGAAGCAGGCCTCTCAACGCCGCCCCCACAACCGGAATGGCCAGCACGGCGAGGCCAAGTCCGATCAACCCACCGATCAGCGCGATCACCAGCGCCTCCGACAAAACAAAAAACAGCACATAGCGATCCGGATAGCCGATCGCCTTCAGCACCGCCAGTTCCCCTACGCGCTCGCGCACCGAAATCGCCATGGTGTTTCCGGTCACCAGCAGCAGCGTGAAGAACACCACGCCACCGATCGTCAGAATGAGCAGTTCGATATTCCCGAGTTGTTTCGCAAATCCGGCTGCGAACGCAGATTCAGTTTCCGTTTTTGTTTCGGTCGAAGAATTAGCAAAGCCCTTATCGATCGCCGCGGCCACCGGAACAGCATCATCCGGGGAATCCAGCTTCACTACATACCAGCCGACCTGGCTCTTGATTACCGAAGGTACCGTCTCGTCAAAATATTTCCATTGCAGCCAGAACTGGCTCTCGTCTCCGCCGGGATGGTCGTTGTGATAAATGCCGTCCAGCACGAATTCCCAGGTCTTGGTTGGTCCATAGAGCGCATTCTTAATCGGGATCCGATCACCGACTTTCCATCCAAAACGTTTTGCGAGGCCGGCTCCAACAACGGCTCCCTGGCGATCTTTCACAAAATTATCCCACTCGTCGTCGGGAACACGCATTTCAGTCATAACTTGGCGCTGATTTTCGGGGTCAATCACGAATTGAGGGAAAAAGTTCTTTTCGTCCTGATAAACGCCGCCGAACCAGTTGTTATGAGTAACCGCCTTGACGCCCTTGATGGTGAGGATTTTGTCGCGATACGCGAGCGGAATCACGTTGATGAGGCCCGCGCGATTGATCACCACCAGACGGTCGGCGCCAGCCAGTTCGGTACCGCGGCTGAAAGCGCTTCTCACCACTGCCAGAAACGTAAACAAAAAGAGCGCCACCGCGAAAGATCCGATGGTCAAAATCAGCCGAATCTTTTTGCGGAACAAATTTGCAAATATAAATCGGTTGAATTTCACGCTACACCGCCGACCAGCACACCCTTGCTCGCCGCTTCCACCAGGACGCCTTTATCGAGATGTAATGTTGTATGTGCGCGAGCTGCGACCACCGGATCGTGCGTCACCATCAGCACCGTCTTGTGATATTTGCCCACCAACTCTTCAATCAGGGCCATGATTTCATCCGCGCTCTTGCGGTCCAGGTCTCCGGTCGGTTCGTCGCACAGCAAAAAGGTCGGATCAGAGACAATGGCGCGCGCGATCGTCACGCGTTGCTCCTGTCCGCCAGAAAGCTGCCGCGGGAAATGGTTCATGCGGTCCGATAAGCCCACAACTCCGAGCGCGGTCTCCACGTGTTTGCGGCGCTCGGATTTAGAAAGTTTAGTGAGCAGCAGCGGCAGCTCCACGTTCTGAAAGGCCGTCAGCACCGGGATCAGGTTGTACATTTGAAAAATAAATCCCACGTGCCGCGCGCGCCATTGCGTCAGCTTGCTCGCGGACATGTGCGTAATCTCGTCACCAGCCACGGTGATGCTCCCGGCGGACGGAACGTCGAGTCCACCCAACAAATTGAGCAGCGTTGTCTTGCCCGATCCGCTGGGACCCATGAACGCCACGAAATCAGCCTGATCCACATCAAGATTCAGCCCCTGCAAAACCTGAATATTTTCGCCACCACGGCGATACGTCTTGTTCAGGCCTCGCACCCGGATGAGGCTGGGCGAATCGGACCGTCCATCTACGCGAATCATAGTCAGCTCCTACTGTTTGATTTCAACTTTATCGCCGTCGTGCAAAGTAGCCGGACCGGTAACCACTAACGAGTCGCCCGGCATTACCCCTGCCATGATCGCCACATCCGTGCCGCGATCAACACCAAGCTTGATGGCGCGGTGTTCGACCTTGCCGTCGTGCACCAAATACACAAAAGTCGTTCCGCCTTCGCTGCGCACCGCGCTTTTCGGCACATACGTCATCGGCTCAGGCCCTTTGGCCTTGGGCTGCTCCTCCGACAGGAACGCCACCTTTACGCCCATGTCTGGAAGAATTTTCGGATCAAGTTTCAGAAACGAGATACGCACTTTCACCGTGGCCTTTTGTCGATCTGCAGTGGGGATTACCGTGCGCACCTTGCAGGGAATTTGCCAATCAGGATAAGCATCCAAAGTCGCCGTCACTGGCTGGTTGGGCAACACCCGCGCAATGTACGATTCGTTCACATCCACTTCAATCTCGTTCGAATTCATATCCACGATCGTAGCGATACCAGTGCGCGTAAACCCGCCGCCCGCGGAAATCGGCGAAACCATTTCGCCCACCTGCGCGTCTTTCGAAACCACAATTCCGTCAAATGGCGCACGAATCACGGTGTTGTCCACCGCCTGCTGAGCTTCGCTAATGCGTGCATCGGCGCCTGCGACCTGCTGTTTGGCGAGCGCGATCTTCGCCGTCAAGCTGTCAGCCGCCATGGATGCGTTGTCCAGATTTTCCTGCGTTTGTACGCCCGCCTTCTGCAGTTGTTCCGCGCGCCCCAGCTGAATCTTGGCGTTCTTTAATTGCACCTGAAAGTCTGCAATGGCCGCTTGCGACGAGTCGCGGTCAGCTTTCGCCGACTCCAGCGCGCGCTTCACATCAGAATCGTCGAGGGTAGCCAACAGCTGCCCCTGCCGAACGTGCGTGCCTTCATCGAAAAACACGCCAGTCACCCGGCCGGTAATTTTCGCTGCAATGGTAGCCCGCCGCCGCGGTGTCACGTACCCGCTGGCGTTAAGCAGCGATTGGCGCCCGCCGGCTTCCGCTTTGGCCGCCGTCATCACTTGAACAACCGGTTTTTGACTCCGCAGAGCGTACGCAGCCGCTGCAATTGCCGCCAAAGGCAGAATCACCAACACAATGATCACAAAGCGCTTACCGGCACCCGCACCTGCCTTTCGGTGAGCGTCGCCGATGCGCAGACTGCCGAGGTCAGGTTTAATGGATTGTGGGTGCGAGGCCATCCGCGCCGATGCTCCTTAGCCTACAAACCGCGTATTCGTCGATACGTATACAACTCCGCGATTGTTGCGTGTGTATATTGATACGCGCACAGGATACAAAAGATTACCGGCTACACGGTAGGCGTGTCAGCCGCTTCAATGCAGGTATTGTAGCTTGTCCTGAGAATTTTAGGTATGCGTCCGTTAGGCGCCCAACTGCATCACAAGAATTGTAATTGTTTTACTTGACTCCGGCAGTTACATCGTTCTATTAAGGACCTGTAACACAAGTGTTCTGCCAAAACTGCTAAGGGACGTGCCCGTGCAGCCTACCCGTCGTGACTTCCTGAAATTAACAACCGCTGGTGGTGTCGCCGCGGCGGTTTTTGGATTTGATTTGCAATCCGCTTACGCGGAGCTTCGCGAATTGAAGATCGCGCGTGCAAGTGAGACACGCTCGACCTGCCCCTACTGCGCGGTGGGCTGCGGCACTATCATCTACACGATTGGAGACCGCGCAAAGAATGTGACCGCGCAAGTGGTGCACGTCGAGGGAGACCCCGATCATCCGACCAATCGTGGCACTCTCTGCCCAAAGGGTTCCTCGCTGCAGCAAGAGATCATGAACGACCGGCGCTTGCTGAAGCCGCAAGTGCGGCGGCCGGGTGGCACCGACTGGCAAGACATTTCATGGGACGATGCAATCAACGAAATCGCAGCGCGCGTAAAAAAGACCCGCGACGACACTTTCATCGAGAAAGATGCGGCGGGACACACCGTAAACCGGCTGGAATCGGTCGCGTGGATCGGCGGCTGCACCGATACCAATGAGTTTAACTATCTCGTGGTGAAAGCGATGCACGCCCTGGGGGTCGTGCATTTGGAAAACCAGGCCAGGGTTTGACACGGCCCCACGGTCTCAAGTTTGGGACCAACGTTCGGACGCGGGGCAATGACCAACGGCTGGGTGGACATGAAAAATACCGACATGATGCTCATCATGGGCGGTAATCCTGCCGAGAACCATCCCTGCGGATTCAAGTGGCCCGTTGAAGCGAAACGCACCCGCAACGCGAAAATGATCGTAGTCGATCCGCGGTTCACGCGGACTGCTGCGGTGGCGGATCTCCACTGCCAGATTCGCGCTGGATCGGACATTGCCTTCCTCGGCGGCGTGATTCGCTATGCCATTGAGAACAACCGCATCGCGAAAGAATACCTGGTCAACTTCACGAACGCGGCATTTATCATCAAACCGGGCTTTCAGTTGCCGGGCGATACGGACGGCGTTTTCTCCGGCTTCGACGCCAAGACGCAGAGCTACGACAAGTCGACGTGGAATTATGCGGTCGCCGACGGCGCGGGCAGAGCCATGGCCGAACAGAGAGTGGCTGAGGTCACCACTTATCCTGAACCGGCTTCGCCGCCGCCGGCTTTGGCGTTGCCGCAAGAACTCGCTTACGATCTCTCGCTGCAGAACCCCAATTGTGTCTTCCAGCTTCTGAAGAAGCATTACAGCCGCTACACGCCGGAGATGGTTGAGCGGATCACCGGGATTCCCAAGGAACAATTCCTCAAAGCCGCTGACCTCTATACTTCGATTCGTAAAGACGGAGACATGAAGAAGGCGAGCACGATCATTTACGCAGTCGGATGGACGCAACACTCGTTTGGCACGCAAATCATCCGCACCGCAGCGATTCTTCAATTGCTCATGGGCAACGTCGGCCGCGCTGGCGGCGGCGTCAACGCACTGCGCGGGCACTCCAACATTCAGGGCGCCACGGACATGGCCGGCCTTTTCGACACTTTGCCTGGCTACTTGAAAGTGCCAACGCCTGGGGACACCTCGTTCGCAGACTGGATGAAGCGCCTCACTCCCAAGCCGTCCAAGCCCGCCCCCTGGGATTCGTTCAACTACTATAGCAACACGCCGAAATTCGCGGTCAGCTACCTGAAGGCCCTCTATGGCGACGCGGCCACTAAACAAAACGGCTGGGCCTTCGATTATCTGCCGAAAGTGGATCGCAACTATTCGTGGGTGCATATGTGGGACGACATGTACAACGGCACCGTGAAAGGCATGATTGCCTTTGGGATGAACGGCGTCGCCATTGGCCCCAACTCAAAGAAAAATATCGACGCGCTGAAAAAAGCAGACTGGCTGGTAGTCGGCGAGATTTATCCCGACGAGACCAGCGAGTTTTGGAGATCGCCGGGCATCACCCAGGACGAAATGAAACAGATTCAAACCACCGTGTACCGCTTGCCTTGCGCGGGATTTGCCGAGAAAGACGGTTCGTTCACCAATTCCGCGCGCTGGCTGCTTTGGAAAAATACGGCCTTGCCGACCCCCGGAGATGCCCGGCTGGATCAGGCCATCGTGGCGCAAATTTTCTTGAAGATCCGAGAACTGTATCAGAAGGAAGGCGGCAAGTTCCCCGATCCCATCCTCCACGTTACGTGGAATTACAGCAACCCCTCGAGCCCTCCGCTGGCCGAGGTATTGAAAGAAGTCAGCGGCAAGGCGCTCGCGGATCTGGAGGATCCCGCGACCAAGCAGCAAATCAAGTCCGGCCAGCAACTTCCCGGCTTTGCCTGGTTGAAAGACGACGGTACAACCTCCTGCGGCAACTGGATTTACTCCGGCTCATTCACCGAAGCGGGGAATCAAACGGCCCGACGCGATCCCTCCGATCCTTCGGGTCTGGGTGTGCATCCGGGATGGGGCTGGTCCTGGCCGGCGAATCGCCGCGTCCTCTACAATCGCGCGTCGTGTGACGTTGACGGCAAGCCCTGGGATCCAACGCGAAAACAAGTCTGGTGGAACGAAGAGCAGCAAAAATGGCTTGGTAACGACGTCGTGGACTTCAAGGTCGATTCCAAGCCAAAAGATCACATGGGCCCGTTCATCATGAATCCAGAGGGCGTCGGACGAATCTTTGGGCCACTCGCGGCCTTTGCCGATGGGCCGTTCCCCGAGCACTACGAACCGACCGAAAGTCCGATTGACAATCCTTTCCATCCGCAGCAGACGCACAATCCGGTGGTCAAGCGTTTCAAAACCCCGGACGATAAATACGGCACGCCCAAGGACGGTTACACGGTTGTCTGCACGACCTACCGGCTCACCGAGCTTTATCATTACTGGACCAAAAACAATCCCATGAACGTGCAGCTCGTGCCGGAGCCGTTCATTGAGATTTCGGTGGAGATGGCCAACGAAATGGGCTTCACCGGCGGCGAAAAAATAAAAGTCTCGAGCATCCGTGGAAGTTACATTGCCAAAGCGATGGTCACCAAGCGCATCAAGCCGCTGATGATCGATGGCAAGAAGGTCTACCCGATCGGTCTCCCGATTCATCAAGGCTATCGGGGTATCGCCGAGGACGAAGGCAAGGACGCCAGGACGCTGGCGAATCTGCTCACACCGACTGTCGTTGATCCCAACGCCTACACACCCGAATTCAAGGGCTTCCTGGTGAAGGTAGAGAAGGCCTAGGTGCGCTCATGAGTCAGGCGACTTTGCGAATCCAAAAAATCTCGGCTCACGCCGGAGCGGTACCCGGCGAGGGCACCCAGCGCGAACCGCAAGTCTGCAAATTGATCGACACCACCACCTGCATCGGTTGCAAGGCCTGCGAAGTCGCCTGTATGGAGTGGAATGATCTGCCCTTCGGCGAAACAGTCTTCGACAACACTTATCAAACCATGCCGGAGACCCGCTGGAATTACTGGAACCTGATCTTATTCAACGAGCACGAGCGCGAAGACGGTTCCCTCATGTGGTTGATGCGCAAAAATCAATGCATGCACTGCGCCGACCCTGGCTGTCTTGAAGCGTGCCCGTCCGACGGCGCCATCGTGCAGTACACCAACGGCATCGTCGACTTTCAACAGGACAAATGCATCGGCTGCGGTTACTGCATCACCGGTTGCCCCTTCAACATTCCGAAATTCAATAAGGAAACCAAGCGCGTTTATAAATGCACTTTGTGCGTCGACCGCGTTACCGAAGGCCTGGAACCGGCGTGCATCAAGTCCTGCCCCACAGGCTGCCTGCACTTCGGCACCAAGGATGACATGCGCTACCTCGCCGATACCCGCGCAAAGCAATTGCAGGAGCATTCAAATTTTCCGCACGCGGGCGTTTACGATCCCGCTGGAGTCGGCGGCACCGGCGTGATGTACGTGCTGCACGACATGACCCAGACAGAAGCCTATGGCGGCTTGCCCTCCGATCCGCACATTCCGTGGTCCGTAAAATTGTGGAAGCATCCGCTGAAATGGCTCGGCAATGTGGCTATGGTCGGCGGCCTGATCGGACTCTTCGTGCACTACATCCGCTTTGGCCCGAAGGATGATCCCGACGATCCCACTGAAAATCAGAATGAGCCACCGGTCTCGGGGCCTCCAATCAAAGAGCGTCCAGCCTCCGCGCCACCGGAAACTACAGTGGGAGGCCGTGGGCGATGAACAATCGAGCAGATGCGCCGGCCGATACAATTCTGCCGAACGGCCACATCCTGCGTTATACCTTTCGCGAACGCCTGATGCATTGGATCAACGGCTTCGCCTATCTTTACCTGATGCTAACTGGGCTGGGCATTTGGTCTCCGTGGCTGTTCTGGCTCCTCATCGCGTTCGGTGGTCCACAAATTTCGCGCATGTTGCATCCCTGGATCGGATTGGTTTTCGCCTTCAGCCTCACTTGGATGTTCCTCACCTGGGCTTCGCAAATGCACACCACCGATGAAGACAAAGCCTGGATGAAATCCATCAACCATTACACGCGCAACGAAGACGAAGAAATGCCTCCCGCCGATCGTTACAACATGGGCCAGAAATTATTGTTCTGGGGCTTCGTGTTTTGCGGAGTTTTATTGTTCTTGTCAGGCCTGGTCCTGTGGCTGCCTGAATATATTCCTTGGAACGCCCGCGCCCTGCGCTACACGGCGGTGCTGATCCACCCCGCCGCAGCCTTGCTGACCATCGGGCTCTTCCTCATCCACATTTACATGAGTGTTTTCGCCGAACGCGGCGCATTTAAATCGATGACTCGCGGAGATGTCTCCCAGGCATTTGCCAAGCGCCATCACCGTTTGTGGTGGCAACGCGTAGTTGGGTCCGTCAGCCGCAGATAATGTCGGCAATAAATGTTGCAAGCGTTTATGACGCCCGCATTCGCCGGGCCGAACGATTAATTTCTCTCCATCCCTTCACGCAGGAAGTTCTGACTTTCTATAAGAAGATCGCGGAATTCCAGAAAAGTTTGCACGCCGAAATGCTATCTGGCAACAGACCGCAAGGAGCCGACAAAAATCTTCCGGCTTTGGGCGAGAACTTGAAAATCGACGGCCTCCTTCCCCACTTTCAGGAGTTTCTGAAACTCGTCGCCAAAAGCGCCCCGGCCACGCTTGCTGAATCGGCACGCCAGCTTTCTCTTCAACCGTCCGAGTCTTGGATCGGTATTTTGCAAGATTTCTGGGCTATTAGCGGTCGCGATGACCGCCCCAACGCGGCATTCGATCAATTCCTGCCGCGCGCTTTTCTGCAGCCGTACGCAGAGAGCCTCGAAATAGATCGCTCCGCCGATGAAACCTCCGCGTTTCCATCGCTCTGCCCATTGTGCGGTGCACGACCGTTATTAGGCGTGCTTCGGCCTGAAGGCGACGGTGGCAAACGGTTCCTGGTGTGTTCGTTCTGCTTGAAGGAGTGGGAATTTCGACGGATTTTTTGTTCGACTTGCGCGGAAGAAACGGAAAATAAGCTCCCTGTTTATGTCGCGGAACAATTTCCCTATATCAGGGTAGAGGCCTGCGAGACCTGTAAATTTTATTTGCGAACGATCGACCTTACCAAGGACGGAAACGCGGTACCGCTGGTGGATGACTTGGCCGCCATTCCTCTTTCATTGTGGGCCGAAGAACACAGCTATTCGCGGGCCCAGCCAAATCTTCTGGGGACTTAGTTCCCGCCTTGAATTCCGCGCATCAAATTCAGGTCGCGAGGCGTTCAGTTTTGAACGTTCACGCCCTTCCAGAACGCGATGCGATCTCTAATCTCAGCGGCGGCTGGTTTTGGCTCGGGATAATACCAGGCGGCATTTTCATTTTTCATCCCGTCGACTTCCACGTGGTAATAATGCGCCGTACCTTTCCAGGGGCAAATCGACGTGTAGCTGCTGGGTTTCAGAAATTGTTTCTCCACTGCTTCCGGCGGAAAGTACTGGTTGCCTTCCACCACTACGGTAGATTTGCTGTCCGCGATCGTCTTACCCGCCCATGTAGCCTTGGCCATAATCTTTCTCCCGCTAAAAATAAACTCTTCCGTGCGAATTTGATGTAGGAACGAGCGGTTTCGTTTCATTAAATCCGCTCTGTAGGCAGCCTACAGCAAAAATTTGGCCGCCCGACCTGTGCCACCCAAAAAAACCTATACAATCGGAGCCCATGCTGAGTCGCATTAACAAGATGGTCCCGCCTCTCTCGAAAAAGTTAAAACTCCCTGCCCTATGGCCGATGCTGTTTTTTCTTATTGCACCACTAGTAGCGCAACCAGCTCTGAATAGCCAAACCTCGTCAATATCGGATCTGAAAGTCGCCCCAGACCTGGATGCTCGCCTTGCGAGATTTAAGCCCATCAAGATGCCCTTTCACCAGCAAGGCCTCAGCCCAAGGGAAGTGCAACTCGTTCACAAATTGGTCGACGCTGCAAATTATATCGAACAGACTTATTGGCGGCAGAGCGACCCCGAAGGTTTGAAGCTGTATCTGTCGCTCGCAGGAAGCACAAAACCGCGGGCCGTCAAGCTGCGCCACTTTCTAAAAATCAACGGCAGCCGCTACGATCTCGTCGACGAAATGAAGCCTTTTATCGGGACCGATCCTGCTCCACCGGGACGCGCATTGTATCCACCGGGATTGACCAGAGACCACATCGAAAAATATGTGCAGCAGCATCCTGACCAAAAAGCGGCAATTTATAACGATTTTACCGTGGTGCGGCGGAAAGACGATGCCTTGGTCGCTATTCCCTACCATGTCGAATTTGCGGAGTTTCTAAAGCCGGCCGCTACCGCGCTACGCGAAGCCGCCGCCCTCAGCGACGATTCGGGATTCGCCAAATTCCTGCGACTACGCGCCGACGCATTACTGACAGACGATTATTATCAGAGCGATCTCGCATGGCTCGATTTGAATAATCCAAAATTCGATCTAATCCTCGCTCCTTACGAAACCTATCTCGACAATTTGCTCGGAGTGAAAACTTCTTACGGTGCCGCAGTTCTGATTCGCAACGAACAGGAGAGCAAGAAGCTTGAGATGTATCAGAAATATGTCCCCGACTTACAAGAAGCGTTGCCGTTGGACAAAGCAGATTTACCCTCCAAGCGTGGCCATTTAACTCCCATGGAAGTGATGGACGCTCCCTTTCGCACCGGAGATTTGCTTCATGGATACCAATCCGTCGCTGACAACTTGCCGAACGATGCGCGAGTACACGCCGCCAAGGGTAGCAAAAAGATTTTCTTCAAAAACTTCATGGATGCCCGCGTGAACGAAATCATTCTCCCGCTGGCCAAGCGTCTGATGCGCGACGATCAAGCCGCCAAGGCTTCCGGAGAAGGATATCTGGCCTCCACGCTGATGCATGAGATCAGCCACGAACTCGGCCCCAATTACTCGAGGACCGCCCAAGGCCAACGGGAAATCCGCGAAGCCATTGGCGGAAGTTTTTCAGGCCTGGAAGAAGCCAAAGCCGATGTGGTAGGTATGTTCGGACTGCAATGGCTGCAAGCGCATGATGTGATCAGCAAAGAAAAACTTGAAGAGGATTATATTTCCTACGTGGCGGGAAATTTGCGGACGATTCGTTTTGGAATCGCCGAACCTCACGGCCGCGCGGAGATGATGGAGTTCAATTATTTGTCGCAGCAAGGCGCCATTACCCGCGACGCCGCGACCGGAAGATACGCGGTGATAGTGGAAAAGATGCCTGCGGCCATTGCCGCATTAGCGAAGGAACTGCTCGAACAGGAAGCCACCGGCGACCGCGCGCGTTCCGAAGCGTGGTTTATTAAGTACGCCGTGTTGCCGCCCGAATTGCAAGCGGCGCTCGGCAAGGTTTCCGATATTCCCGTGGATGTGGAGCCTATTTATTCTTTTGAGGAGGCCATTCGATGACCGAGCAGAATTTTGCCAATCACGCAAAGACCGTGCCGGCATTTCATTTGTTTGTGTTGCCGGTGTTGTTTCTCAATGTCGGCTGGTCAGTTTATCGCTGGAAGCTTTCGCTATGGTCGGTCGACGGAGCGATTTGGGTGCTGACCTCCGTCGCACTGCTGCTCGGTATCATGTTCGCACGGACGTTCGCCTTGTCGGTGCAGGACCGGGTCATCCGCATGGAAGAGCGCCTGCGCTGCGAGCGATTGCTGCCTCAGGATTTACAGCCACGCATCGTCGAGTTGGAACCAGGCCAACTTATTTCGCTGAGATTCGCATGCGATGCGGAATTGCCCGCGCTGGCGCGAAAAGTGCTCGACGAAAAAATCAAAGATCGCAAGGTTATCAAACAACAGATTAAAAACTGGCGTGCGGATTACCTGCGCGCTTGATGTCACTTGGCGACTGGCGACCGTGCTGCAACTAAAGGATGCTGCGTACGACGCCGCCATCCGCACGCACAGCCGCACCGTTAATCGTTGCGGCTTGGGTGCTGGCAACAAAAGCCACCACCGCAGCAACTTCCTCCGGCGTCTCAAAACGCTTTAAAAGCGAGCTGGGCCGCACGCCCTCGAAAAATTTCTTCTCAAACTCCGTGCTCGAAATTCCCTGCTGCTTCGCCAAATCCGACACGAACGTGCCCACGCCTTCCGAAGCGGTAGGCCCCACCAGCACAGAATTCGCGGTGATCCCCGTGCCCGCCACGGACTCCGCAATTCCGCGCGCCACCGCAATTTGCGCGGTCTTGGTCATCCCGTAATGAACCATCTCGGCGGGAATTTGCTGCCCCGATTCACTGGAAATAAAAATAATGCGGCCCCAATTTTTGCGCAGCATGCCCGGCAGGTAATGGCGGCTCAAACGCACGCCACTCATCACGTTCACCTCGAAGAATCGCAACCAGTCCGCATCAGGAATTTCCGCGAAGGGCTTCGGCTCAAAAATCCCTAGATTGTTCACTAGAACGTCGGCTTCAGAAATAACCTTCGTGAAAGACTTAACGCCATCCGCGGTCCCTAGATCAGCAGCAACGCCCCGAACCTCGGCCTTCGAAGTTTCCCTGCGTATTTTCTCAATCGCGGAATTCACACGCGCTTGGGTCCGCCCATTGACGATGACTTGCGCGCCTTCCGCGGCCAACGTATTGGCAATCGCGAACCCGATTCCGGCGGTCGAACCGGTCACCACTGCAATCTTTCCCTTGAGGCCCAGATCCATTTAGCCGCTCCAGAACCGATTATCCAGGACGCTGCGAGTACGACAAAAACTTCTATCGAGCCGCGGCAATAACGGCCGCACCCTCTATTTCAGCGATGTCCTGTTTGGTCAACGTTATGTCGGCGGCGCCCACTACGCCTTCGACCTGCTTCGCGTTCCGCGCCCCAACAATCACCCCGGTGATCGCCGGATGTCGCAACACCCACGCGATCGCAATTTCACCTGGCGAGCGGCCAAGACGTTGCCCAACCTGGCGTAGACGCTCCACCAATTCGATGTTTTTAGAAAGTCGTGGCTCTTTAAATTCAGCACCGCGGCTCCGAAAGTCATTCGCGGGCAATGCTGCCGCGCGCTCACGGGTCATCGCTCCGGTTAGTAAACCGGAAGCCATCGGAGAATAAGAAACCACTCCGATTCCTCGTTTTTCGCAGTACGGAAGAATTTCAGCTTCAATCTGACGGCGAATCAGCGAGTACGGCGGCTGCAGCGAAGTGACCGGCGCGATTTTTTCAGCGCGCTTTAATTGATCGACATTAAAATTCGAAACACCAATCCAGCGAACCTTCCCTTCCTTCTGCAGCGTAGCCATCGTTCGCCACGCTTCTTCCAGACCGGCTCCGTTATCTGCGGGCGGCCAATGCATCTGATAAAGATCGATCGCGCTGACCCGCAGCCGACGCAAACTGGCTTCGCACTCACGGCGAATGGAATCGGCGCTGTATTCGTTGCGGACTTTGCGCTGCTCATCCCAAACCATCGAACACTTCGTAAAAATGTAGGGCCGCGCCCCTTGCCATTCTTTCAGAGCCTTCGCGACGATCTCTTCCGAATGCCCGGTGCCATACACGGCCGCCGTATCAATCCAGTTGACACCCAATTCCAACGCTCGTTTGATGGCCGCAATCGAGTCGTTATCCTCCTGATTTCCCCAACCGAATTCCCAACCGCCTCCGCCGATAGCCCACGCGCCAAAACCTGTGCGAGTTATATTCAGGTCGGAATTACCGAGTTTGCGAGTCTGCATCTTTCGCTCCAAAAATTGAATGAGTAAGAGTAGTCGTTAGTTTGGATGAAGCCCGGCAGAAAAAGTTAGTAGCTAATTAGCGGTGACGGCGGCGTCCAGGGAAACTGTCTCACCTGTCGCGTTGGTCAGCGTCAGCTGCTGCGGTCCGGTCGGCACTGCCGGCGAAACTACGGTCAGTGTATTCATATCGACCAGTGTCGCCATTGTGAGCTTGCCGCCGATGGCTACCTTGATCCCCGCTTGAAAACCGCTCCCTCGAATCGTCAACGTCGTACCTCCGCCAACCGAGATCGTCGGCGATGAAACGCTTCCTAGGCCGAGGGGAACAGAGGCCAATTGGCACAACCGTGAGCGCTGCGTTTTGCGGTGACCCATCCAGTGACGTGATAGCAAACAGGCGTTGTCCGTTTTCATCGATGGCCAAGAAATCGCCATGAAGCGCATCCACATCAGTCATCAATTGTTGCGGCAAAAATATCCGCACAGCCAATTGGCCCGAACGCGCGTCAGAAATATCCACACCGCCCGTACATTCGGCGCGCCCGCTGCTCCAGTCAGAAATGGCTGATAGATGAGCGCCCCGGTAGGATGCATCGCGAGTCCCGGCACCGCGCCGCGTCCAGGAACTTGGTTCAATTCCGCGGCGGTCGGCACGGCCGTCACATACATACTGGAATCACGAATCTCGGTAGTAGTGGCCGTTTGCACTGCAAATGCCGTTCCATCGACCGTGGTCGCAATATCCTGAACAGCCACATTCGCCGATGAAACTTTGAACAACCCTGGCGAGCTGGCGTTCCACGCCGCAAGTTTGCCGTTAGAGTTGCCGCCAAACGCCAACACTACATGGTCGCCCGCACTGTTTCCCTGAAGCAGTGGCGCTCCCACAAGGCTGGAAACCTGCGGCTGCGGCGCGGTCTGAACAATTGGCGGACTCACTGACAAATCCATTTGAGAAAGACACGCAGCGCAACCGTTTCCAGATCCACCTTCAGCACTCAGACCGACAAAGGCTGTTTGCGTGCTGGTCGCCGCCACCCGCGAAGGTCCTGAGCTTGCTGAGCCGGGGATGCCGCCGACAGCGACGGTGATGCCAGAACCGGTATCAGGATCAAGAATGTAAACACTTTGCGCGCCGAAATCGGCGACCAGCAGTTGCGAAGCGTCCGGAGTCAGCGACAAACCGCGCAAACCCGCGTTGGGTGGCGGCCCGCCCGGCGGCTCGAGCGGCGCGATAAACGCTCCAAGCTGCAAATCAAACACCTCCACATGATCGATACTAGTGAGATAAACGCGTTGACAACCAGAAAAATGACGACAGCGTTCGTTACCCCGTCAACGAACCTTCCCAAGGAGTCGCTCCCACAAACATGGCGGTAACCGCCGCGGCCATGGGACGCAGAACGGCAATAGTACAGTTCAGTTACGTATAATGTTAATAAATAGGCATACGGAATCTTTTCCAAAGCGAGGAGCACTGACGCCGTGCCTCGATCGTTACTGGACGGCATAAAACCATTGTTCAACCAAAGAAAAACGGCGGCGAGGAATTGACCTCGCCGCCGTCGTATTTAAAAATACGAGAGTTAGATAGTTTTCGCGGTTGCCGGAACACGTGCAAATGCGTTCGCACCGGACGATTCTTTGTCCGAAGTGCGATCGATTTCCACGGAACCCTTAAAGTACGCGCCGTCTTCGATCATAATCCGCGCGGTGGTCAGGTCGCCGTTAACCGACCCATCCTTCTTGATCTCGATGCGATCCTTAGCCCGGAGATTGCCCTTCACCGTGCCATAGACCACAACTTCACGCGCGATAATATCCGCCGTGACTTTGGCGCTTGCGCCGACAGTCAGCTTCCGCTCATCCAGCGTGATCAGTCCTTCGACCGTCCCGTCGATCAGCAGATCTTCATTGCCGGAAATCTCGCCCTTAACGTGCAAACTGGAGCCGAGTCGCGCTCCCGTTCCGGTACGGTCTCCGGTATTTCCCAGCGGACGAATTGCATCATTACCTGTTGCCATGTTCTTTGTCCCCTCCAAGGTCGCCGTAGCAGGCTTCGGCGGCTCATTGAAATTGAATTTTCTTGGCTCCGGTTCCGCAGCCTGTGGCGTTTCCGGTTTCTTGTTACTCCACATCGTTCCTCCCAAGGGACAGCCCCCAAAACTACAAGACGTCCAACCGGGTAAAGCAAACTCTATGCCTTGGGATGTGCACTTGCAAACGGTGCGTGGTCCGCTAGTGCGTTTCAGTTACTGGACCAGAGGACAGGGGGCGCAAACATAACACAAAATAATGTAGGTTTGTCACGCAAAATCTGACATTAATTTAATTTTAATATCCACAAGATGTGGACCTGCGCCGCGGTATTAAGTTCGGCCCAGCGAGGCCCGCATTAAAAAGTTGGTTTGTCCGGGACCGGCTGCGTTGCCAAAAAATCCTGCTGAAAACGTCCCGCATAGGAAGCAATTAATTCCTGGAGCCTCGCAGAGCTGGCAGCCCTCAAAATCAATCCGGCATGGTGGTATTTTGAAATATGCCGCACAATTTCCGGGTCGTTGTACGCCGAAGTATCCGGATGTTCCTGGCGCGCCAGTGACAGAATGACCGCGGCGTACTCTCGCCTGTGCGGCGGAAGCTGATAAGGCTCCTTGCCTGCGCCAACCTCCAGCCGCGCCCACTCGCGCCATAAATTAATGCCCGTCGCGGCTTCAATTACGTCGCTAATGAACGCCCCGCCGACGCGCGCTGCCACTTCAATAAAGTAAAACTTGCCGTCGGAATCCGCTCTTAGAAATTCAGCGTGCGTCACGCCTCGAACGAAGCCCAATTCAGCCAGAACTTTTCGGTTAAGTGCAAGAAGCTCCGCGTATTCCGGCGCATCCGACGGTAATGTACTCGTCGTGAAAACCCCGCCCTGGTGAGAGGTCGTCAACGGTGGCGTTCCGTATTTGTGAGCCTCTGCGAAAACCACCTCGCGCTCCGACGCAATGCTATCGACGTGGTACACCGTCCCGGGAACAAAATGCTCCAGTAAATAAAACGATTGTTGATCCCCCAACTCGTCAAGCCACGGCCAAAGCTCGTCCGGCGCGTGGATCTTCTTCATCCCGATCCCCGAGGCCTGCGAGCGCGGCTTCAAAAGCCACGGCGCCGGAACCCGTGCCATATACTCGCGCAGGTCGTCGTAATTCAAAACCGGCACAAATTCGGGGACCGCGATACCCGCTTCTTTTGCTCGCGCGCGCATGGACAGCTTGTCGCGAAAGTAGCGTACGGTGGTCAGCCCCATGCCAGGGATGCGCAAATGTTCCCGCAGCGCGGACACATTCTCCATATCGAATTCGTCGAGGGCCACGATGCGATCTATCCGCTGCGACCGCGCGATATAACTCACCGAATAGATCAAGCCCTGCAACGGAAGATCCTCGGGCATGGTGAAAATCCCGTCGAGATAATCCCGTGGCCAGTCGCCATCCTTTAGTTTTTCCACGGTAAGAAGCAGCACGCGACAACCCATCGCTTTACACGTGCGGATAAACTCCTGCCCTTTTTCGTAGGAGGTTACGCACAGAATTGTCGGTGGTTTCTGATCCGGCATGAAGCCCCTGCAAACTTTATCGGGAATCTCTAAACCGCGTGATGATAGCGCACATAAATTCGAAATTCATCAAACCCCACAGCGCGCGGATTGTACGTTCTCATTCCCCGCTGGGAAGAGGAATTGCAACACTGGCCCAACGCGCTGTGACCACGCCGCTTCGTTGTGCTCCGCGCCTTCCACTCGTTCGTAGTAGAGATCCTGCCCGAGCTGCCATCCTTTTTTCACCAGCACGTCCCGAAAATTTTCAACGTCCCGCACAATCTGCGCCCCTTCGCGAGTGCCGATGTCCAGCCAGATGCGCGGGCGAGGCTCAGCTTGCACAGTGGCAGCGAAGCGAAGCATCACCCGTTGGTTCCACCACACGGAGGGGGAAAGCGCCGCCAGCCTCCCGAATACCTGCGGGAATTTCAGACCAATGTACAATGACGCAAGGCCACCCAATGAAGAACCACCCAATCCAGTGTGCGCAGAATCTCCAAGTGTTCGGTATTCGCCATCAATAAACGATTTCAGTTCGTTGATCAGGAATTTGCCGTAACCATCCGCCCGCCCGCCGCCCAGCTTGGGTACCCGCGTGGGCGTGTACTCCCGAATACGTTGCTGGCCCAAATTATAAATCCCCACGATAATCAGCGGCTCAACCGCTCCGTTACCGATCACGTGATCCGCGGTTTCACCCACGCGCCAGTCCATCCCTGGAACAAACGCCGTCGAACGGTCAAAAAGATTTTGCCCATCGTGCAAATACAGCACCGGAAAACGTCGCGTGCCCTGCCCCTCATAGCCCGGAGGCAGATAAACGACAAGATCCCGCTCATTTTTTAAAACTTTGGAGGGAAATTTTTCGTGTTTACGAAAGGTCATGGAGTAATGGTGACGAGTAGGTCCTTCGCTTCCACATTCTGCCCTGGGGATACCAGCAGCTTGGCAATTTTCCCCGTTATAGGCGCATAAATATTGGATTGCATCTTCATGGCTTCCAGCGTCAGTAATTTCGCTCCGCGCTCCACAGCCTGATTTGCTTTCACTGCAATCCCACTGATGACTCCCGCGGTAGGAGCCGCGACCTGCCCCGAGTCTGCAGGATCCGCTTTCGGATGCGATCGTTCCACCACTCGCAACGCACGGTCACGAACATTAACTTCTCGCGGCTGCCCATTTAATTCGAAAAATAACGTACGCGTACCATCAGGATGCGGCTCGCTGGCGGTCAGGAACCTGATAATCAGAGATTTTCCAGCCTCGATCTCTACGGTGATTTCTTCTCCCGATCGCAAGCCATAAAAAAAGGCATAAGTAGGAAGAACACTCACATCTCCGTAGGTCTGCCGGAACTTGTCATATTTGGTGAACACCTCGGGGTACAGCAGATAGCTTAAGAGGTCTTCGGGCCGAACCGAGTGATTCACTTTCTTCTCGAGCGCTTTCTGCTCCTTATCTAGATCCACGTCTTCCAGACTCGCGCCCGGCCGCCCGTGCACAGGGTTCTGTCCCCGCAAAATAATCTTCTGTAATCTCTTCGGCCAACCACCAGGCGGAACACCCAGCACACCCGAAAACATTTCCACTACGGAATTCGGCAGCGAAACATCGTGCTTTTCATCCAAAGCCAAAATATCGGCCGGATGCAGGTCGTTGGCCATCAGAAACAGCGCCATGTCCCCGACCACCTTACTGGAAGGCGTCACCTTAACAATGTCTCCAAAAAGCTGGTTTACCTCCGCGTACATTTTCTCGGCTTCGCGCCAGCGTTGCCCCAGCCCCATGGATGTCGCTTGTTCCCGAAGATTGGTGTACTGCCCGCCCGGAATTTCGTGTTGATACAAACGCGCGGAACCCGACTTCGGCCCCGAATCGAACGGCCCATAAAAACCGCGCACGGTCTCCCAATAATCCGAGCACTCATTCAACGTTTCAATGTCGAGCTGCGTGTCGCGCGGCGTGTGTCGCAGCGATTCGACGATGGCATTCAGATTCGGCTGGCTGGTGCCTCCGCTCATGGAGGCAACCGCGCCATCGGCCACGTCCACTCCAGCTTCAGCAGCCTTCAAAATACTTGCAGCATTGAGCCCGCTGGTGTCATGCGTGTGAAAGTGCACCGGTATGCCAATCTCTTGTCGCAATGCTTTCACTAGCTCATACGCCGCGTAGGGCTTGCACAACCCCGCCATGTCTTTAATAGCCAGAAAATGAGCGCCCAGCTTTTCGAGTTGCTGTGCCAAGCCCACGTAATACTCCAACGAATATTTCGGCCGTGCACTATCCAGAATGTCCCCTGTGTAACAAATGGCCGGTTCACAAACCGCGCCTGTTTCTAATACCGCGTCGATCGAAACGCGCATATTGTCGATGGAGTTAAGCGAATCAAAAATTCGAAAAATGTCGATGCCTTGCGCGTGCGCTTCGCGAACAAATTCCACGATCACATTGTCGGGATACGAAGCGTAGCCAACGGCATTCGCCCCGCGCAGCAACATCTGGAAACAAATATTCGGTACACGGATTCGCAGATCACGCAGCCGCTGCCACGGGTCTTCATGCAAAAAACGGAGCGCCGTATCAAACGTAGCTCCGCCCCACATTTCCAGGCTGAAAAGATTCGGCAGCCGGCGCGCCACCGCACCCGCAGTCGCGAGTAAATCATGTGTGCGCACACGCGTGGCCATCAGCGATTGGTGCGCGTCGCGAAAGGTCGTGTCCGTGATTAACAGCCGCTTCTCCTTCTTTGCCCACGCCGCGAATTTCTCTGGCCCAAGTTTGTGTAGCAGCTGCCGCGTTCCGTCCGGAATATCCATTCCTGGCGCCGCCGGAACAACGGCCGTTTCCCGCGTCTCGGGAGATTTCTTCCCCTTCACCTCCGGATTGCCATTCAAAATGACGTCGCCCAGATAAGACAACAGTTTCGTGGCCCGATCGCCCCGCGTGCGAAACCGAAAAAGTTCCGGCGAATCGTCAAGAAACGATGTGGTGACATCCCCAGCGCGGAATCTGGGATGATTGACAACATTTTCCACGAACGGAATGTTCGTTTTTACCCCGCGAATCCGAAACTCACGCAACGCCCGGTCCATGCGCTGGCACGCTTCCGGCAAATTCGCACCCCACGCCGTCACTTTGACCAACAAAGAATCGTAATAAGCGGCGAGAATCGCTCCCGCGTAAGCCGTTCCCCCATCCAGCCGAATGCCAAAACCCGCCGGTGAACGGTAGGTGGAAATCTTTCCGTAGTCCGGAGAAAAATTATTCGACGGGTCTTCCGTGGTCACGCGGCATTGCAGCGCGGCCCCATACAGCGGAATGTTTTCCTGAGCCGGCAGCGACAGTGGCGCTTCATGCAAATGATGCCCCTGCGCCACTAAAATCTGCGAGCGCACCAAGTCGATCCCGGTAACCATCTCCGTGACGGTATGCTCTACTTGAATGCGCGGATTCACTTCGATGAAATAAAACTTGGCGTTATCCACGTCATACAAAAATTCGACCGTACCGGCGTTTCTATACCCCGCTTTGCGTGCCAATTTCACTGCAGCTTCGCACAATTCGCTGCGCACCCCCGCCGGCAAATTCGCCGCAGGCGCGACTTCCACTACTTTTTGGTGCCGCCGTTGCACCGAACAATCCCGCTCGTATAGATGCAGCAATTCACCATGCTCATCGCCAAGTATTTGCACCTCGAGGTGCCGAGCGCGTGCCAGATATTTCTCCAGGAATACCGAACCATCACCAAACGCCGATCGCGCCTCGCCTTGGGCCTCCTCCAACAACCGATCGAGTTCCGCCGCGTCATGAACGACGCGCATACCCCGCCCGCCGCCGCCCATCGCGGCTTTGACCATTACCGGATAACCAATTTCATCCGCAGCTTTGTGCGCTGCTGCGTTCGTTTTCACCGGTTCGGCGGTACCCGGCAGCACCGCAACGCCTGCTGAAGCCGCGAGCCGTCGCGCCGCCGTTTTATCGCCTAGCAGCGCCAAAAGATCAGGTGTTGGTCCGACAAACTTGATCCCGGCTTTTTCGCATGCCCGCGCAAACGGCGGATTTTCAGAGAGAAATCCATAGCCCGGATGGATTGCATCAACTTCTTTTTCCTTCGCCAGCGCCACGATGCCCGGAATATCGAGATACGCCTCTACCGGCCCCTTGCCGGCGCCAATCAGGTAGGCCTCATCCGCTTTAAAACGGTGCAGCGCCAACCGGTCTTCCTGCGAATAGATCGCCACCGTGCGCAGCCCAAGCTCGTTGGCAGCGCGAAAAATCCGGATAGCGATCTCGCTCCGATTGGCGGCGAGCAGTTTTCGGATAGGCCGGCTAATGTTCATTCGGAAAGCACAACAGCAGAACCATGCGCAAAATTCTACATTGTTTCATCGACCGCGCGCGAGGCGGCAACACCGAATTTTGCATTCGCCGAAAAGAAATAATTTATGCGCGTGTATTTAGCGTCGGAACATCGACCTGCCAAAGTGGCAAATCAGTCTTTCGAATTAGCAGATTCCGCCACTACCGGGGTGGCCGGCGGCGCTGCTTTCAATTGGTCGAGCTCGATCTGAACCTTCTCCCATGCCTTTGGATCGCGTTTGGTAGCATACGGCGCGTTCGGATCGCTGTAAAAGGCCAGAATATTTGCTCGCACCTCCGGCAAGGCCTTGGCAAACTTCTCGTCCGACAATTTGTCCAGAAGTTTCGCGTAAGTATCATCGCTCATGCGGTACTTGCCCGGAGCGATGCTCCCTCCCGTGTCAAAGTTATCGTTAGCCAGTTCTAACTGGCCGCTTCCAACCGCGCCCAGCAATTTGCGGTAACGATCCATGGTGGCGTTGAAGCTGTCTTCAAACATCTTTTCCGTTTGCGGCGTCGGAGCTCGGAACTGTAGCACCCGCAGCGGTCCAATCTTGGGAAGCAGCTTGGTCAAGAACGCAATAAATTTCTCGCCGGCCGTCGGCTGGTCGTAATTCTTGCCCCATTCCTTTTCATAACTGGCCCGTTTCAGGTTGTACAGAAACTTCCTCTTGGTCATTCCCGGCATGTCTTTCTGTATGTCTTTTTTCTTCAGGCTCCACGCGATTTTCGTGGCCTTAGGAAGTTGTTCGCTCACCGCATGGCGATAGGAATTTAATGCTTTCTCTTCGCTGGGAAGCACAGTTTTCAATTCGAGCCCGTAGGTTTCCCGAAATGCCTGCTCCAATAACGGCACCGCCACTTGAAACCCGATAAAGTCGTGATAACTGTCCGGAGCATAGCGGTGTTGCGCTACTTCCAGCACATCAAAGCCAAATTCAGTTTTGACGTGCGCCAGCGGGTCTTCCTCATATGTCACTACATCCCCATATTTCTTTTTCAGCTTGGGATACAGAATCGGCACCGCGTGGTTCGTTCCAATGCTATGCCCATCCGTATCCGCGGCGTAGTGCGCCATCGAGCCCAACGCGAAAGCGTAATCGTTCAGGTCCTTGGAGTCGTGCATCATTGCCAGAATAAAATCGGCGCTGCGTATGTAATGCGTGAGGTCACTAAAAAAATGGCTGCCATGCGGGTAGTAACCCATGTCCTGAATGATGGCCCCGCCGTAAGCATATCCATGCGCCTTGCGCAATTCGTCCGGCGTCGCCTGCGGAAACCGTTTCAGTAGCAGCGGCTTCAGGTTGGTGTCCCAGGCCGCGTCAATGATGGCTTCGTGGGAAAGCACCGCGTAGGCCGCGCATCGCAGTGGCAAGAGAAGCGCTAACAGCAATGCCACGGCAACAACAGTCTTGATGGGTTTTTTTGAATTTTTCAGGTCAAAGTTACTCAAAAGAAGCGTCCTCTTAACAGCTAAAGTTTACTGGAAATAGTTTAGCCCACCTCAGTTGCAATGGAAGCGCGAAGGCGCGCACTGGTACCACAATGTTCCATATCGATAAGACGCCAAAAGTTGCTACGAGGGGGGCGTTAGAATTTAGAGAACGACCGATGCAGGAGCAAAACTCTCAATCAATTTAACGAAGTGGTGATCCTAATATTTTCTAAGCACGCCAATCACGCGGCCCTGGATCTTAACGTCATTGGCCGCCACGATAATCGGTCCCATTTCGGAATTGGCCGGCTGCAGTCGAATCTTCCCGGGCCCTTCGCGGTAGAAACGTTTCAAAGTGGCCTCATCCTCGCCGATCAGTGCCACCACGATATCTCCCGCATTAGCCACCTGCGTCTGCTCGCACACCACGTAATCGCCATCCATGATGTGATCTTCAATCATCGAAGTGCCCTTAACCTGCAGCACGAAAGAATTTCCTCCGCGCGCGAAGTCCCCGAGCGATAAAGTTTCGCGCTCCTCAACTGCTTCGAGCGGTCGGCCCGCCGCAATTCGTCCAACCAGCGGCAGCTCTTGAATCCTTCGTTCCATCACCTGGTCTTTCACCGATTTTGGAAGTTGCACAATTTCTATGGAACGGCTCTGGTTGTACCCGCGCCGAATGAAACCTTTCTTTTCCAGGGTGGTGATGTGTTTATGAACGGTCGCCAATGAAGTCAACTTCAACCCTTTGCCAATTTCTTCAAAACTCGGCGCATAGCCGTGTTTCGTCTCAAACGAAACCAAATAATCCAGAACTTCTTTTTGACGCTTGGTCAGGGCCATGTACGCCTCCGATCGCATGCCTGCATTTTTCCTTCTGTGGACAGCAGGCCTTTGTGCACTAACTTAGGCGAAAACAAAGCGAACGTCAAGCGAAAAGCTGAACTTAATGTGCAAAGCAAGACGGGAAGCCGAGATCTTTAGCGAACGACTTTGATGTTTCAACGTGGCACAGCCGTCAAAAATCTTCACGTCTGCAAGGCTAGATGTATTTTTCTACACCACTACTCTTCGGGTTACCGGCAGTCCACGTCGTTCCCCTGTGTGTTCTGCGACACACGCCCCGGCTGTGATATTCTTTTTATGTCACCCTTATTGCGTTAGTTAGACCTCCCGCATCCAATACAGGCGGGTATGCGTCCTAGGGCCCAAGGAAGTCAGCGATCATGTCCACGTTAATTACACTGCCGCCCTCAAAGACCAAGCCTGAAGTTATCGACAGCGCCGTTATCCGCTTTGCAGGTGATTCCGGCGACGGTATGCAGATTACCGGCAGCCAATTCACCAATACCGTCGCTCTCTACGGCAATGACATCCGCACCTTCCCTGATTACCCTGCCGAAATTCGCGCGCCTGCAGGAACGCTCCCCGGCGTAAGCGGTTTCCAATTACATTTTTCGTCCGACGATGTATCCACGCCCGGCGACGCCGTCGATGTGCTGATCGCCATGAATCCGGCCGCGCTCAAGGTCAACATCGCTGACTTGAAGCCCAATGGAATTCTCATCGTAAACAGTGACAGCTTCACGGAAAGCGACCTGCGCAAAGCGCAAATGACCGTGAATCCGCTGGAGGACCATTCACTCGACAAGTTCCGTCTCTTCTCCGTCGAACTGGAACGCCTCACGCGCCGCGCGCTGGAACATCTGGGACTTGATGCCAAGTCCATGGATCGCTGCAAAAATTTCTTCGCCCTCGGCATGTGCTACTGGCTCTACAACCGCTCAATGGATTCCACGGTCCGCTGGATTGAAGACAAGTTCAAAGGCAAGCCGCTCCTGACCGAAGCCAACAAGCTGGCCATGAAAGCTGGCTACTCCTACTGCGAAGCCACCGAAGCATTTCAAATCAGTTACGAAATTCCCCGCGCGCAGTTGTCTCCAGGTCTGTACCGCAACCTGAGCGGGAATCAGGCGCTGGCACTCGGATTAGTCACCGCTTCTCAAAAATCAGGTTTGCGCCTGTTTCAAGGAAGCTACCCCATCACTCCAGCCTCGGACATTTTGCACGAGCTTTCGCAGTACAAAGATTTCGGTGTAATGACCTTCCAGGCCGAAGATGAAATCGCGGCCATTACTTCCGCGATCGGCGCGTCTTACGCCGGCGCTCTCGCCATCACCACCACCTCGGGCCCTGGAATGGCCCTCAAAACCGAAGCGCTAGGCTTGGCCGTAGCCATCGAGTTGCCTCTCGTGATCTGCAATATTCAGCGTGGCGGCCCATCCACCGGCCTGCCCACGAAAACAGAACAAGCGGATTTATTGCAAGCCTTGTTTGGACGCAATTCCGAAGCGCCCATCCCGGTCATCGCCGCTGCCACTCCCGCCGATTGTTTCTGGGTAGCGCTCGAAGCTTGCCGCATCGCGGTGAAATACATGGTGCCGGTGATTCTTCTTTCTGACGGTTATCTGGCGAATGGCGCCGAGCCATGGCACGTTCCGGAGCTCAGCGAGATACCGGACTTCAAAGTGCAATTCGCTAAAACCGCGGAAGGATTTTTACCTTACAAACGCGACCCACAAACATTAGCGCGCCCATGGGCCGTTCCGGGAACACCCGGCCTCGAACACCGCATCGGCGGTCTCGAAAAACAAGACGTCAGCGGCAACATTAACTACGAGCCTTTGAACCACGAGAACATGGTGCGCATCCGCGCCGCGAAAGTTGCCGGCATCGCGCAAGACATTCCCGAAATTGTTCCCGCCGGCGATCCTGAGGGCGACCTGCTGATCGTCGCCTGGGGCTCGACCCATGGAGCAATCACCGCGGCGGTTCGCGCGCAGCGCGAAAAGGGGCACAAAATCGGTCATGTCCACTTACGTCATCTCAATCCCCTAGCTCCCAACCTAGGCGAAGTCATCGCAAGATATAAGCGCGTCTTGGTCCCGGAACTCAACATGGGACAATTACTATGGGTCCTGCGTGCCAAATATCTGGTGGACGCCGTGGGACTCAACAAGATTCAAGGCCGCCCCTTCAAGCAGGCTGAACTCGAACAAAAGATCGAAGAGATGCTCGGCAGCCAGGAGAATTTCGCATGAGCACCACCACGCTGCCACCCATCACCCCGCTCACCAAAAAAGATTTTCAGACCGACCAGGAAGTGCGTTGGTGCCCCGGTTGCGGCGATTACGCCATCCTGTCCGCGGTGCAATCAGTATTTCCTGAACTCGGAATCAAGCGCGAAAATTTCGTAGTCGTAAGCGGAATCGGCTGCTCCAGCCGCTTCCCCTACTACATGAACACATTTGGTTTTCATACCATCCACGGCCGCGCACCCGCGGTAGCCACCGGCATTAAAGCGCTCCGCCCCGATCTCGAAGTTTGGCTGGCCACCGGAGACGGCGACGCTCTCTCCATCGGCGGAAATCACACCATTCACATGCTCCGGCGCAACGTCGGCATCAAAGTGCTCCTGTTTAACAATCGAATTTATGGTTTGACTAAGGGCCAGTATTCGCCCACCTCCGAGCTGAATAAAAAGAGCAAGTCCACGCCTTTTGGATCACTGGACCGTCCTTTCAACCCGCTATCGCTGGCCATCGGCGCGGAAGCCACCTTCGTCGCGCGCTCCGTCGATGTTTTCCAGGGCCACCTGAAAGAAACCTTGAAACACGCCGCGGCTCACAAAGGCTCCGCCTTCGTCGAAATTCTGCAGAACTGCAATATTTTTAACGATGGCGCGTGGTTCTCCCTCACCGAGCGCGAAGCCCGCAGCGAACACGTCATTCAACTTGAACACGGCAAGCCGCTCGTTTTCGGCAAGAATCGCGACAAGGGCATTCGCATGAACGGCCTGAATATGGAAGTCGTGCAATTGGGCAATGGCATCACCGAAAAAGATTTGCTGGTCCACGATGCGCATCATCTCGACGCCGCCTACGCATTTCAGCTGTCTCAAATGGAGAAACGCCCGGGCTTCCCCACTCCCATTGGCGTCCTGCGATCGTGGGAAGACGTTCCGCGCTATGAAGACGTCATGAATCAGCAGATAAATGACGTGATCGCCAAGCGGGGCGCTGGAGATTTGACCAAGCTTCTCCGCGCCGGCGATACCTGGGAAGTAAAATAATCATTTCGAAGAAGTGAAATAATGACTCGAAGACCCCCAAACCCTGGGGATCTTGGCCCTGCTTCAGCGCTTGCAAGTCCTTACAGAAAAATAAAAACAATTGCTGTAATCTTCCGCGTCTGTGCTACATCTAACCGAGCAGTTCTTTTACCAGGTTATGGATGATTCACCCAAACTCGCTCCTTTTTTTCCGCTCGGCGATCTCGATTCGTTCGCCCCGAGTCTAGTGGGCGACGCACCGGATCAGGCCGAAGGCCTCGCCCTTCTCTACGAAGTCAGCCGCGAATTGACCGCCATCCTCGATCGTGAGGAATTGTTACGGCGCATCGCCCAACACGTAAAACGCATTGTGAATTATCACCTCTTCACGGTAATGCTCTGGAACGAGTCCCGCCAAATACTGGAAAGTGTCTTCGCCATGCATTACGACGACGCTATCCCCGCACGCTTGCGGCTCCGTTTGAATCAAGGAATTACCGGAATGGCCGCCGGAGAACGCCGTCCAATGCGTGTTGGCGACGTGCGCAAGGATTCTCGCTACGTGCAGTTTGATACCGACGCCGAAGTTCGCTCGGAATTGGTCATCCCGCTCTTACTGCAAGATCGCCTGATCGGCGTGCTCGACCTCGAAAGCACCGTGCCGCAAGCCTTCACACTCGAACATGAGCGCATGCTCGACACCATGGGCACCTACGTCGCCATCGCTCTCGAAAACGCTCGCCTGTACCAGGATGCACGTGAGAACGAACTGCGTCTGCTAAACGATTTAAATATGGCGCGGGAAATTCAGCGCCAGCTTTTGCCGAAGGGCGCGAGAGAAATTCCTGGTCTTGATTTGGCCGCGGCTTACGCTCCTGCCCGTGAATTAGGCGGCGATTTTTACGATTTTCATCCCTACGGCGAAGGCCGTCTGGCGTTCGCGCTGGGAGACGTCTCCGGCAAAGGAACGGCTGCAGCATTGTACGGCTCGCTCGCCATAGGAACTCTGCGTGAAGTCGTCACCGACCATACTCTTGGCGCAGGCAAGATGCTCTCGGTACTAAATCGCCGGATGTTCGGCGCGCGTCTGGAAGCAAAGTTCATAGCTTTGCTCTTTGGAATTTACGATGCCCCTGCGCGGCGTCTCACGCTGGCCAATGGCGGCGAACCTTATCCTCTGCTGGTGCGGAATGGAGAGATCACCGAGATTAACGTAGCTGGTGTTCCCCTCGGCCTGTTCGCAGAAAGCGAATACGAGGAGGTCACCATTGACCTGCAGCCGGGGGATGTAGTGGTGTGCGCCTCCGACGGCATCTTGGAATCTGAGGACAGCGACCGCGAAGAGTTCGGCGCCGAACGCCTTCACGCGCTGCTGACAGGTGTCAACGGCGACGAAACATCTCTGTCCATTGCCAACAGAATTCTTGCCGCCACCGACGATTACAGCGGCGCCGAATCCACTCCCCACGACGATCGCACCTTAATCCTGCTGCGCGTCACCGACGAACCCACGGAAGACCTCTACAAACTTCCCATCATTTATTGAACCGCCGCTCAGTTGGTGTCGCCCGCCCCGTGTTTCTGACCGCATTTCTTGCAAGCGGTTGGCGGTTGGGTATTGTCCACATGATGGGCGACGGCCGGCACAGTCCTAAGGTAACCGTACATGGCTTTCAGATCTTCGTCTGTTTGCCCGCTATAGCCCTGCCAGGGCATCACCGTGTTAAGTTGCCGCTTGCCCACGTAGCCCGTCCTCAATGCCTTTACAAACTTTTCCTCGGTGTAGCTGCCAATCCCCGTCACGTCCGGCGTGATGTTGGGGCTTGCGATTTGCCCCGATGCATCAAAAACTTGTCCGCCGGCAAACTTCATACTGGAATCCAGCCGGCCCCGCTTGCGAGGCGTATGACAGTCCAAACATGACGACAAATTCACCAGGTATTCTCCACGGCTCGCGGGAGTTGAGAGATCAGCTTGCACCGTCCCTGTTACCGGTTCGGGAACTCCGCGAATCAGATACTTCACCGGAAAATGAATCTCTGTGCGCGGCAGTGCATTGCGAATTGGCGGCAGAGTCTTGAGGTAAACAACCACCGAAGCCAGATCTTCGTCAGACATCTGCCGGAAATGCGTATAGGGCATCATCGGAAAAAGTGTCTGCCCATCGTGGCTGATGCCCTCGCGAATTGCGCGCGCCAGTTGGTCGTCGGTAAAATTGCCGATACCGGTTTCGGGATCGGGCGTAATGTTCGGCGCCACTACAGTTCCCGGAAAACCTGGCATACTAAAAAACTGACCGCCGCCTTTCTGCCCCCGCACCAGTTCCGGACCGTTCGGCCCTTGTTCTTGTGGTGTGTGACAATACGTGCAGCCGGCGACGTGCTCCGAAAGGTATTCGCCGCGTTTTAGTCGCTCCGGAGTCGCTTCAAACCTGCGATCCGTCAACGCACGCTTTTTTGACCCGATGAACGGGCGCCATCCAATCGTCGCGCTAATCCCGACCACCACAAGAATCACAAGAACAAGCACGCCGATACCAACACCCTTTACAAATTTGTTCATTCCCAAACTCCTTTTCAGTTATTACGCGCGATGTGCAGAAATATTACCGGAATAACTTTTAATCTTGCACCACGAGCACGTCGAAACTGCCTGGTGGTTGCGGATTGAAGTAATGCGGATTTTATGTCAGCGGCTAACGGTATTTAGCGCAGCGCTGAAAGTGGAGCGGCTAAGTCCTGTGTTTAGGAAAAAAATGTCGACACGCCGACATTTTCACATTCGAATGATAAGAGTTTAGTTTTTTCGAAAACCAAACTAACGCGGAGGGCGCCCCAGGCTCGACTTTCAGCCTGGGTCTTGACCTGTGCTCTGTATAGCACGCCGACTCAAGACGTAATTCTAAGCCTCAAATCCCCGAAGATCTTAAGAAGTCTACTGCCCGGATCCCAGCTTCGAAACCGTATTAGCCGTCGCCACCGTAGCGAAGTAATTCTGTTCACGCAGCCGGCGATAAATATTCCCTGCAACCGTAGCAGCCGTGGGTCCTTTTACGCGTCGCGTATTTCCACGAAGCAGAACCGCCAGCGCAATTTTCGGATGCGCTTCATCCGCATAAGTCACGAACCAACCAATGCGCGAAGGCGTAACGTGATCGTCGCAAGTCCCGGTCTTACCCAGCGGTGTCTCATCCCCGCCGCGATCGAAGCTCGTTTTGCCAGTACCATAAAGCACGGCCGCCAGCATGCCCTCACGAATTTCCGGCAAAATCTGCGCAATATTCAGTTCCCGCTTCACTCGCGGCGCAAACGCAAGTTGCTCATCCGCGGTCCGCGGATACTGCAAGTAATAAAGTGTTCCGCCGTTCGCGAAAGCCGCCGCCAGAGAAACCAACTGGAACGGTGTCATCTGGATGCCTTCGCCAAAACTGGACATCCGCGCCACTCCGCCATGCGCAGGCGGCTGCATCGGAAACGCGCCGGGATGCTCTTCCGGAATTTCGTAGCCGGAAAGTTCGCCAAGTCCCAGCAAGCGCGCGTACTTTGAAACCGTATCGAAACCCATGCGCAATCCGAGCTGCTCAAAGAATTCATTATTCGAGTGCGCCATCGCTTCCGTCAGGTTCATGTACTTGCGGCGCCCAACTTTCAACATGGTGTCGCGGTTGATTACGTTTTCTTCCAGCGCCGCCAGCGCAATCGTTGGCTTGATCGTCGAGCAAGGAATATAGCCTTCGCCAAACGCAATTTTCTGGTTCACCACCGTCAGGACTCGTCCGGTGTTCGGATCCACGGCCACGACTGCGCCGTTATAGCGCCCCAATCCCTCGACCGCAGCTTGGCGAACAACTGGATCATCAAAAGCCGTAATGTCCCCGTTGGAAGAATTCGCAAAGGTAGGTACTCCGCCCCCGTGGTACCGTGCTGAGGCTCTCCGTGTCCGTGTTGACTTAAGAGCTCCCGGGGCTGCAGGTAGCGGCACAGCGCATAGCACTGCGAGCACAGTTGCAACCGTCGCTTTTGCAAGTTCTTTCACTGCTACCACCTCAGAGTGCCATCTTCCGTTGCAAACTATGCGGGACGTTGATTTTCTTCGAAGCCAACCCGCCGGTCAACTACCATTCTTGACAGCCGTTTCAACCTGCGCGCCTAATCTTTACAATCAGATGCGGCTTGCTGCTGAAACGCCACCTCGCTGAAGCCGCGCCGAACTCGGCTCCCGCTTAACTTGCACATAATATTGCCATGCTATCTGCTCCGCAATAGCCTATGAGGCTTAGTACGAACGTATGTGCTTTGCTTTGTATCAACTGGCCTTCAGCTGACCCTAGGGTCAGGCACCGACCTTCCGTCCCGAAAGGATCACCGTGCGCGCATGAAAAAACATCTGCCCCGCGGTATCGCGAAATGGCCGGGTTCCGCTGAGATCATGCTGTAAATCATCTTCCAGCAAACGCCGTATTTCCGCGGCACGCTCCTCCGGCACTTTCGTTGTCGCCATCCATCGTTCGACTTCCGGGCAAAGATCGTCCGCGGTGCTTACCGTTTCTGTCTCCAATCCCGCGCCGCGAAAAATGTGCAGTAGCTCGCTTAACGGCAAGGCCCGCACATGCGAAGGATCGCGCAATATTTCCCAGCAATCCTGATAAGCAGCCCGCGCGGAATGTTCGCTGCCATAAACATCCTCCACTAGCACAGTACCGCCAGCTCGGCACACGCGAGCCATTCCGCTAACCACTTTGCCGGGCTGCTGCACGTGATGCAAAGCCAGGCGGCACACCACAACATCGAACTTGCCATCGCCAAAGGGCAGATTTTGCGCATCGCCAGCTCGAAAAGAAATATTTTTTACGCTGCGCTCTCTTGTTCGAGCACGAGCAATGTCCAGCATTGCCTCAGTCAGATCCATTCCCACAACTTCGCGCGAGTCTTTTGCAAAGGCCTCCGCGATGTACCCCGGGCCAGTTGCAATGTCCAGAACGCGTTCCGTGCCCGTCAGTCGTGCAGCCGAAACCAGCCGCGCGATGCGTTGTTCATCGGAAACCCAGGGATTAGCAGCGAAAGCCGTCGCCTGCGAAGTGAAAGAGTCGCGAACAATTTCGTTATGCGTGGTGGACATGCCTCAAGTTTATCAGCATCAGATAAAAAAAATGCCTCACGCAACTCGCGTCGGAGAGGACATTTTTAGCCCCTGGGTCAGTTACCGACCAGCGGTTATTCAGGACCAAGCTTCTCAGGCAGTAGGAGCTCTCGCTCGCGACCCTGGAATGGCGTAACCAGCGTGTAGTGGCAAGCGTCGTATTGCCAGAGGGTGCTTCCATGTCGGACTTCCTGTCTTCCGTGGGCCGCCGCCAATCGAGTCCACTCACTTCCATTCAATTCACAATAGCTTCAGGGCTTGTAATCCTGTTTTTTGTGTTAAGTCCACCCTCCCTTGCACAGAGCGCAGCTCCCTCGTCGGCGCCATCGGCTTGCCCGGTCCAGTTCCTACACTTCGACCCCGACGGCGTGAGTACTCGAATTAAAAACGTAAGCGGTAGGAAGATTGTTGGACTTGTTTTCAACGCGGCCGTTGCGGACGCCACGGAACACTGGAACTGGCTGCACTGGAATTTTGATGATGCGCGCCCGGTTCAAAATTTTGGCTGGAACAAACCCATTAAGGCGGGTGAAACAAAGAAACTGTCCTGGGATCGGGTAGACCTCGATTTTGAACACGGCGGCGGTGGCGCTTTTTTTTTCCTAGCGTGTTGTTTGTGGATGGTTCGAGTTGGGAAGAGGCCGACGACCAGGCATCGTGCAAGTATGTCTGGTTCCACAATCACAAAAAATTCTTTGCTAAACCAGTGCAACTACCTTTCCGATGAGGAGCGCTTTCGTCGGGCTCGGCGAAGAATCTCGTTGAACTTCGTGAGCAAATCCGGATCATAGTGTGGCTATGAATAACCGTTCGGTGCCAACCGCGACCGTGCTTCCTCATCTTGTATACCGTGACGTGCCGAAGGCGTGTGACTGGCTCACGCGCGTATTCGGATTTACGGAGCACTATCGTTACGGCAACCCGGTAAGCGGGGTCCAGATGTACTTGGGCTGCGCGTACATCATGCTGACTAGTCCTCGTGACGGGACCCGCCAAAGCCCGGCGGAGCTCGGATATGGAACTCAGATGCTCACCATTATCGTTCCTGACGTCGATGCTCATTACCAGAAAGCAAAACGAGAGGGCG
>Ga0210409_10000910_pt1 | contig 41983 bp, 35 predicted proteins | sample IncBWH17MmetaG_FD_161649 | JGI IMG/M metagenome (GOLD analysis project Ga0210409, IMG submission 161649) | Forest soil microbial communities from Barre Woods Harvard Forest LTER site, Petersham, Massachusetts, United States - Inc-BW-H-17-M | ecosystem: Environmental > Terrestrial > Soil >... | reverse complement strand
CCTGGCGTAGTCAGATGCAGTCGTCGCCCGATCCACACCCTCGTCATCGGCAGGCTCCGTTGCACCCTCGCGTGCAAGACCTTCGCCGAGACGCTGGAGTCTCGCGGAGAGAGCGGCCTCATCGGTTGCTGCCTTCCCGCGCTCGCCATCCTTGCGCGTGCCGTCGCTCATCGCCTCGACACCCGCGGCATGGCCGCAAACGCGGCGGGGCCGCCCGCTGAAGCCGCGCGGACCATACTGATTGGGTTCCCCCAAGTCAAGAAACGGTCACCGTTCCTAATGCATTGAAACAACGATAGATATGGACCTGCCGCGCAGGCTTGTCGAGGCACGATTGTGCACCGCGAAGCCGTTGTCCATAGATGGTCGTCCATGGCCCTGTGCGGCACTCCGGCTTCTTACACTGCAGCTTCTTATATGTCCGGCGAGGAGACGCCCATGATCGACAAGGTCCTTGCCACTCTCATTGCCTGCCTCTGCCTGGTGGTGCCGGTGCTGCCCGTTTGGGCTGACGAGGGCACACCTGAAGGCGAAGAGGGCCGTTACACGTTCAGCAAGATCGCGGACGGCTTCATTCGGCTCGACATGCAGACCGGCGAGGTGTCGACCTGCAGCCAGCGGACCGTCGGTTGGGCCTGTCAGGCAGTGCCAGAGGACCGCGCGGTGCTCGAGAAAGAGATCGGGCGTCTGCGCGCCGAGAACGCCCTGCTCAAGCGGGATCTCATCTCGCGCGGGCTACCCCTGCCGGCCGGGACGATGCCCGAGCCGCCCGTCGTGCGCGAGGATGGCCGCGGGCTGCACCGAGGAGGCTCTGATTTCGACCGCATGATCGCCTTCATGGGCCGGGTCTGGCAGCGGCTGGTCGAGGCGATCACCCAGGCGCAAAAACAAGTGCTGAACAAAAGCTAGCGCCGGGCGTGTCGTGACCGGCTTGTCCCCCATCCACAGCGCACCCGTAGAGCAGATTGCGACCGCCGTCCTATCGGTCGAGACTGCCGGCGAGGGCTTCTTCGAGATCACGCGCGACGTCGCCCGCTTCCTGGAGAAGATCGATGCACGCGACGGTGCGCTGCTCCTCTATCTGCGGCACACGTCGGCTTCGCTCGTCATTCAGGAGAATGCCGACCCCGATGTGCGCACCGACCTCGTGACCGCGCTCAAGCGCGTTGCCCCGGCCAACGCCGGCTGGGTTCACGAGGTGGAGGGGCCGGACGACATGCCGGCGCACATCAAATCGATGCTCAATGGACTTTCGCTGCATGTGCCGGTCGCGGGCGGCACGATGGCGCTCGGCACCTGGCAGGGTATCTATGTCGCGGAACATCGGGCGCGGCCGCACCGGCGCGAGGTGGTCCTGCAATTTCTCGGCTCTTGCGCAAAGGCGTGAGACGGGCCAGCATTCCAGCAATCGGCAGGTCTTTCTCACAGGAGCATGCAATGGTGCGAAAAGAGATCGCGCGCTCCCTGGCGCAACGATTGGTCCTGCTGTCCGGGCTCGGCCTCGTCCTGTTGGTCTCTGCGGCGCTCGCTGAAGAGCCGAAGCTCGAGGTCGAAAGCTATCTCATTCCGTCCGCCGATCCGGGCATTCAGCTCTACATCCGCAACAAACACCCCGCCGGCGTTACCAGCTACTCTGCGGACAAAATTCTTCTTTACGTGCACGGCGCAACGTATCCCGCCGAAACGGCATTCGATCTGCCGTTGAACGGCCGCTCGATGATGGACTACGTCGCGCAACAGGGCTTCGACGTCTATCTCGTCGATGTGCGTGGCTATGGCGGCTCGACGCGGCCGCCGGAAATGGAAAAGCCGGCGGCCGAGAACGGTCCCATCGTCGACACCACCGTCGCGGTGAAGGACGTCGGCGCCGCGGTCAGCCACATTCTGCAGAAGCGCGGTGTCACCAAGATCAACCTCATGGGCTGGTCCTGGGGCACCGCGATCATGGGCATGTACACTACCGACCATAACGATCGCGTGAATCGGCTGGTGCTCTATGCGCCGCTGTGGATCTTCACGACGCGGCCGCTCATCGGCGGCACCGGTCCGCTGGGCGCCTACCGGACGGTCACGAAGGAAGCGGCGAAGCAGCGCTGGCTGAACGGCGTTCCCGAGAGCAAGAAGGCGGAGCTGATCCCATCCGGTTGGTTCGAGCAGTGGGCCGACGCGACCTGGCAGACCGATCCCGTCGGTTCAAAACAGACCCCTCCGGTGGTGCGGGCGCCGAACGGGGTGCTGCAGGACCTTCGCACCTACTGGACGGCCGGCAAGGCACATTACGACCCGGGAGATATCCGCGTTCCGACCCTGATCGTCCACGCCGAGTGGGACGCCGACCTGCCGAGCGATCAGGCGCAGGCCTATTTCGCCAAATTGACCAATGCGCCCTACAAGCGCTTCGTCGAAATCGGCGAGGGCACCCACTCCATCATCATGGAGAAGAACCGGATGCAGTTCTTCCGCGAAGTCATGAATTTCCTGAACGAGGCGAATGTGCTGAGCTTGAATTAGCCGGGGCGCGGCAAGCGCCCTCGATCGACGGGGTGATACCCTGAGCGAGGCTCAATCCTACCGCCTCCTGATCGCGGACGATCATCCGTTGTTCCGCGGCGCGTTGCGTGAAGCCGTCACCGGCTTGTTCAGCCAGGTCGATATCGCGGAAGCCGGCACCTTCGAGGAGGTCACCGACCTTGCCGAGCGCGGCGGCGACGTCGATCTCATCCTGCTCGACCTGAGCATGCCAGGCGTGCGCGGTTTTTCCGGGCTGATGTACCTGCGCGCGCAATATCCGAGCCTGCCGGTCGTGGTGGTCTCGGCCAACGACGATCCCACCGTGATCCGCCGTTGCATGGAATTCGGCGCCTCGGGATTCATCCCGAAGACGCTCGGCATCGACTCGCTGCGCCAAGCCGTGATCCGCGTGCTGCAGGGCGAGGTGTGGACGCCGCCGGACGTCGATCTCACGCGTCAGTCCGACGCCGAGACCGCAGCCATGATTGCCCGGCTGGCGACGCTCACGCCGCAGCAGGTCCGCGTGCTGATGATGCTGTCGGGGGGACTCCTCAACAAGCAGATCGCCTACGAGCTTGGCGTCTCCGAGGCGACGGTGAAGGCCCACGTCTCCGCCATCCTGCAGAAACTCGGCGTCGAGAGCCGCACCCAGGCGGTGATCGCCGCCGGCAAGATCGAGGCCGGCCAATGGCCGCAGACGTTTCCTCCCGCGCGGTAGCGAGGAGGATCGGCATTACTCCGCGGCTACGCGCTGCACGCGCCATTGCGTCATCAGCGCCCGCAAGGAAGCGGGCTTAATCGGCTTGTTGAGGACGTGCACGCCGGCGGCGCGGGCCTCCTCGCGCACGCGAGCCGAGCGGTCGGCGGTAATCAGGATCGCCGGCAGGTCGCGCTGCAGGCGGTGGCGGAGGGCGGCGATGGCGCCGACGCCGTTGCCGCCGTCGAGGTGGTAGTCGACGAGAAGCCCGTCGGGCTCGGTGTCGCTCGCGTCGAGCACCGCCAGCGCGCCGGGGAGGTCCGCCGCCTTGAGCACCCGGCAGCTCCAACCGCCAAGCAGCGTCTCCATGCCGTCGAGGATGGCCGGCTCGTTGTCGATGCAGAGGATGATGGTTCCAGCGAGACGGCCGGCGGCAACTTTCGGCGCTGCGGGCGCGGTCGCCAAAGCGGCCGTCGCGCGGGGCACTTCGACCGAGAAGCGCGAGCCGCGGCCCATATTCGATTTCAGGGCGACCTCACAGCCAAGCACGCGAGCGATACGCTCGACGATCGACAGTCCGAGGCCAACGCCGCGCGCGACGCGGGCGCCCTGGTCGAGGCGGTGGAACTCCTTGAACACGGCGCGCCGCTTCGCCTGTGGGATGCCGATGCCGGTGTCGCAGACATCGATGCGCAGGCACGAGCCACGGCGCCGGCAACCGACCAGCACGCGACCCGCTGGCGTATATTTGATCGCGTTCGAAACCAGGTTCTGGAGCAGGCGCCGCAGCAAGGCGCGGTCGGAGCGCACCGTGGCCGAGCAGGGCACGAAGACGAGGTCGAGACGTTTCTCGCGCGCCAGCGGCGCGTATTCCACTTCCAGCCGCTGCATCAATTCGTCGATGCGGAAATCGGCCATTTCCGGCTTCATCGCGCCGGTATCGAGCCGCGAAATGTCCAGCAGCGCGGCGAATATCTCCTCGACCGCCTCGAGCGAGGCGTCGACGTTGCGGACGAGTTCAGCATCCTCGCCGGCGCGCTGGCGCTCGATCAGGCTGGTGACGTAGAGCCGTGCGGCATTGAGCGGCTGCAGGATGTCGTGGCTCGCGGCGGCGATGAAGCGCGTCTTGGAGACGTTGGCATCGTCGGCTTCGGCCTTGGCGCGCTCAAGCGCGGTGTTGAGCCGCGTCAGCTCGCCGGTACGTTCGCGCACGCGACGCTCCAACGTCGCGTTGGCGCGCTCCAGGGCCTCCGCCGCCTGCACGCTCGGGGTGATGTCGGTGAAGGTCATGACTAGGCCGCCGTCGGGCATGCGGTTCGCCCGTACTTCGATCACCAGTTCGCGCTCGGGGAACCGTTCGAGGAACGGCTCGGCTTCCGACGTGTATCTGGCGATGCGGTCGGCGACCTGCCGGTCAAGATCCCTGGGGTCGCGCGCGCTTTGCTCGGCGATATGGCGGAGAATCTCGTCGAGCGCGATGCCGATGCGGGTGAGCCCGTGCGGCAGATCGAAGATCTCGCCGAACTGCCGGTTCCAGCAGACCAGCGCGAGCTCCTTGTCGAACACGGCGATGCCCTGCCGCACGTGGTCGAGCGCGGTCTGCAGGATTTCCCGATTGTAGTGGATCGCGGCGTTGGCATCGTCGAGCAGCTTGAGCGCGGCCTTGGTCGAGACCGTGCGCTGGCGCAGCAGCAGCGAGAGGACGAGGCGCGAGGACGCGGCGCCGATCGCCGACGCCAACAGATATTCGCCGTATTGCAGCAGCTGGAAGTCGGCCTCGGCCTGCGGCTCGATCGTGAGGCGGCGCGAGGCGGCGAAGCTTGCGAAGGATTCGCGCGTGCGTTCCTCGCCGAGGTAGCGGGCGATGGTCGCCGTGAGCTCCTCGATCGTGACCGACGCGCGCCGCAGCCGGAAGCTCGGCGCGATGGGCGCAAGCGTTGAGGGCACGAACACGTCGGCCTGCACGCGCTCGATCGCGGTGGGCCGCCCGGCGAGCGAGCAGGCGACATAGAGGGCGATGTTGACGGCGAGACTGAGAACGACGCCGTGAACGAGGGGCGGCAGGTCGAGCCCGAACAAGGCCTGGGGACGCAGCAGGGCGAGGCCGAACGGACCTTCGGCGAGAATGCGCGCGCCGAGGATGCCGGCGTCGGAGATGCTCGGCAGCAGCAGGGTATAGCCCCACACCAGAATGCCGGCGCTCATGCCGGCGATGGCGCCCACGGCGGTGCCGCGCCGCCAGATCAATCCGCCGAAGAACGCCGGCGCGAACTGGGCGATGGCGGCGAACGAAAGCAGGCCAATGGAGGCGAGCTGCGCCGCGCCCGCCGAGCGGTAGTACACATAGGCGAGGAGAAGGATGGCAAAGATCGCGATGCGGCGCACGGTGAGAAGCTGCGCCCCGGCGCCGCTGGGCGCGCCGGCTTGCGTCGCCCGGCGCTTGAGCGCGAGCGGCATCACGATGTCGTTCGACACCATGATCGCGAGCGCGACGGATTCGACGATCACCATGGCGGTCGCAGCGGAGAGGCCGCCGATGAAGGCGACGAGGGCGAACAGTTCGGAGTGCGCCTTGAGCGGCAGCCCGAGCACGAACATGTCGCCGTCCATGCCGCCGGCGGGAAACGCCAGCAGGCCCGCGGTCGCGATCGGCACCACGAACAAATTGATAAGGACGAGGTACAGCGGGAACAGCCACGCGGCGCGGCGGATCTCAGCCTCGCTGTGGTTCTCGACCACGGCAACGTGGAACTGCCGCGGCAACAGCACGATGGCGAACAGCGACAGCGCCGTCATCGCGCAGAACGTGCTGAGCGGCGGCGGATGCGTCAGCATCGCCGCGGTCTGCGGCAGTTGCAGCGCGCGCGCAAACAGCGCCAGCGGCCCGGGGAACATGACGAAGGTCACGAAGACGCCGACGGCGAGAAAAGCGACGAGCTTGACGACCGACTCGGTGGCGATCGCTACCATCAATCCATCCTGGTGCTCGGTGGCGTCGACGTGCCGGGTCCCGAACAGGACCGCGAAGGCCGCCATCAGCAGCGCAACGAACAGCGCGATGTCGCCGATCAGCGGTTGCGCGGTGCCGCTTGCCGCCGAAGCCTGGGCGAGGATGGTGCCGACCGATGACGACACGGCTTTGAGCTGGAGGGCGATGTAGGGGACCATGCCGACGATCGCGATGAGCGCCACGGTCGCCGCCACGGCCTGGCTCTTGCCGTAGCGCGCGGCGATGAAGTCGGCGATCGAGGTGATGTTCTGGCCTTTGGCGAGCCGCACGAGGCGGATGATGAGCGGGTAGCCGAGGCCGACCATGAGCATCGGCCCGATATAGATGGCGAGGAAGTCGAACCCGGTGCGCGAAGCGAGACCGACCGAGCCGAAGAAGGTCCACGAGGTGCAATAGATGGCGAGGGTCAATGGATAGATCAGCAGCCGCGACCGGCTGCCGCGCGCGAGCTCGCGCCTGCGATCGCCGTAGCTCGCCACCAGGAACAAAAAGCCGATGTAGGCGAGCGCGATGACGACAACGATCCAGCCCTGCAGCAGCATGGCGTTTCCTGATCGATCCGCGGCGCCTTTGCCGGCTGTTTGCGCGGGTTTTCGCGCAAGTCACCACAGTTTGCCGGGGCTGTCCATCGGACGCCGGGTGGGCGGTGCCAGCAACCAAATACCGCTGCCCGCGCTGTTGCAAAAGAACAATCTCTGATCCGTGGCCGCCGGTTACCGTGGTTCCGGCGTCACTCGGCCGCGAGCGCGCGCTCCTTCAGCGGCAGCCCCAACCGCTGCCATACATCGACAAGCGCCTCGGCGAGCGCGTCAATCAGCACGTCGTCGTGATACGGGCTCGGTGTGATGCGCAGCCGTTCGGTCCCCCTCGGCACCGTCGGATAGTTGATCGGCTGAATGTAGACGCCGTGCTCGGCAAGAAGGAGATCGCTCGCCCCTTTGCAGCGCTCGGGGTCGCCGACGAAGAGGGGGACGATGTGCGTGGGGCTTGTCATCACCGGCAGAGAGGCGGCCGCGAGCACGGCCTTGGTCCGCGCGGCGCGGTCCTGGTGCCGCTCCCGCTCCCACCGCGAGGTCTTGAGGTGGCGGATCGCCGCGGTGGCCGCGGCACACACCGCCGGCGGCAGCGCGGTCGTGAAGATGAAGCCGGGCGCGTAAGAGCGCACCGTGTCGATCAGCACGTGCGAGCCGGCGATATAGCCGCCGAGGCAGCCGAACGCCTTGGCGAGCGTCCCTTCGATCACGTCGATGCGGCCCATGGCGCCGTCGCGCTCGCTGATGCCGCCGCCGCGCGGTCCGTACATGCCGACGGCGTGCACTTCGTCGACATAGGTCATCGCGCCGTGGCGTTCGGCGAGATCGCAGATGCGGTTGATCGGTGCGGTATCGCCGTCCATGGAGTAAAGGCTCTCGAACACGATCAGCTTGGGCCGGCCGGGATCGGCAGAAGCGAGCAGCTGTTCGAGGTGGGCCATATCGTTGTGGCGGAAAATCTGCTTCTCGCAGTGTGCCTGGCGCACGCCCTCGATCATCGAATTGTGATTCCAGGCATCCGACAGGATGAGGCAGTCCGGCATCTGCCGCGCGAGCGTGGAGATTCCGGTCTCGTTGGAGATGTAGCCCGAAGTGAAGACCAGGGCCGCTTCCTTGCGGTGCAGGTCGGCGAGTTCGCGCTCGAGTTCGACGAGCGGGTGATTGGTACCGGCAATATTGCGGGTGCCGCCGGCGCCGGTTCCCATCCGCGTCGCGGTCTCGACCATGGCGCCGACCACTTTGGGGTGCTGGCCCATGCCGAGGTAGTCATTCGAGCACCAGATCACGACGTTGCGCGGGCCGTGTGGCGAATGCCATACGGCGTGCGGGAAGCGTCCAGCGATGCGCTCGAGGTCGGCAAACACGCGGTAGCGCCGCTCGTCCCGCAGGCGGGCCAGAGCGGCGGTGAAATAACTATTGTAGTCCATCGGTTCCCCGCCTCCCGGAGATCGCAGCGCCCGGGGACGCCTTTTTAGAGGGGTTCCAAGCGGGTTGTCGAGGCGGTCTTTGGCGTAAAATCGTCGCGCCGTATGGTGCGGATGACGGCGGGCAGCCGTGGTAAATGCACGGTTTTCGGCCGCCCGCTCAAGCAGGTGGCGACGGCGCCTTCACACGCACGGTGCGGGCCGGCCGCCTGAGGTAGGTGGTGGCGAACGCGTAGAGGTACCAGCGCAGATAGGCCGGCAGCCACCTGATGACCTGGAAGCGGCTGGTGCCGTGGGCGCGTTCGAACCACCGCGCCGGGACTTCGCCAATACGCCAGCCGAGCCGATGGCATTTCACCAGCAACTCGATGCTGTAACAGAAGCCGCGGTCCGATTCGACCACGATGTCGTCCATCACACGCCGCGAGAACAGACGGAAACCGTTGCTGGCGTCCCGCGTCGGCAGGCGTGCGAGGTGAAAGAGCGAGAAATTGCCGGCCCGCACCAGTGCCGCCTTGAGCCAGGGGCAGCCGGTCATGCTGCCGCCCGGGATGAAGCGGCTGGCGCAGACGATGTCGCAGCCGGCCTCGGCGCGCGCGACCATGGCGTCAAGAATGCCAGCATTGTAGTCGTCGTCCGCCGGCAGCACGATCGCAAACGGCGCCGTGCTCGCGGCAAAGCCGGAGAGCACGGCGCCATGGGCGCCGCGCCCGCGGTTGCGCACCAATGAAATCGCCAGCGGGCCCAGCGCCGTGCGATTGTCGTTGATCGCCGGCAGCGTGTCGTCGTCTTCACGGTCGTAGCAGATGAGCACGCGCGGCGGTGTCTTTACGGTGCGCAGAATCGACTGCAGCGTCGGCAAAATGTTGGCGCCCTCGTTGTAGACCGGGATGATGATGTCGAGGCGCGGCGGCGCGTCCGAATTCATCGGATGATGTTGGCGCCTTGCAGATGGCCCCAGACGTCGAACACCGGTCGGCCCTTGAAGTCGGCGTCCCGGTAAGCGGCGTGCGGCGCGCACAGGATCAGGAGATCGCTCGCGGCAATCACTTCGTTGAGCGGCCGTAGGTCGGGGTCCGTGGTCACGAACGGGTCGGTTGTGAGCACGGCGCGCGCCTGCCCGTTCAACACCTTCTTGAACTTGTAGCTGAGCGAAGCGCGGATATCGTCGCTTTCCGCCTTGAAGGCCATGCCGAGCAGGCCGACGCTGGTGTTGGCGAGGTCGTAGCGGCGCTTGATGTCGTCGACCACGTGCAGCACCAGCCCCTCGTTGATCAGCAGGGCGGCATGGCCGAGGCCGAACTGGTTGCGGGCGAAGGCGCTGAGCTGCATCGTATCCTTGACCAGGCACGGGCCGGCGGCGAAACCCGGCCGCGGCATCCCCTTCAGGCGCGGATAATTGTGCGTCATCGCCTTGAGCACGCGCTGGTAATCGACGCCGGCCGACTTGGCGACCAGATAGAACTCGTTGGTGGCGGCGAATTCGATGTAGCGGTAGGCGTTGCTGAACAGCTTGGCGAATTCCGCCTCTATGGGCGAAACCACCACCACTTCCGGCGCGATGCGCTCGAACAGCGCCGCCGCTTCGCGCTCGGCGTCAGGCGTGGTGCCGCTGACGATCTGCGGCATGTCGCGCAGTTCCTTGAGGCCGTTGCCCTGAACTACGCGTTCCGGGCAGAACGCCACCTTCAGGCGGCGGCCCTTGGCGTGCAGATAGGACGCGAGCCAGTCGGTGGTGCCGGGGAACACGGTCGAGCGCAGCACGACGAGCTGGCCGTCGGCAAGCGACGGCAGCAGCGCGTCGACGCAATCCTGGACCACCTTGCGGACCGGATTGAGGAACTCGTCGATCGGCGTGCCGATGGTGATGATGACCGGACCGTCGCCGGAGATGCGGTCGGACGAGTGGGTGAAGACGAGACGCCGGCTGGTCAGCGCCTGGCTCAGCACGTTCGCGGCGCCGTGCTCGATAAACGGCAGCCGGCCGGCTCGTAGCGCTTCGAGGCTTTCCTTGTTGAGATCGTTGATGTTGACCCGCAGGCCGGCTTCCGCCAGCGCCAGCACCAGCGGAACGCCGACATGGCCGGCGCCGCCGACAACAGTCACCTCGGCATTTTCGACGGTCGTTGGCGCGTCCGCAGCGCTGATCTTCGGCCGTACGGTCATGTGAGCTTTTCGCCGCTGGTCAGCACGAAGGGGCGGAACGGCCGCATGATCGCAAGCCCGAAGAGGGTGGCATCGATGAAATTATAGATCGGCAGCAGCGTCCGTGTCGCCGGCGAGGCGACGTAGCGATAGGCGAGCCCCGCGAGATAGTCGGTCTGCACCCGGAAACCCTCGTTGCGGAAGACGGCGGCGACCCGCGACGCCAGGATCGGCCGCTCGTTCTCGGTGACGCCCACCGGACTGTAGAATGGCGACGCGCGATCGCGATAGAGCCACATGAACGGGTTCATGCGATTAGGATCGAAGGCGACGAAACGGCCGCCTGTTTTGAGCACGCGGCAGACCTCGGCGGCGAGCCGCCGCGGATCGGGAAAATGGTGCACCAGGCCGCTGAGCAGCACGCCATCGAAGCTCGCATTGCCGAACGGCAGGTTCTCGGCATCGCCTTCGATCAGTTCCAGGCCGGGATGTTTGCTGCGGCCGAGCGCCACCAGTTTGGGGCTGATGTCGAGGCCGATGCTGGAATAGCCCGCGCGCCGCAGCAGATCGGTGAATACTCCCGATCCGCAGCCGAGGTCGGCGACGCGCGCGCCGCGCGGCAGGCCGCTCAGCCGCACGTAGGCGGAAATGAGCCGCGCGCTCGCCTCCGGCGTGAACACGTCGTATTCGTCGCTCACCGCATGGGCGTCGAAGAAGGCGATCTCCTTCTGCTTGTCCTGGACGCCGTCGATGCTCATGGCGCAGCCTGCACGACCCGCGGCACCGGCAGCGGCGTGATTATTTGGCCGCGGAAGCCCTTGGCCTTGACCTTGGGCGCGAGCTCATCGGCGATGTGCCAGGAGAAGATCACGGCGTAGTCAGGCTGGTCCGAATAGAGGCGCGCTTCGTCCACGACCGGAATCCGGGTCCCGGGCATGTACCGGCCGATCTTCAGCGAGCCGGGGATTTCGCAGACATAGTCGATGATGGCCTCGTCGAGCCCGACGTAATTGACGAGCGTGCTCGCCCGCGACGGCGCGCTGATGCCGGCAATGCGGGCGCCTTTTTCCTTGAAGTCGCGCAGCATCGCGAGGAGACGGAGCTTCGAGAGCACCACGTCGTGCCTGAACGATGCCAGGCGTTCGGCCATCGCCGCGCCGCGCGGCTCGGCGGCAAGCATGTCGCCCACGCTGTGCTGCACCGCGTGTGTGCCGTGCCGCGCCGCATAAACGCGGATCGATCCGCCATGGCTCGGGATCGGCCGCGCATGGAACACTTCGAGGCCGTGCATTTCCAGTAGGTGCTTGAGGCTCGCCAGCGAATAGTAGCGCAGATGCTCGTGATAGATCGTGTCATATTGCAGCGTATCGAGGAGGCCCATGAGATAGTGCGATTCGGAAATGAACACGCCGTCGGGTCGCAGCATTTCCCCGATGGCGTCGACAATCGCATGCACGTCCTCGATATGGGCAAAGCAGTTGGCGGCGGTGACCAAGGCGGCCGGACCGTGCGCGCGCTTGACCTCGCGCGCCACCTCGGGCCCGAAATAGCGCTTGAGGGTGGGAATGCCGCGCTGGTTGGCGATGGCGCCGACGTCGGTCGGCTCGATGCCGAGCGCGCGGTGGCCGGCGTCCTTGAAGTTCGACAGCAGCGTGCCGTCATTGGAGCCGATATCGACCACGAGATCGTCCTTCCCCAGTCCCAGCATCGCCGCGGCTTCGCGGGCGAGATCGGCGAAGTTGTCGCGCAGCAGCTTCGTCGTGCCGCTGGTGTAGGGATAGTCCGGCGGAAAGATGATGACCGGATCGACCGCGAGGCCGAGCTGCACCAGCTCGCAGTTGCGGCAGTGGAGCAGGTTGGTGGGGAACCACGGTTGCTGCCGCGGCACGGCGCCGATCCGCACCATCTGGTTGACCGGCGGCATGTAGCCGAGCGAGAGCACGTCATCGAGCGGGGCGTGGCCGCATACCTGACAGCACTCGACCGGGACGCTGGCGCCGGTGCCGGAGGCGCGCGCGACTTTGCTAGGACGCAAAACGTGGTCTCCGTGTCGTCGCCGCGCTCAGGTTTTGGGCGCCAGGTCGGCGTTGCGCCAGTACCAGTCGAGCGTCGGCTTGAGGCCTTCGTCGAGCGGCACGCGCGGCTTATAACTCAGCCGGGCGAGCTTCGAAATGTCGGGACAGCGCCGCGGTGTTCCCCCCGCGGCAGCCTCGCCGGGAACCAACTCGATCTCGCGTCCGGCCGCGCGCGCGACGCGGCGCGCAAGGTCCGCGATCGTCACCTCTTCCATCGTGCCGACGTGATAGATGCCGAGATGCTCGCCTCTTTCGCGCATCACCAGGATGCCGGCGACGAGATCGTCGATGAAGCAGAAGCTGCGGGTTTCCGCGCCGGTGCCCTGGATGGCGAAAGGGAGCCGACCGGCGGGCTGCCGCGCCGCCAGCGCATGCAGGCGCAGCGCGAACTGCGGGATCACGTGCTCGAACCCCATGTCGGGACCATAGACGTTGTGCGGGCGGAAGATCAGTACGCGATCGAAGAATTTGCGGCCGAAATTGATCGCCATGATCTCGCTGATGAGCTTGCCGGCGCCATAGGAATAGCGCGGGTTGAGCGGATCGGGCACGGCGAGCGGGGCGGCCTCGTCGGTCGGGACTTTCGGCGGGGTCTGATAAACCTCCGAGCTCGAGGCCAGCAGCAAGATGCCGATGCCGTGGCGGCGGCAGGCGTCGATCACGTTGATCATCCCGCGCACGCCGACGTCGAGCACGAGTTCCGGCGCCGTGTAGAAGAATTCGGTGCCGTTGACGAAGGCGAGGTGGTGTACTTCCTCCATGCCTTCCGCCGCGGCCGCGACGGCTTCGGCGTCGCGGATATCGCCGGTGATGAAATCGATATCCGCGGCGACCTCCTTCAGGCGGCGCGCGTTGCCGCGAGAATTGTCGTCAAGCACCCGCAACCGGTGTCCGGCAAGAAGGAGCGCCTTGACCAGACTGGAGCCGATGAAGCCGCTGCCGCCGGTCACGAGGATGCGGCGACCGCTCACCGGCGCCGCTCCTCGCCGGCCGCCGCCGGGGCGACTTTTATCGCAACGCCTTGCCGGTGTGACCGCTGCGCCGCGTCGATCAACTGCTGCACCCGGTAGCCGGCGGCGAAATCCGGCCGAACGGGGGCGCCGCCTTCGATAGCGTCGAAGAAGCGCCGGGCGAGCCGCGAAACCGGCGCGATGCGGCCGTCCGGATATTGCGCGTCGATCGGGTCATCGACCGGAATGGGGGTGAGCGCCGCTGCCGGGCGCTTGCCATAGAACAATCGGAAGCCGCGCATGTAGTCGCCGCCCGAATTGTCCAGCACCAGCGTGCCGTCCTCGCCGTAGAATTCGATGCGATGCCCGCTGCCCAGATACGACGCGCAGCTCATGGACAGGCTCGCCAGCTGCCCGGCGGCAAACTCGATCACCATCATGGCGCCGATTTGCAGATCGTTGTCGCCGGGAAGGCCGGAAAGCCGCGCCGTGAGGCTGGCGATCGGGCCGCAGAACCATTCGAGATAATGGAAACAGTGGCTGATGAAATTGCCGAGCACGCCGCCGCCGTCGTCGCTGAGCGTTTTCCAGTTGCGCATGCGCATCTGGATGGCGCGGTTCTCGACGTGCCAGTGGAGCGCGACGTGACGCAGCTCGCCGATCGCGCCGTCGTCGAGCATGGACTTGGCGTGTTGCCAGCTCGCGACCTGGTGAAAATTGAAGTCGATCACGGTGGGGAGGCGGCCGAGCTCCGCCTGGCGCAGCATGGCGCGCGCGTCATCGAGCGTGCTGGCCATGGGCTTCTCGGCGAACACCGGCTTGCCGAGTTCGAGCGCCCTGAGCGCGATCGGCGCCTGCAAGGCCGGCATGGTGGCGATGGCAACGGCCTCGACCGCGGGGTCCTCGACCAGCGCGCGCCAGTCCCCGTACGCGTTCGGCACATCGGCGGCGCGGGCAAGCTCGGCCGCGCGCGCGGCGTTGCTGCCGGCGAGCGCCGTCACCTCGCAGCGCCGGTCGGCGCGAAATGCCGGCAGCTGCACGGTGCGTCCATAATTGCAGCCGACAATGCCTACGCGGATCACCGTGCAAAGCCCGGAAAATAGCCGATTTTCAGTGCGCGGCGTGGATTTGAGCCAAATCGGCATGCTACGCAAGGGCCGATTTGGGCAGGCTCGGGACACTGCATCGGGACCTTGATGATGTCGCCGCGCGAAGGTGCTCCGCCTGCCGGGGCCGCCGGGGCCGCCTGGCGCAGGGCTGCCGCTCTCGCCTTCGCCGTTGCGGCCATCGGCCTGCCGGTGAACCACATTGCCGCGTATCTGCTGCCGCTCATCGTGGCGGTGATCGTTTTCACTGGCGAGGTCAGCGGGCGCGCGAGCGCCTGGGTGGCCGCGGCCATCATCGTGGTCGCTGCGCTCGGCGGCCAATGGCTGCTGTCGCCGCCGCGCATTGCCGAGGGCCACAATGTGTTCCTGCCCGGGGCGCCCGAGGGTGTGCTGCAGCGGTCGCTGCCGGCGGCCGTGTATCGGCACATGACCGATGAATTCGACCGGCAATATCCGCCGGCGATGCGCTGCCGTCCCGGAGCGGAAGGCTGCTGGCAGGGCAGCGCGCCCGAGCGCGCCTTCGCGTTTTCCGCCGACAGCGTCTTTCATCGATCCGAGCTGTCGCGCGCGGTGACCGGCGTCGACTTCTCCGATCCGGTGGCGCTTCGCCTTGGGTTCATCAATGAGCTGCGCTACAACTGGTACACCCTGCCGCCCGACGTGCATCGCGGCGACCGCGACCGTCGCTTCTGGATGGGGCTCTATCGCTGGCATCTCGCCATGCCGTGGTTCGAGGCGATCCGCTTGCCGGCAGCGTTCGCCGGCGGCGAATTGTGCTGGCGCGGCGACGTGATGTGGGAAGGGGCGGACGGACAGTTCGCCGTGCTGCCCGCGGACGGCTGCCGCGTGATCGAAGCAAGCGATGCCGGCCGGCGCATCTTCGGCATTGCCGTCAAGCCCGGCACGCTGGCGATGCATCTGACGGTGCCGTGGCCGGTGCGCCTATGGCAACACGCCGGGTCAGCGATTGTGCTCGTGGCGGTACTGGCGCTGATCGTGGTGCTGGTGCGCGTCCAGATGCGCCGCGCCATCGTGCCGCTCATCTTGCTCGCTCTGGCGTTGCTGGTGATTGCGGTCGACGATGCGAGCTTCGTCGGCGGCGTGCGGCCTTTCGACGGCGGCGACGACGGCTTGTTCTACGACGGCGTCGGCCGCGCCATCCTGCAGAATTTTTTGGCCGGCGATGTCTACGGCGCTCTCGAAGGCGGCGAGAAGGTCTTTTACTACGGCGGCCCCGGTCTGCGCTATTTCCGTGCCCTCGAGCACGTCGTCTTCGGTGAGAGCTATCTCGGCTATTTGTCTCTGGTGCTGCTGCTGCCGCTTCTGACCTTGGGGCTGGCGCGCCGGTTCCTGCCGTCACGCTGGGCGCTTGCGCTTGCCTTCATCTTCGTGGCGATCCCGGTGGGCGAACTGTTCGGCACGACATTCCTTGACTACGCCAAATGGGCGGCGCGCGGCTTCGCCGATCCGGCGGCGTACATTCTCTTCATTGCCGGGCTGCCGCCGCTTCTTGGAGCCACGCGCGCAGGTCCGAGCCGGAATTTTGCTCCGGCGTTCTTCGGTGCGCTGCTGCTCGCGCTCGCGATCGTCATGAAGCCGATCGTGCTGCCCGCCGCGGCGGTTATTCTTGGCGGCGCCGGCGCCGCGGCGCTTGTGTCCCGGCAATGGCGGCGGGCGGCCGGCCTGTGCATCGGCTTCGTGCCGGTCCTGTCCATGGCCCTGCACAACTGGATCTACGGCCATGTCTTTGTGCCGCTCAGCGCCAATGCCGCCCACCCCGACGTGCTGGTGATGCCGCCCTCTGCCTATGCCCAGGCGTCGCGCGAGCTATTCGCTCTGAATTTCAGCGGCGGATATCTCCTGCGCGCCCTGCTGCAAATTCCGCGCTGGCTGTCCGGCCCCGCGGAATCCTATGCGACGGTGTCGTTGAACGCCGGCGGCGTCGCCGCTCTGCTCTACGTCCTCATCCGCGGCCGCGGATTTGATCCTTGGCTGCGGCTCATAGCGGCCGCCGCGCTCGCTCAGCACGCCGTCGCGCTGTTTTACGTCGCCACGCCGCGCTATCATTTCCTCGCCTGGTTCCTCACCCTGCTCGTGGGCGTCGTCTGGCTGCGCGAACGCGGCGTCGGCTGGTTTCAGCGCCGCTACCCGAATATTGGCAAGCGCATCGCCGCCGCTCCGCTCTCATTGCGGCTTGTTGCCGGCCTGTCGCGGCTCGAAACAGTGTCCTCGTAGCGAATCGGCGGCACGCGCGTAGGCCGGTACAGGCGATTGCGCCCGCCGGCATGATGCCGTCGAACAGCCGTTAGGAATGTTTGATCGTCCGAACGCGCTGAAGCTGCGCTCCGGAACGACGCCTGGTGGCGATCTTTTTCTTGACGCCGGGGCTCCCGTGCCCGCGAGCCGACAGCCATTCCCTCAGCACCACGGCATTGTTGTGCTCGCTGTCTTTTGCCGCGAACAGCAGCGTCACCGGCTTGTTGCCGGCCGCCAGCCGGCGCAGCGTCTCCAAGTCTTCCGATTTCGAGTCTTCTGATTTCGTGTCTTCCGACTTTGTGTCTTCCGACTCTTCCGCGAGCTCCGCGCGGTAGCGCTTGCGAAACTCGGGCCAGCGCTCCGGGTCGTGGTTGAACCAGTGGCGGAGCTTGTCGCTTGGCGCCACGTCCTTGAGCCACAGATCGACCTTCGCGGCCTCGCGGCTGCGGCCGCGCGGCCACAAGCGGTCCACGAGCACGCGCGTCCCGTCCTCCGGCAACGCCTCGTCATAGACCCGCTTTAGGCGAACCGTGCCCATGCCGTGCCCGATCGCGTTGCTGACGCTCTGGTTTACATAGGTGCACGCAGATCCGCCGTACAACGGGATGGTGCTGCCGGTCAGGATTGAACTGACGACCTCCCCCTTACCAAGGGGGTGCTCTACCACTGAGCTACGGCAGCGGCCTTTTCGGCCGAGTGCGGCGCGCACGCCGCCGGGCCGAGGCGAAAAATGCAATGAAATCGCGGCGATTCCTTGCCACACGGGGCATCGCCGCGCAAGCGCGCCAGGCGCGCAGCACGTCCCTCCCGCGCAGCACGTCCCTCCGCGGCACGTCCCCCCGGCGCAACCGCCGTCTGGATCAGAACTCGGAGGCGAGGTTGTCCAGTCCCATCACGTGGGCGAGGCCGCGCACTTCGGTTTTCTGCTCGTCGCTGAAGCTCATGAGCAGGGGAATGGCGGCGGCCTTGAGCCCTTGCACCTCGAGGCTGTCAGGATCGAGGGAAGCGACTTGCGTCCCGCCGGCACCGTGCCGGTGTGCGGCGCCCGTCCGCGTATAGGCGATATTGTGCAATGCGGCTTCGACCGCCGGCCACATCGCCTGCTGGCCGGGCGTCAGGTGCAGCCGCTCCTTGATGCTGGCGATCTGCGCGTCGTTGAGGACGAAGCCGGGCCGGGCGGTCTGGCGATAGGCGAGCGCGGCGGGCGGAACGGCCTGGCTCGTGCGCCGTGCTGCCGCTGGGGCAGGCCGCGGCGATGGCATCCCCGGCAACGGCGGCGCCGCCTCGGGAGCAGCCGTTGCCGCCAGGGGCTGCGGCGCCTTGCTCGGCCGCGGCACCATCGGATCTGGATTGAGCAGCAGGAGCTGCGGATCGCCGAGCACCATGTTGCCGTTGCTGTTCATGGCGCTCGGGACGGTGTCGCGCACCGCGCTCATGGTTACGGGACCGTCGGCGCGTTCGGGAAATCGCAGCGCGACGCTCTGGGCCGGCGAAAGGTCGGTGTTGCGTGGTGTCGCGGCGTGCCATCCGCCGAGGAGGTAGCCGATGCCGCCAGCCAACGCGATCAATACCAGCCGGCCGCGATTGAACGCTCTCTTACGCCGCATTCCGACGCCCCCAACCCCTTACCCGCACGCCACAACGCCTCTGTCCTTTCAAATGAAGCTTAATTTATGGCTAACCAGCGGGATTTTATCGACACAAGGGTAACCATGCCGGGGGGACGACACAAGCAAAGGCCCGGCGTTTCCGCCGGGCCTCCACAACTTACGCCGCCTGAAAAGGGTTCGCGCTACGCCGCCTGTTCCTCGACCACGGCGTCCTCTTCCACCTCCGGCTTGGGGCCACGGCGCGGCCCCTTGGCGAGAGCCGCCTCGATCTCCTTGATCGCCTCGGTCTCGGTCAGCCGTTGCACGGCCGCGACCTCGCGCGACAGTCGGTCGAGGGCAGCCTCATAAAGCTGGCGCTCGGAGTAGGACTGCTCGGGCTGCGTGTCCGACCGGAAGAGGTCGCGCACGACCTCCGCGATCGCGACAATGTCGCCCGAATTTATCTTGGCCTCGTACTCCTGGGCGCGCCGCGACCACATTGTGCGCTTGATCCGCGCGCGGCCCTTGAGCGTCTCGAGCGCCCGGCGGACCATCGCACCCTCGGCGAGCTTACGCATGCCGACAGAGGCCACCTTCGACGTAGGCACGCGCAAGGTCATCTTGTCCTTGACGAAGTTGATGACGAACAGCTCAAGTCGTGCTCCGGCAACCTCCTGCTCTTCGATCGAGATGATCTGCCCCACGCCATGGGCGGGGTAGACGATGAACTCGTTGGTCTTGAAGCCTTGCCTTTGCGTCGTCTTCTTCGCGGTCATTCCCAAAGTTGCTCCTTCCGCCTCCGGCTTGCGCCGATGAGGGCGTTTGGTCGCGCTGACCCTGCTGCGGGGGATCGCCCGCGTGGTCCGTGATGTCCTCCGGCTCGCGCGGGAGGAGGTCTTTCTCGTCTTGCGGCTCATGCCCGTAGTGCTTTTCTTCGAACGGTAACGCGTTTTTTCAGCCACTGCTCTCGCGTGGAAATCACGCCTCTCCTAAGGGTTCCTCGAAAAACGCCCCGAAAAGTCGTGCTCCGGTTACGGGCGGGGCGGTTAATTGGGGTGTTCTTCTTTATTTCTGTAACAATAGCACATTTTGCGCCAAAATCAAAGCGTTATGGCGCTGCCAAGCGTCGCACCGGCTGAAAAACCTTAACAAAGGTTAAGAAGCGTAAATGGCAGGCGCGCCTCAGTCGCCCGTTCCCGGGTTAGGTGAAAAATACCCGTCAAATTTGTTAGGTACCCCCTCCCATTCCTTGGCGTCGGTCGGCGGTTCCTTCTTCGCCGTGATATTCGGCCAGGCCTTCGCGAATTCCGCGTTTACACTCAGCCACTTCTCGGCGCCGGGCTCGGTATCGGGCTTGATCGCATCCACCGGGCATTCAGGTTCGCAGACGCCGCAATCGATGCACTCGTCGGGGTGGATCACGAGCATGTTCTCGCCCTCATAGAAGCAGTCCACGGGGCAGACTTCCACGCAATCCATGTATTTGCATTTGATGCAATTGTCGTTGACGATGTAGGTCATCGGCTCACCGAACCCCCGGTTTTACGCGAGCATTGCTCCTACCGCATGGCTGATAGGCGCGCAAGTTCGCCGCGTCTGATTGCGCGTGCGAAGTCAACGCTCAGACCATCTCCTCATATAGGCCGTCGCACGCCTTGGCGGGACCCCGGCGCTCGATAAATCCTTTCACCTTCAGCACACGCACGGTTCGATCGAGCGCGACCGTGATCACGTCCCCGATCCGCACAAAGCGGCTCGGGGCACCGATGCGCGCCCCATTGACGCGCACGTGACCTGAGCCGGCGAGCGCGGCAGCGGCGCCGCGCGTTCGCACCAGGCGGGCATGCCAGAGCCACTTGTCGATGCGCTGGCGATCACGTTCCGCCGACACTCAGCGGCGCTCCTTTGCTTCGGCTTCGAGCTGCGCCTTCAGCGCCGCAAGCTTGGCAAAGGGAGAATTGGGGTCGGGTGCGGGCTCGCGCCGCTCGCGCCGCGCAGCATGCGGCGGCGCACGCTCCCGGTCCCGCCGCGGGTGCTCGAACCGGCGGTCCTGGCCGCCCTTGCGCCGGTGGCGGCCATGCCGCTCCTCTGGTGGATTGGCGTCCGTTGCCGCGTGCGCGGCGGACGCTGGGGCGGATCCCGCTTCAGCGCTTGCCGGACGCGCCTTCGAGTCCGAGGCCAGAGGCGTGGCGTCGGCCGTTTCCGCGCGGCCGCGACGAGGCTTGAAGCGCGGCCGCCGCCCCTCGGCTCGGCCCGGTCGCCAGACTTCGATGAGCGCCGGCTCCTCAGCGGCAACGCGGCTGCCATCAACAGCGGTGGTCCCGCCGACCCGCGCCGCGAGCGCCTCCGCCTTGCTTGCCGCTTCCGCGGTGGTGGGTTCGACACCGGGTTCGGGAAGCGCCTCATCAGCGAACGTCGGGGCCGCCTCCGGGGGGACTTCCGGGATTGCCGTTGAAGCCGGCGCCGCGTCTGTGGGCTCGGTGGGGGGAGCCGGGTTCTCGACAGGCGAATCTGGCGGTTCGGCGGCGACGGCCGACGTGTCGGACGATAGGGGATCGCCGATCGCCGCCGCGTCAGGCGTGGCGCCCTCATGCTGGCCTGTCGCATCGTCCGCGGACGCGGCGGCTAAGGCCTGTTGCTCCGCCAAAGGGGGAGCGGGCTCGGGCGGTTTCGGGCGGCGATCCATGCGGTAGCCGAGGGAGCGCAGGATCGAGGCGAAGTCCTCGCCCGAGGCGCCGGTCAGCGAGGTCATGGTGTTGGTGATCGTGAAACCGCCCCCGGCGATGGCGCCTGACGGCCTCGGCGCGGCTGCGCCTTCGCGCCACGCCAGAGCCGGGCGGATCAAATCAGCAAGGCGTTCAAGAATATCCACGCGAACGGCACGGTCGCCGCAGAGCCGATAACCGGCGATCCGGTAGAGCACTGCGTCGACCTCGCGATTGGCCGGAATGGACGTGCGCCCGCTGGCGGCGAGCTGGAGCAACTCCTCGACGCCCTTGCTCTCCGGTCCGGAATGGACCAGCGCCCAGAGCTGGACTGCGAGCGCTCGCGGCGCCGGCTTGAGCAGGAGCGGAAGGTAGATGTGATAGGCGCCGAAGCGCATGCCGTATTTGCGCAATGTCGCCCGTTCCGGCTGTTCCAGCCCCTTCACTTCGTCGGCAACCCGCTGGCGGTCGAGAACGCCGAGCGCCTCGATCAGCTGGAAGGCGACACCGCGGGCAATGCCGCTCACGTCGGCCGCCGTGCCCAGTGTGAACAGTGGACCGAGCAGCTTTTCGACGTACGACTTCACCCAGCGATCGAGCCGCGCTTCCACCGCGTCCCGCGGCGCGCCGGTCAGATGCTCGTCGGCGATGAGGCGGATGCGCGGGCGCAAGACTTCCTCGCCGGCGACCAGCTTGCCGACGGGGGCGCCGGTCCAGCGGACCGTACCGTCGGTCGCGAGCACGAACTGCTCAGCCGGCGCTTCGGCAAGACGCGCGGCGCGCGCGCTGATTTCTCCCGCCAGCGCCTTCTGCGCGGCGTTCTGCAACGCCTTGGCTTCCGATCCACCCGACGAGGCTTCGGGCACGAAGACGAAGCCGTCGAGCCGGCCGATGCCATGCCCTTCGACGACGACCTCGCCGGTCTTGTTGATCTCCGGCTCGAGCATCGCGTTTTCGCGCAGGCGCCGCATCAGCCTGCTGGTGCGGCGGTCGACGAAGCGTTCGGTCAAGCGCTCGTGCAAGGCGTCGGAGAGCTTGTCCTCGACCCCGCGCGTGACCTCCTGCCAATGTTCGGGGTCGGCGAGCCAATCGGGGCGGTTGGCCGCAAATGTCCAGGTTCTGATGTGGGCGATGCGCGTCGACAGCGTATCGATGTCGCCGTCGGCTCGGTCCGCCTGCGCGATCTGGCGGGCGAACCAGTCGGTCGGAATCCGGCCCTCGCGCATGAGAAAGCCATAGATGGTGACGACGAGTTCGGCATGCGTCGCCGGCGCAATCTTGCGGTAGTCGGGAATCTGGCAAACATCCCACAGGCGCTCGACGTCGGCGGGCGTTCCGATCATGGCGCGCACGTCGTCATCGCGCGCGGCATGGTCGAGGACGAGGATGTCTTCGGCAACCGGTGCGCGGGTGAGCGCAGTGTCGGTCGGCGTGGCCGCAAGCGCCGCCTGCAGCGCACCAACGGAGGAGAAGTCGAGATCGGTATTGCGCCACTGCACGATCTTCACCGGCTCGAAGGTGTGCGACTCCAGCGCCTGGGCAAGCTCGGTCTCGAAAGGCGGACAGCGGCCGGTGGTGCCGAACGTGCCGTCGCGGGTGGCGCGCCCGGCACGCCCGGCGATCTGGGCAAGCTCGGAAGGGCTGAGCTTGCGAAACTGGTAGCCGTCGAACTTGCGATCCGAGGCGAAGGCGACGTGATCGACATCGAGGTTGAGCCCCATGCCGATGGCGTCAGTCGCGACCAGGTAGTCGACCTCGCCGGACTGGTAGAGCGCGACCTGGGAGTTGCGGGTGCGCGGCGAGAGCGCGCCGAGCACCACCGCCGCGCCGCCGCGCTGGCGGCGGATCAGTTCGGCGATCGCGTATACTTCTTCGGCTGAGAACGCGACGACCGCCGATCGCCGCGGCAGGCGCGTCAGCTTCTTCTCGCCGGCGAAGGTGAGCTGGGAGAGCCGCGGTCGGCTTACAAGGCTGGCGCCGGGGAGGAGCCGCTCCACGATCGGCCGCATCGTGGCCGCGCCGAGCACGAGCGTCTCCTCGCGGCCGCGCCGGTGCAGCATGCGGTCGGTGAAGACGTGGCCGCGCTCGAAATCGGAGGCGACCTGGATTTCATCGACCGCGAGAAACGCCACGTCGAGATCGCGCGGCATCGCTTCGACCGTGGCGACCCAGAAGCGCGGGTTTGGCGGCTTGATCTTTTCTTCGCCGGTGACCAGCGCCACCGCATCGGCACCCACCCGCTCGACCGCACGGGTGTAGACCTCGCGCGCCAGGAGCCGCAGCGGCAGTCCGATCAGCCCCGAGGAATGCGCCAGCATCCGTTCGATGGCGAGATGCGTCTTGCCGGTATTGGTCGGCCCCAGCACGGCAGTGACGCCGGCGCCGCGGGCGCGTCCGTCCCGGTTGGTCGCTGGAGAGAAGGAAATCGGCATCGAAGACCCGGTTACCGCGCAGGCGGCGGTCTCTCCTGTATCACAACATGACGCTGGAAAGGCCTGTGCTTAACGTGTGGAACGAGTCTCGAACGAATCGCGGCCGAATCGGCGACTCGCGGCCTGTTCGAATTCGTTCACCGCGACATATGGAAGTAAGCGTGAGACGTAATACCACATCGAGGGTTTTGCGCCCGGCCAGCGTGTCGTTTTCGTGCCGAAAGTGTTAACAGTGTCGACGAGCAGGATTCCACGGCGAGTCAAGAGCCATGCTCCTGTGGATTGCGGGGGCAGCGGCGCGAGTGCCGAGCATGAGGCCCCTGCCGCACTGCGCAGCCGCGTGGGCTATTGTGTCCGCGCGGCCGCATTCGAGCGCGGCGGCTGCGCGACCGACACGAACTGCTTCGCCTGCAGCAGGCCGAGGCCGATCGGCGTCGGCAGCGAGAAGCGGAACGGCACCAGTACACGCGTGCCTGAGATCGGCGCCAGCCAGACCTCGGCGTCACGCAGCCCCATGAGATATTTGATGGCGGGCCGATCAGGCACGTAACCCGAAATCGGCGTGAAATAGACGGCGCAAACGACCGCGGGTCCCTGATACCCGCGCTCCGCCCTGACGGACTCGATGCGCTTGAATTCGCTGCGCAGGTCGTAGCGCAAGCGGCCGTCGAAAACCGCGATCTTACGGTTGCAGGCCTCGGGCGAAACGGGATCTCCGCTGCCGGCCGCGGAATTGAGCGTCGATGTCATCGGGTCGACCACACCGTGGCGGTCGGCGTCGCTCACCGGGATGCGATCGGGATGCGGCGGCAGCGGCGGCTCGACCGTATAATCCTTCACATTTCCGCTCGACAGCGCAATGCGGACGTCGTCGATCTTCTTGTCGTAGTCGATGGTCGCGCTGTAGTTAGTCGGCACCGGCTGCCCGGCGTTGACGACGCCGCGCGAGGCGCCGACGCCGTGGGCGCCAGTGAAGAACTTCAGGATGCCCGTTGTTGCGCCGCTTGCCGCGGCCGTGAACTGGTCCTCGGAAATGTCGATGACCCAGTTGCCGCGGCCGATCGGGATGCCGGCAACGCTGGCGGTGTACTCAGCTTCGAGCCGGCCCTGCGCTGCTGCGACACGAGCCGCATCGGCGGCAAGGACGGTCGCAGTGACGCAAACCGTGGCCGCGAAGGCGGTGGCGCCGGCACCGCGTGCGATCGGCTTCGACAGCAAGGACAACAATGGAGATGGTTCCCTCAGCCCGGAAGTGACGGCCGGCGCAAATCGCGATGGCCGGTTCGCCATGCGCGCGTAACCAGCAGGTCTCCGCATCCGTGTTGTCGAAAAATGCGTCGTTTCTGTGATTTACGCGGGTTTTGCGCACGGGGAAAACCCGGGTCGGCGGCGATTCCGGCGACATTGCTTGACGCTCTCAAGGTCGCTGACTATAGGTCCGCGCAACCTCCCGCCCACATCGTCCGTCGCTCGGCGCTGGACCCGCGGAGAATGCGAGGAATTGCAGCCATGTCATGGCGTTGCGAGCTGACCGGAAAAACGCGCCAGATCGGGCACCGCGTGAGCCATTCGAACCGCAAGACCAAGCGGCGGTTTCTGCCCAACCTGCTCAACGTCACGCTGATGTCCGATTCACTCGGCCGCTCGGTGCGCCTGCGAATTTCCGCCAACGCGCTCAAGACCGTCGACCACCGCGGCGGGCTCGACGCTTTCCTTCTGGCAGCCAAAGACGGCGAACTTTCGCCCCGGGCGCTCGAGATCAAGCGTCAAGTCGCGAAGAAACGGGCGGCGGCATAGTCGCCGTCGACCGGCTATGCTCGCGAGCAAGCCGCACGTCCCGCAACACAGAACAGATATCTGACAGGCGCGGCAGACTCGGGACCGGTCAGGCGTGCAGCCGGCGCGGCCGAGCCGGGCGCGGTGCGCCTTCGCCTGCATGTTCCGCGAACAATTCCGCCAGCTTCTCGGTCATGACGCCGCCGAGTTCTTCGGCGTCGACGATGGTCACCGCCCGCCGGTAGTAGCGCGTGACGTCGTGGCCGATGCCGACGGCGATCAACTCGACGGGAGAGCGGGTCTCGATGTCCTCGATCACCCAGCGCAGGTGGCGCTCGAGGTAGTTGCCCGGGTTGACCGATAGCGTCGAATCGTCGACCGGCGCGCCGTCGGAGATCATCATCAGGATCTTGCGGGTCTCCGTGCGCGCCAGCAGGCGCTTGTGCGCCCAGTCCAGCGCCTCGCCGTCGATATTTTCCTTGAGCAGGCCCTCGCGCATCATCAGCCCGAGGTTCTTGCGCGACCGGCGCCAGGGAGCGTCCGCCGACTTGTAGACGATGTGGCGCAGATCGTTGAGGCGGCCGGGATTGGGCGGCTTGCCCTGCGCCAGCCAGGCCTCGCGCGACTGCCCGCCCTTCCAGGCTCGCGTGGTGAAGCCGAGAATCTCGACCTTCACGCCGCAACGTTCCAGGGTGCGGGCGAGAATGTCGGCGCAGGTCGCCGCCACCGTGATTGGCCGACCGCGCATCGAGCCGGAATTGTCGAGGAGCAGCGTCACCACCGTGTCGCGGAAGTGCGTGTCCTTCTCGCGCTTGAACGAGAGCGGATGCAGCGGGTCCACGATGACGCGCGACAGCCGCGCCGCGTCCAACAGGCCCTCTTCCAGATCGAACTCCCAGGCGCGGTTCTGTTGCGCCAGCAACAGGCGCTGCAGGCGGTTGGCAAGCCGTGCGACCACGCCCTGGAGGTGCGACAGCTGCTTGTCGAGATAGCCGCGCAGGCGCTCGAGCTCTTCCGGCTCGCAGAGATCCTCGGCGCCGACGATCTCGTCGAACTTGGCAACGAACGGCCGATAGTCAGGACCGAGCGGCTCGTTGCGCAGGTGGCGCGGCCGCCACGGCTCGGCGGCGGTTTCCGAATCACCCATCTCCGCGTCGTCGGCCATCTCGGCGGACGGCGCGTCGATCGCCTCCGACGCGCTCTCCGGCGATTCATCGGTCGAGGTCTCGGCCTCTTCGAGGCTCATGCGCTCGCTGTCGGCTGAATCAGAGGCATCGCCATCCTGACCGGCCTCATCCGAGCGGTTCTGCTCATCGCCGTCTTCGCCTTCCTCGTCGTCGGAATCGCTGCTTCGATCCTCGCCCATGTCGAGATTATCGAGCAGATCGTGCACGACGTCGCCGAAGCGGCGCTGGTCGTTGAGCACGCGCTCGAGCCGGTCGAGATTGCGGCCGGCGCGATCTTCGATCAGCGGACGCCACAGCTCCACGATCTTGCGCGCGGTCGGCGGCGGCAATTCGCCGGTCAGCCGTTCGCGGACGATCATGGCAAGCGCGTCCTCGATCGGCGCGTCGGCGCGATCGGTGATCTCATCGTACTTGCCGCGATGGAAGCGGTCGTCGAGCATCGCGGCGAGGTTCCGCGCGACTCCGCCCATGCGGCGGGAGCCGATCGCCTCGACGCGGGCCTGCTCGACCGCCTCGAACACCGCGCGCGCCTGCGGGCCGCCGGGCACGAGCTTGCGATGCACCGCCGGATCGTGACAGGCGAGCCGCAGCGCGATCGAGTCGGCGTGGCCGCGCACGATCGCGGCCTCGCGCTCGTTGAGACGGCGCGGCGGCTCCGGCAGCCGCGCCTTGCCGCCCGCGAGGCCCGGGCGCTCGGCGGCGAACGCGACCTCGACGTCGCCCTTGCCCGCGATCGCCCGCAGGCAGACGCCGACGGCGCGCTTGAACGGCTCCGTCGGCGCTTCCTTGGCAGGATTCTTGGGCTTGATGTTCGAGGCCATGTGCCGCGCGGATGCTGCAAGCCGACCGCAACGCTCCTCAGCTGAGCGCCACGTTGACCGTTGATTCCGGCAATTCCTGCCCGAAGCAGCGCTGATAGAATTCGGCCACCAGGGGGCGCTCGAGTTCATCGCACTTGTTGACGAAGGTCAGCCGGAAGGCGAAGCCGACATCGTTGAAGATGTCGGCGTTCTCCGCCCAGGTGATCACCGTGCGCGGGCTCATCACCGTCGAGATGTCGCCGTTCATGAACGCGTTGCGGGTGAGGTCCGCTACGCGCACCATCTTGCTGACAATGTCGCGGCCCTCGGCGGTACGGTAATGTTTCGCCTTGGCGAGCACGATCTCGACTTCGTTGTCGTGCGGCAGGTAGTTCAAGGTCGTGACGATCGACCAGCGGTCCATCTGGCCTTGGTTGATCTGCTGCGTACCGTGATAGAGGCCGGAAGTATCGCCGAGGCCGACGGTGTTGGCGGTCGCGAACAGGCGGAACGCCGGGTGCGGCTTGATCACCTTGTTCTGGTCGAGCAGCGTCAGGCGGCCCGACGATTCGAGCACCCGCTGGATCACGAACATCACATCCGGGCGGCCAGCGTCGTACTCGTCGAAGCAGAGCGCGACGTTGTTTTGCAGCGCCCACGGCAGGATGCCGTCGCGGAACTCGGTCACCTGCATGCCTTCCCGGATCACGATCGCATCCTTGCCGATGAGATCGACGCGGCTGATGTGGCTGTCGAGATTGACCCGCACGCACGGCCAGTTGAGGCGCGCCGCCACCTGCTCGATGTGCGTCGACTTGCCGGTGCCGTGGTAACCGGTGACGATGACCCGGCGGTTCTTGGCAAAGCCGGCAAGAATGGCAAGCGTCGTCGCCCGGTCGAACCGGTAGTCGGTATCGATGTCGGGGACGTGCTCGTCGGGTTCCGAATAGGCGGGAACTTCCAGGTCGCTGTCGAAGCCGAAGAGCTGGCGGATCGACACCTTCATGTCCGGCAAGCCGGATTGCGGTTCTGTTGCGAGCGTCATTGCTCCTCCGTGGCCCCGGAAAGTCCGCGGCGCGACCCATCTCTCCCAAGCTTGTCGGGACGGGCCGACGGGTCGGCCGGCGCGGCAAAGTTAGCAGAAACGCACAAGTCGGCGAAAGCTACTCGCAAAGATCAGCAATAGCCTGCCGATTTCAGGTAGTTGTAGGCTTGGATGATCTCGCGCAGCCGTTCCTCGGAGGTGCGGTCGCCGCCGTTGGCGTCGGGATGATGCCGCTTTACCAATACCTTGAACCTCGCCTTGATATCGGCACGTTTGGCGTCGGCTTCAAGGCCGAGCACGCCGAGCGCGCGGCGTTGCGCATTGAGGATGGTGCGGCCCTCGGGCGCGCGCCGGGCCTGGCCGGACCAGCGGGCCGCGCCGTCGCCGAACAGGGCGGAAGGGTCCTCGGCCGCCCAGCCGGAGGCGCGAAAATCCGCCGAACGCCGCGAATCGCGCCGCGTCGTTCCACCGACCGAGCCTATTTTCCAGGTGGGACGGTGACCCGTGACCGCCTCTTTCTGATATTTCGCGATCGCGTCCTCGCTCATGCCGGCGAAGAAATTGTATGAGTTGTTGTATTCGCGGACGTGTTCGAGACAGAACCGCCAATACTCGCTCGCGCGCAGACGGCCCTTGGGCGCGCGATGGGTGGCCGGCGCGCTGCATCTCGGCCACTGACACGCCGGGAGCTCGGCGCGCAGCCGCCGGTCCTGGTCGGGCTTGACCCGGATGCGATCAAAAAGCGGCGAGTCTGTAGTCATCATTGGTATTATGCGGGCGCGGTGTGCGAACGTTCAAGACTTGACAGGCGGCAAAACAGCGCGTCGCCGTCGTTGACCGCGCTGCTTCGGTCTGGCTAAGGCTGCTCGATGCGAACCCAGGATCTCATCACTGAAAAGTTGCGCAAGGCTTTCGCGCCCGAGGACCTGCGCGTTGAAGACGAATCCCACCGGCACGAAGGTCACGCTGGCCATCGGCCGGGCGGCGAGACGCACTTCCGCGTGTATATCGTGGCCCAGGCCTTTCGCGGGAAGAACCGGCTCGAACGCCACTGCATGATCAACGTGGCGCTGGCGAGCGAGCTTGCCGGCGGGGTGCATGCGCTCGCCATCCATGCGACGGCGCCGGGCGAGACGACGTGACCCGCGCGTTCGACCGAAGCGAAGCCGGCCGTTTTCGCTCCATTCATCCGGCTCGCCCCTGCGGTCTTTTCTCCGCCAGCAATCCCATCAGATCGAGCCGGTGGGTGAACATCGAAAGGTTGCCGTCGGCCGCGCGCGGCCATTCCTCGCGCGGCCGGTCCCAATACAGCTCGACGCCGTTCTCGTCGGGGTCGCGCAGGTAAAGCGCCTCGCTCACACCGTGGTCGGAGGCCCCGTCGAGCGGAATGGCCGCCTCAATGAGGCGGCGCAAAGCGTCGGCGAGCGCCGCCCTCGTCGGATAGAGGACGGCGAGATGGTAAAGGCCGGTCGTGCCCGGAGGCGGCGGCGAGCCGCCGCGGCTTTCCCAGGTGTTGAGTCCGATGTGGTGATGATAGCCGCCGGCGGAGATGAAAGCGGCTTGTGCACCGATCCTCTGCATCAACTGAAAACCGAGCACGCCGCAGTAGAACGCCAGCGCGCGATCGAGATCGGCGACCTTGAGATGCACGTGGCCGATGCGTACCCCGGGATCGATCGGCGCTGAGGCTGCTTGCTCCGCGGCAGCGGTTTTCGTCTGCGTGACCATCGTCCGTGCTCCGCTTTGACTGTCAGGTAGGAACGGCGGTTGCGTTTTTCCACGGCGATCGCGGTGGCCGCCACCGGCTAGCTTGCCCGCGCCGCCACCTTGCGCGCGAGCGGCGTGATGCGCAGCGCGGTGATGCGGTTGCGGGTCCGGCGCAGCACCTGAAAGCGGAAGCCGTGAAAGGTGAAGCTCTGGCCCGGCTCCGGAATGGATCGTGCCTCGTGAATCACCACGCCGGCGATCGTCGTCGCCTCGTCGTCGGGGATGTTCCAGTCCAAGGCCCGGTTTAGATCGCGCACCGGTACCGCGCCGTCGACATTGACGGAGCCGTCCAGGAGTACGCGCACGCCCGGAACGGCGATTTCATGCTCGGTGGTGATGTCGCCGACGATCTCCTCGACGATATCCTTGATCGTCACCAGGCCTTCCAGCTCGCCATACTCATCGACGACCAGCGCGAACGGCGTCTTGCGGTGGCGAAACGCCTGCAGCTGCTCGTAGAGCGGGGTGGTGTCGGGCACGAACCACGGCGGCGTCGCCAGCGCGGCGGGGTCGATCTTGCCGGCATCGCCGCTGACGGCGTGCAGGGCGCGCAGCAGGTCCTTGGCATGCAGGACGCCGACGATGTTGTCGGGCGAGTCGCGCCAGAGCGGCAGCCGGCTCACCGCGGCGGCCAGCACGGCGTCGACGATCTCGCGCGGCGGATCGTCGGCGTTGAGCATCACGATCTTGGTGCGATGGACCATCACATCCGAGACGGTCAGCTCGCGCAGATCGAGCACGCCGCCCATCATGTCGCGGTCGAGCTTCTCGACGACGCCGGCCCGGTGCAGGAGATCGACGGCCCCGCGCAGCTCCTCGCGCGGCGAGAGGATGGATTGGATTTTGCCGACCGGCATGCCGATGCCGTGGAGAATGACCCGCACCAGCCATTCGACCGCGCTCAGGATCGGCGAAAACCAGAGCACGGTTCGCTCGACCGGACGGGCGACCCAGAGCGCCATGCGGTCGGGCATGTTGAAGGCGGCGGTCTTCGGCAGGATCTCGCAGACGACGAAGATGATCACAGTCATCACGATCGTGGCGTAGATCACGCCGGCATGGCCGAAAGCCGCGAGCAGCAAGCCGGTCGCCAATGTGGAAGCGGCGATGTTGGTCAGGTTGTTGGAGAACAAGACGGCGCCGAGCAGCCGCTCGCGCTTGGCCAATAGCCGGTTGACGATGCTCGCGTCGCGGTTGCCGTGTTTCTCGAGCCGCATCATGGCGGCGCGCGAGGAAGCGGTCAGCGCCGTCTCGCTGGCGGAATAGAATGCGGATATCAGCAGGCAAGCTACGACCGCCACCACGGTCAGCCAATCGATGATAGTCATAGCCCCGCAAGCTTCTCGGTGAGGAATGCGTGCACGTCGCGCCGATCGACGTTGGGCTCGACGAATGCGGCGCCGATCCCGCGGACAAGGATGAATGTAAGCATTCCGCGCCTTACTTTCTTGTCCTGGGCGATCAGCTCCATCAGTTCATCGGCGGGGGGCAGTCCGCCGGGAATGTGTCTCGTCTCGGTCGGCAAGCCGACTTCGGCGAGATGACGGATCACGCGTTCCGCTTCGGCTTCGGGCAGGAGCCCGCGCCGCGCCGAAAACGCGAAGGCGAGCGCCATGCCGGCGGCGACGGCCTCGCCATGCAGCAGCCGGTTGGAGAAGCCGCAGGCCGCCTCGAGCGCGTGGCCGAAGGTGTGGCCGAGATTGAGCAGCGCGCGCTCTCCGGTCTCGCGCTCGTCGCGCGCGACGATCTTGGCCTTGGCGCGACAGCTGGTCTCGATCGCAAATTCACGCGCCGGACCGCCTTCGAAGATGTTGCGCCAGGACGATTCCAGCCAGAGGAAAAACGACTTGTCCCCGAGCAGGCCGTACTTGACCACTTCGGCGTAGCCGGCGCGGAATTCGCGCGCCGGCAAGGTGTCGAGCGTCGTCGTGTCGGCGAGCACCAGGATCGGCTGATGAAAAGCGCCGATCAGGTTCTTGCCCTCGGTAGAATTGATCGCGGTCTTGCCGCCGACCGAGGAATCGACCTGCGCCAGGAGCGTGGTCGGGACCTGCACGTAGTCGAGGCCGCGGCGTACCGCGGAGGCGGCGAAGCCGGCAAGGTCGCCGACGACGCCGCCGCCGAGCGCAATGACAAGATCGCCGCGTTCGGCGCGCGCGGCGATGATGGCCTCGCAGACTTCCTCGAACACCTGAAAGCTCTTCGAGGCTTCCCCTGGCGGCACGATGACGCCGCTCGTCGCCATGCCGGCAGCGCCAAGTGCGGTCTCCGTGGCGCGCAGATAGTATCGCGCGACGTTCTCGTCGGTGACGATGACCGCCTTCGCTCCCGGCCGCAGCGCGGCGATGCGGGCGCCGAGCGTGCCCATCAGCCGGCGGCCGATGACGATGTCGTAGCTGCGGTCGCCGAGCGCGACGTCGACGACCAGGGGTTTCGCGCGGCTGCGCACGGTCATGGTCAGGCTTTCCCGTGCGGCGGCGGAGCGGGCTTCAGAAACGCCGCAAGCGCGGTCATGATCTCCGCCACGATCGCATCGTGCGACACGTCGCGCGACCTTACGCTCAGGTCGGCCAAAGCATAGATCGGCTCGCGCTCGGCGAGCAGGCGGCGAAGCGTCTCGGCCGGATCCGCGGTCTGCAGCAGCGGCCGCTCGCTCTTACGCTTGCTGACCCGCCGCATCAGTACGTCGAAATCGGCGCTGAGCCAGATGGAAACCGCCTTCGCCTGCATGGCGGCGCGCGTGTCGGCGTTCATGAAGGCGCCGCCGCCGGTCGCCAGCACCTGCGGGCCGCTCTCGAGCAGCCGAGCGATCACGCGCGCCTCGCCATTGCGGAAGTCCGCCTCGCCATGACGGGCGAAAATGTCGGCGATGCTCATTCCGGCAGCCTTCTCGATCTCCGTGTCGGCATCGACGAAGGGGATGGACAGCCGCGCCGCGAGCCGCCGGCCGACCGAGGATTTTCCGACCCCCATCATGCCGACGAGCACGATCGAGCGGCGTCCCAGCCCGGCGAGGACAACGGCCGCCGCCGCCGAGGCGCTGGCGTCATTTTGTAAAGCAATATCAGTCATGGTCCCTTCGTGCCGGCAAACGTGCCTCGGGCGTCTCCAGTGCGCCGGACCGCCCGGACGGCTTGCCAGGCCGGGCCGAACATGATCGTACTCGGCCCGTTCGCCGTCACCAATAGGACGAGCGCGAGCGCCGCACGATGCCGAGCCTGTTTCGGTTCCTTGCCGTCGTCGCAATTCTCGGTGTGGTCGTCTATGTCGGCCTCTATGCGCTCGCGCATTTCGTGCAGCCAAAACCGCGCGAGATCACCGTCTCGATTTCACCCGACAAATTCTTCAAGAACCGCTGAGGCGCCGGCGATGACTCGTTCGGCACCTCGTGCAGCGTTGTGTGCGGCCGACGGCGGGGCGCAGCCGTCGGACGGCAGGCTGATTGCGCTTTTTCTCGACATGCTGGCGGCGGAACGCGGGGCCGCGCCCAACACGCTGGCGGCGTATCGCCGCGACCTTGCGGACTTTGCCTCCTACCTCGCGGGCGGCGGCGCTACCGTCAAGTCGGCGACGACCGAGGATGTGCGCCGCTATCTCGGCGCGCTCGCGCGACGCGGATTGCGGCCGGCGTCGGTGGCCCGCCGCCTCTCGGCGATCCGCCAGCTCTACCGCTTCCTCTACGCCGAGCGGCAGCGCAAGGACGACCCCGCCGCCGTGCTCGAAGGCCCGAAGCGTACCCGCCCGCTGCCGAAGACTCTCAGCCTCGCCGAGGTCGATCGGCTGCTGGGTTTCGCCGCACGGTGCGACCTGGCGGCGGCGCTGAGCGAGCGGGTGCGCGCCGCCCGGCTCGCCTGCCTGGTCGAACTCCTTTATGCCACCGGTCTGCGTGTCTCCGAACTCGTCGCCCTGCCGATTGCGGCGGCGCGCCGGGACGCCCGCGTCGTCGTCGTGCGCGGCAAGGGGAACAAGGAACGCCTGGTGCCGCTCAACGATGCGGCCAAGCGCTCGATGGTGGAATACCTCGCACTGCGCGCCGAGGCCGAGGGCGGCGGCGGCGCCGTCGTGGCGGCACGATCGAAATGGCTGTTCCCCTCATTCGGCGGCAGCGGCCATCTCACTCGCCAGCACTTTGCCCGCGAGCTCAAGGCGCTGGCGGCGGCCGCCGGACTGCGAGCGGCGCAGGTGAGCCCGCACGTGCTGCGCCACGCCTTCGCCAGCCACCTCCTCCACAACGGCGCCGACCTGCGCGTGGTGCAGACGCTGCTTGGGCACGCCGACATTTCCACGACCCAGATCTACACTCACGTCCTCGACGAGCGCCTGAAAAGCCTAGTGCGCGATCTGCACCCATTGGCGGGTGAAAATTGAGGACGCCACATATATTTCGACGCTCGGAAGTCGGCCAAGAAGGGCCTGTTGGCAGTTCGGCGTTCCTTGACTTGAATGCGCCGCGCGGGTGAGTTTGCCGCCCCCACGCAACGCGGTTGATCTGCGACGCAATTATTTGGCCAATGCGCTCTTATCTCGACTTTGAGAAACCGGTGGCCGAGCTCGAGGCCAAAATCGAGGAGCTGCGCGCGCTCGAGGCCGAGGGCGACTCTGTTGCCATCGACGAGGAGATCACCCGCATCGAAGGCAAGGCGGCGCAGGCGCTCAAGGAACTCTACGCCGAGCTGACACCCTGGCAGAAGACCCAGGTCGCCCGCCATCCGCAGCGGCCGCATTGCCTCGACTACATCACCAGGCTCATCGCCGATTTCGTCCCGCTGGCCGGCGATCGCAAATACGGCGAGGACGCGGCGATCGTCGGCGGCTTCGGGCGCTTCCGCGGCGAGAGCGTCTGCATCATCGGCCACGAGAAGGGTTCGGACACCGACAGCCGCCTCAGGCACAATTTCGGCATGGCGCGGCCGGAAGGCTACCGCAAGGCGGCCCGCCTCATGGACATGGCCGACCACTTCGAAATTCCGGTCATCGCCCTGATCGACACCGCCGGCGCCTATCCCGGCATCGGAGCGGAAGAGCGCGGCCAAGCCGAGGCCATTGCGCGCTCGACGGAGGCTTGCCTGCGCGTCGGCGTGCCCAACGTCGCCGCCATCATCGGCGAGGGCGGCTCGGGCGGCGCCATCGCCGTGGCGACCGCCAACCGCGTGATGATGCTCGAGCACGCGATCTACAGCGTGATATCGCCTGAGGGCGCAGCCTCGATTCTCTGGCGCGACACCGCAAAGGCGCAGGAGGCGGCCTCGAGCATGAAGATCACCGCCCAGGATCTGCTGCGATTTGGCGTGATCGATACCATCATCCCGGAGCCGACCGGCGGCGCGCATCGTGACCCGGCGGCAGCCGTCACCGCGACTGCCGAGGCGATCGCCGCCGCTCTGGCCGACCTGCAGGGTCTCGACCGGGCGACGATCGTTCGGCTCCGGCGGGAGAAATTCATGGCGATCGGGCGCGCCCTCGGCTGACCTTCAGGCTGGAGCACCCTCACGGGCCCTTGAGCCGCCGGGCTTCCGCGGCGCCAATCCTAGGCGCCAGGACGCTGTCCGCTGCCGGTCAAAGTCGATAAGTCGTTGTCCCTGCCGGTCAAATTCTCGGAAAATTTAACCATTCGTTCAGTACCGGCGTGGTCAACCGGTCTGCAGGGGCCTGGGCTGCCTTGCGAAAGCCACTTCTTAAGGATAACGATAGGCCAGAGTGATGGCACGGGGATGGTCCATCAGTCGGGGAGTATCGCATTGATCCGCGCCAGCCCAGTTCGCGCGCGACTTTGCCGTGCCCTTTTAGCATCGGCGTTACTCGCCGGTTCGCTGGGGCTCGCCGGCTGCAACACCGACATCTATCAGCTTCCGACCCGCGCGATGAAGGAATTGTCGCCGGAGATGCTGGCCCTGCTCGGGCAAAAGGGCATGCCCAGAGAGTCGCCGATCCTCGTCCGCATCTTCAAGGAGGAATCGGAGCTCGAGGTTTGGAAGCAGGACACTACCGGCCGCTTCGAAATGCTCAAGGTGTACCCGATCTGCCGCTGGTCGGGTGAGCTCGGGCCGAAGGTAAGGGAAGGCGACCGCCAGGCGCCCGAGGGCTTCTATACGATCACGCCGGCGCTGATGAATCCCAACTCCAGCTATTACCTCGCAATCAATACGGGCTTCCCGAACGCGTACGACAGGGCGAACGGACGCAGCGGCGCATTCCTGATGATCCATGGCGACTGCTCGTCGCGCGGCTGTTACGCAATGACCGACGAGCAGATCGGCGAGATCTATTCGCTCGCGCGCGAGTCCTTCCTCGGCGGGCAGCAGTCGTTCCAGATCCAGGCTTATCCGTTCCGCATGACCGCGGCTAACCTCGCACGGCACCGCACTAACCCGAACATGCCGTTCTGGAGAATGATCAAGGAGGGCAACGATCATTTCGAAGTGACGCATATGGAGCCCAAGGTCGACGTGTGCGACCGCCGCTACGTGTTTGACGCCCAGCCCCCGGCCAATTCTGCCAAACCGCTTGCCTTCAATCCCACCGGTCATTGCCCGGCGTTCGAAGTTTCCCCGCAGCTCGCCGCGCTGGCCCGGGACAAGGAGCAGCACGACGAGGCGCAGTTCACGCAATTGGCCACGTTCAACGCTCCGGTGGCGCCGATCAAAACGGGTACGGACGGCGGCTCAAACAGGGTCTTCATTGCCCAGATCGAGAATTCCAGCCGGACGGTCGACAGCGAAGGGCACGTGCACGTGGTTCTGCCGCCGGCAGGCTCCGTGCCGGAGACGACCGGCGCGGTGGCGGACAACAGTGCCCCGCAGCCTTCGCTCGCCAGCCGGCTATTCGGCGGGATATTCGGTTCCAAGAACTCGGGCGATTCCACCCGCGTCGCTTCGGCTGACGCGAGCGCAGGGACACAGGAGCGTAGCGGCGGCTTCTTCCGCAATTTGTTCTCATCCCGCAGCAGCGGCAGTAGCTCGCAGCAGGCAAACCCGGCGGGGGCAGCCCGTGCGCCGGAGTCGCCGGCGGGCGCGGCGGCGGCATCACAGAAATCGAAACCCGCCACCCATAGCGACACCCATACCGAGGTTGCTGCCGCGCCGGCCGGCGTGCGCGCCAAACCGAGGATCGAAGCCGAGGCGTCGGCGCCGCAAAGGGCCGAGCCGCAGCCGCAAAAGATGGAGCCGCAGGAAACCGTGGCGTCAAAGCCTAAACCTGCTGCTCAGCAGGAGGCCAACGCGGCTGCACCGGGAAGCAGCGGCGCCATGCTCAGCGGCGCCCAACGCGCCGTGCCCGCCGGCAGCTTCGAGAGCCGCTGGACCGGGATGCAATAGCCGGAGCACTCACGGCAGAGGACGGGTGCCTTATCGGTCTTCCGACATCTGGCCTGTGTCGTCCGCTAAACGTACCGCCCGTGGCAATGCTTGAATTTCTTGCCTGAGCCGCAAGGGCAGGGCTCGTTGCGGCCGACCTTCCCCCAGCTCGTCGGGTCCTTCGGATTTCGCGCCGGCGCCTCGGCGTTGCGCGCAGCGGCAGGCGCAGCGCCGCCCGCGGCAGGGCCAATGCCGTGGCGCGCCAGCGTTTCCGCGCCGGCCATCGCCAAGGCCATCTCGTCTTCGCCGGTCGTCGGATCCATCTTGTGCGCTTCCATGACCGGCAGCGGCGCCGGCTGCTGATCCGGCGGCGGCGCAGCCACGATCTCGATGCGCATGAGCTGCGCGGTCACCGCCTCGCGCAGGCTCTGACTCATCGCTTCGAACAGGCTGAAGGCCTCGGCCTTGTACTCGTTGAGCGGGTCGCGCTGCCCGTAGCCGCGCAGCCCGATCACCTGGCGCAGATGGTCGAGCATCACCAGGTGCTCGCGCCACAGATGGTCGAGCGTCTGCAGCAGGATCGACTTCTCGATGTAGCGGACGACGTCGGGGCCCCATTGCGCGACCTTTGCCGCCATGTGCTCGTCGGCGCGGCGCTCGACGCGCGTGAAAATCTCCTCGTCGGCGATGCCCTCTTCTCTCCCCCATTCGTCGACCGGCAGGTCGAGGCTCAGCACGCGCTTGAGCTCCTCCTTGAGACCCGCCGTATCCCACTGCTCCGGATAGGCGTTCTCCGGAACGTGCTTGGCGACCAGATCGTCGATCACGTTGTGGCGCATGTCGGCGACGATCTCTGCGGTCGCCTCGTCGCTCATCCATTCGACGCGCTGGTCGAAGACGACCTTGCGCTGGTCGTTCATCACGTTGTCGAACTTGAGGATGTTCTTGCGGATATCGAAGTTGCGCGCCTCGACCTTCTGCTGCGCCTTCTCCAGCGCCTTGTTGATCCAGGGATGGATGATCGCCTCGTTCTCCTTGAGGCCAAGCTTCTGCAGCATGCCGTCGAGCTTGTCGGTGCCGAAGATGCGCATCAGGTCATCTTCGAGGGAGAGGAAGAATTTGGAGTGGCCGGGGTCGCCCTGGCGTCCGGAACGGCCGCGCAACTGGTTGTCGATGCGGCGGCTCTCGTGCCGCTCGGTGCCGAGCACGTAGAGGCCGCCGGCGCCGATCGCCTTTTCCTTCAAGCGCGCCACCTGGGCTCGGATCTCGTTGGCGCCCGGACTTCTCTCGCGCTCTTTGAAGTCCTCGATGTCGGCCAGCTCCTGCCGGATGCGCATGTCGGCGTTGCCGCCGAGCTGAATGTCGGTGCCGCGGCCCGCCATGTTGGTGGCGATGGTGATGGCGCCGGGCACGCCGGCCTGGGCGACGATATAGGCCTCCTGCTCGTGATAGCGGGCGTTGAGGATGGCGAACACCTTGGCCTTGGAGGCGCCCTCGTCGCCGGAATAGAGCGCAGCGAAGGCGTTGGGATCGGAGAAGTCGTGCTGCTCCCAGCCCTGCTTGCGCAGCATCTCCGCAAGCTGCTCCGACTTCTCGATCGACGTGGTGCCGACCAATACCGGCTGGCCGCGCGTCTTGCAGTCTTCGATGAGCGCCAGGATCGCCCGGAATTTTTCCGCCGCGGTGCGGTAGACCTCGTCATCGTCGTCGAGGCGGATCATCGGCATGTTGGTCGGAATTTCCAGGACTTCAAGGTTGTAGATGTCCATGAACTCGTCGGCCTCGGTCACGGCCGTGCCGGTCATGCCGGCGAGCTTCTCGTACATGCGGAAATAGTTCTGGAACGTGATCGAAGCGAGCGTCTGGTTCTCGGGCTGGATCGGCTGATGCTCCTTGGCCTCGAGCGCCTGGTGCAGCCCTTCGGAATAGCGCCGGCCCGGCATCATGCGGCCGGTGAACTCGTCGATGATGACGACCTCGCCGTTCCTGACGATGTAGTCCTTGTCGCGGGCAAACAGCTTATGCGCCCGCATCGCCTGGTTGACGTGATGGACGACGGACACGTTCTCGACGTCGTAGAGCGAGTCGGACTTGAGCAGGCCGTTGTCGCGCAGCCATTGCTCCAGCCGCTCCATGCCGGCTTCGGTGAGCGTGACGGTGCGCTGCTTCTCGTCGACCTCGTAGTCGGTCTTTTCGAGCCTCGGGATGTAGGCATCAATGGTGTTGTAGAACTCGGAGCGGTCGTCGAGCGGACCGGAGATGATCAGCGGCGTGCGCGCCTCGTCGATCAGGATCGAGTCGACCTCATCGACAATGGCGTAGACATGGCCGCGTTGCACCATGTCCTCGAGCCGGTACTTCATGTTGTCGCGCAGGTAGTCGAAGCCGAGCTCGTTGTTGGTGCCGTAGGTGACGTCGCAGTCGTATTGCTTCTTGCGCTCCTCGTCGTCGAGCCCGTGGACGATGACGCCGACCGTGAGCCCGAGGAACTTGTAGATCTGCCCCATCCATTCGGCGTCGCGCTTGGCCAGATAGTCGTTGACGGTGACGACGTGGACGCCGCGTCCGCCGAGCGCATTGAGATAGACCGGAAGGGTGGCGACCAGCGTCTTGCCTTCGCCGGTCTTCATCTCGGAGATCTTGCCTTCGTGGAGCACCATGCCGCCGATCAGCTGGACATCGAAATGGCGCTGGCCGAGCGTGCGCTTGCCGGCTTCGCGCACGGTGGCGAATGCCGGCACGAGGATGTTGTCAAGCGTCTGGCCCTCGGCGATCTGCTTCTTGAACATGTCGGTGCGCGCGCGCAGCGCCTCGTCGGAGAGCTGCTCCAGTTCCTTCTCCAGCGCGTTGACTTCCTCCACGCGCGGCCGATAGGAGCGGATGCGCCGGTCGTTGGCGGAACCGAACAGCTTGCGGGCCACACCGCCGATCATTGCGTCATCCTTCCAAATGGGGCGCTGCGCCACAGGCTTCCGTGCCCGCGCGGTTTCCCGCGGTCAGCGCAAGTCCGACCGCCGGAAAATGCGGCACTATTGGGGCTTCTGCAGGACGACATGGGACGCCTGGATATCGGCCGAGACATAGGAGGGGGTCGTTTTCTTGTCAATGCAAGGCGGCTCTTCACGCGCTCGTTAAGACGGTGCCGCGAATCCGCCATTGCCAAGCGCAGATGATTCGGCGAGTGTCCGCGGCAGAATTCGCCTTCGCAAGGCGCCACCTCTGTCTTCCAAGGAACGCATTCATGGCTGGTACCCGCTTGTTCGTCTGCTGCGCGCTCGGCGCGCTGGTGATTGCCGCATTGCTGATGCCGCCGATCGCCGCGCCGCGAGCGGAAGATTCCGATCAGGTCGTCGCCCGCGCCAACGGCGTCGATATCCGCCAGAGCGACCTCGCTTATGCCGAGGAGGAAATCGGCACCAACATGCCGAACATACCGCCGCAGCAGAAGCGCGATTATCTCATCACCTATCTCGCCGATGTGGTCGTGCTATCGCAGTCGGCCGAGCAGCAAAAGCTCGGCGAGCGTCCGGAGGTCAAGCGCCGGCTGGCGTTCGACCGCAACCGGCTGCTCATGGAAGCGCTGCTGCAGGACGCGGGCAAGGCCTCGCTGTCGGATGAGGCGGAGCACAAGGTCTACGAAGAAGCGATCAAGCAGATGGCCAGCGAGGAGGAGGTGCATGCGCGCCACATCCTCCTTCCGACCGAGGACGAAGCCAAGGCCGTGCTCGCGGAACTGAAGAAGGGCGCGGATTTCGCCGCGCTGGCCAAGGAGAAGTCGAAGGATCCGGGCGGGTCGGAGGGCGGCGATCTCGGCTATTTCACCAAGGACCAGATGGTGCCGGAGTTCTCCGCGGTCGCCTTCAAGCTCGGCAAGGGAGAGCTTTCCGAACCGGTGAAGACCCAGTTCGGCTGGCACATCATCAAAGTCGAGGACAAGCGCACCAAGCCGACGCCGTCGTTCGATCAGGTCAAGGCCCAGATCGACAATTATATCGTTCACCGGGCGCAGGCCGCACTCGTCGAGAAGTTGCGCAGCGGCGCCAATATCGAGCGTCTCGACCAGCCGGCGGCGCCGAGCTCGTCGCTCAATCCCGCAGCCCCGGCGAAGAAATAAACGCGGAATTGGTCCCGGACTGCCGCCGGCGGGCTTGACCGGGCAATCCATCGCACCTAACCGAACGCTCCATCGCCGCCATGGAATCGCGGGTTGAACCCGCGGACGGCGGCGTAGGGGCTTCGCATATGGCCGTCGCCGTTTCGCCGCTGGCGCCCGCGTCCTTTCCCGAAATGCCGCAGGTCGCCGGCGTGCGGTTTGCGACTGCGGCGGCGGGCATCCGCTACGCCGACCGCACCGACGTGCTGCTGGCGCTGCTCGATCCCGGCACGGCGGTCGCCGGCGTATTCACGCGCTCGAAATGTCCCTCGGCGCCGGTCGATTGGTGCCGCGACCGCCTCAGGAATGGCAGCACCGCCCGCGCCCTCCTCGTCAATTCGGGCAACGCCAATGCCTTTACCGGGAAATCGGGCCGCGCCGCGACCAAGCTGACGGCCGAGGTGACCGCCAAGGCCGCGGGTTACAAGCCGGCGGACGTTTTTCTTGCTTCGACGGGGGTGATCGGCGAGCCGCTCGAAGCGGCGAAGTTCGCCACGGTCATGGAGCGCCTCGTCGCCGACGCGGCGCCC
>Ga0210409_10000909_pt1 | contig 42050 bp, 42 predicted proteins | sample IncBWH17MmetaG_FD_161649 | JGI IMG/M metagenome (GOLD analysis project Ga0210409, IMG submission 161649) | Forest soil microbial communities from Barre Woods Harvard Forest LTER site, Petersham, Massachusetts, United States - Inc-BW-H-17-M | ecosystem: Environmental > Terrestrial > Soil >... | reverse complement strand
GTATGGACCTCACTCACCCGGATCTCAAATATCTCGGCGAGGCCCTGTTCCTTCTGGGGATCGCCTACAAGCTGCTGCGCTGGGTGTATCGGACCGAAGCAGAGGTTGATGGAGTCGACCCCGGCAGCTTATAGTCGCGAGTGGGCGCCGGGCTGAATCCATATCACGGTCATCGTGCAACCAGCCGCGAGCCTGCGAGCGAACACAGCGGCGACCGCGACTAGCGCGGGCCCCGAACCAGCGCCCGAGACGCTCCTCGACATCCTGACACCCGAGCAGCGCAAACTCCTGCTCGAGCAGTTAGCACAGAACGAGAAGCGAGACTCCTAACGCGAGTGATGGCAGTTGGCTGCCGTTCCCAGCCGGCAAGTTCTTGACTTCGGTGTTTGTTCGGGCTATCGTACCCCTTCTACGACCGCCCGGAGTCGGGGCGTGGTGTCATTACACGAGAGGGGGCCGACGTGCGCGGCTGGCGGGCGGAGGCAGTGCGGCCGCGAGGCGTGGCGGAAAATGCGGCCGCGTTGGCCGATCGCAGTCTTATCGTCGCCATGCGGTGCCAGGACCGTGGCGCGTTGGCCGAGTTCTACCGGCGGTTCCGACCGGTGCTCGTGGTCGCCTCGCGGCGATTGACCGCGGATGCGGTCGATGGCGAGGCGATAGTGGAGGATGTGTTGACGGATGCGGCGGTGCATTTCGTCTCGACGACGACGCCTGTACCGGGTTCGGTGGCCGGGTACTTGGTGCGCATGCTGCGCAATCGCGTGCTCAACGCGTTGCGTTCGCGCGACCGTCTCTCGAATCGCATCACCGACTCTGCTTGCAACTCGGAGCACGCTGAGCGCACGAGCGCGGGCGTTGAACACGAGGTCGAGCGGCAGACGACACCCGCGCCCGCGGTCGCGCGTTTGGCGGCTGCGCTCGATGCGGTCATGAGTGAGGATGAGCGCATGCTAGCCACGTGGCTCGCCAATGGTGTCGCGCAGCAGCAGATCGCCGACTGGATCGGCGTGAGTTATCCCGCGCTGTGCAAGCGCGTCAGTCGCCTGCGCGCGCGGCTTCGCGCGGTGGCCGAGCGTCACGTCAGCGCGGCGAGCGCGGACGATCGTCGCACGCTGGCGCCGCTCCTGCAGCGGGAGACCGGGCAATGAGCGACTCACAGGGCGAGCTCTTCGAACGGCGGTCGCGCGAGACGGAGCATGATCCGTCGGATGCGCTGGTCGACCTCGTCGGCAAGCGCGTCGTTCCCGCATCGGGCTCGCGGCGATTCTGGGACTGGTACACACGTGCGTGCCGCTCGGGCCAAACCGCCGACGAGCGTCGCGAGACGGAGTCCGGCGTCCCCGCCTTTCTCGATCGCGTTACCGCGCGCCTCGCGGCGCTCGACGCCCCACTCGTTCGCGTCGCCGGCCCCGCCCCGCGCCTCGCGGCGCCGATCGTCGGCCCGGTCTCGCAGGTCTTGGCTCCAGCCCTCGCTTCCGGCGCCGCCCCCCTCGTCGAGGCCGGCGTCGCCGCGGGCGCGGGACGCCAATTGTGGGACGAAGTGACGGACGCATGGATTGCGGTGCCGAACGAGTTGCCAGAGCGTCGCTACGTCGCGATGCGCGTGAGCGGCGACAGTATGACACCGCTGCTGCACTCCGATGATGTCGTCCTCATCGACCTTGACAATAACGATACAACTGCGGGTGCGATCATCGTCGCGCGCAATATCGACGATGGCTACGTAGTGAAGCAGGTCACCGCCAACGACGGATTCGACATCGTTCTTGGTTCACTCAACCCCGCATATGCACCGATGCGCATCACATCTTCGAGTGGAGTAGTACTCGGTCGCGTCGTGTTGCGATGGTGCGAGCACTGAGATTTTCTCTCAGTGCCGTGCAAACCCTGACACTCCTCGCGGCATCTCATCGTACGAAGTTGAGAGACACTCCACACAGGGAGATGAGATGCGGACGTGGTATTCGAGTGCTGCCCTCGCGGTGGCGCTCATGGGAGCGGTCGCGTTTACGAACGGCCCGCGCACGAACGAAACGGCGCCGATCGAGGGGCGCGTGATGGACTTGGTGGGTGATGCGATTCAACGTGCGCATGTGCGCATCACGGATGAGACAACCGGTGCGTCGACCGAGACGTTGAGCGCGATGAACGGTCGATTCTGGATTCCCAATCTCGAGCCGACGCACACGTACGCCATCGACGTGCGATGCATCGGCTATATCCCGTGGCACGCCTCGGGCATTCACCCGACAACGAGCGGCGCGGCGCTCGACGCCGTCGCGATGGAGCCGATCAAGCCGTTGTCGACATTGCGGGTCGCTGTGCGTTGACAAACAAGAAGCCCCGCATCTCGCAATGCGGGGCTTCTGTGTTGCCGTCTTTGCGCGCCGCGTTAGCTCGGCGACCCCACCAGGGGCATGACTTGCTCGGCGAAGCGCTCCATTTCTTCCCGCTGCGGACTGGATTGCAGCAGTAGGAGATCAACACCGGCGTCTGCGAATGCGCGCACGCGCTCGGCCACGATCTCCGGCGTGCCGACGAGCTCCGCGCGCAGGCCGCGGTTCGAGACGGAATAGTCCTCCAGACTGACGGCCTGCTCCAGTTTTGTGTTGGCGAGCCAGTCCTGGTAGTTGCCGTAGCCGGGCGAGCCGGGCGAGACGTTCGTGATGCGGGACTTCTCGCGCTCGGCCTCCTCTAGGGTGTCGCGTACGATGGCGTAGGCAGCCATGCCGTAGGACATGGGAGGCTTTCCAGTCGCCGCGCGACGCTGCCGCATGTCGGCGATCTTGGGCGCGACGCGCTCGGGGGGGTCGCCGTGCATCACGTAGGCGTCGCAGCGCGAAGAAATCAACGTCTTGGCCGCATCAGACTCGCCACCGGCGTAGATGACGGGCGGTCGCACGGGCTTTGGGGCCAACACGGTCTCGTCGACCGAGTAATACTTGCCCTTGTGCGTGAACGTCTCATTGCACCAGGCGCCCTGGATGACGGCGAGCCACTCGTCGGTCCGCGCGTAGCGATCGTCGTGCTGCTCAAAGTGCACGCCGTAGCGCCGCGCCTCGTCGGCCCACCAGCTCGAGACGACGTTGAGCGACAGTCGCCCATTACTGATGCGATCAATGTTCGCGGCCTGCTTCGCCAGAATCGCCGGATTGTGAAACGTCGGCCGCACGGCGACCATGAGCTCGAGCCGCTCCGTGACCGCCGCCAGCGCGGCGGCGGTCGACCACGCGTCGAGCGCCGGCGCATAGATGCCCTTGATGTCGTTCAGAAACAACTCGGCGATCAGCGTCAGATCGTAGCCGATCTTTTCGCTGCGCCGGGCCAGATCACGCGAGTATTCCCACGTGGCGGCCATTCCTTCGTCGGGAACATTGCGCAGCCAGCCCCCGAATACGGGCATCCAATAGCCATAGCGCATCAGTCGAGGCGGGTGAGAAGATAGTCGACGAGCCGCTCGTGCGGATCAAACCCGACCACGTTCCGCGCATCGGCCACGAAATTGGACAGCGCGTTCACATCATAGAAGTAGTACTGCCCATCGCGATCGTCGACGAGCACCTCGATGCCGCCCACATCGAGATCCACGTGCCGCGCGATGCTCTCGACGGCCCGAATGATCTCGGCCGGCGGCTCGGCCTTCTCGACGCGCATGCCATTCTTGGGCGCATCAAGCGCGCAGGCCGAGCGAGTCAATGCCTTCCCGTCCGTCGTCTGACACACGTCGGCCGGGCACAGATTGTACGAATCCTCGGCCGGGAACACGTTGATCGCGTACAAGAATTCCCCGCCGAGCGTTTCGAGCCGCGTGATATGACCGTCGCGGAGCGGGGCGAGCTCCTGGACCAGGGCCACGCCATCGACGCCAAAATCCAATGACCCCTGCTCAGCCGCGGTAATGAGCCCGGCCTCGTCATCGAACCGCGTGATCCCAGCACCGCTCCCACCCACGTTCGCCTTGACGAGTATGGGGTACCGCAGACCCTGAGCGGCTTCGACCGCCGTGGCCCCCGAGTTTGCGATTCCGGTGCGCGGATAGGGCAGCCCGAGGGCGGCCAATGCATCGAGCTGGATGGCCTTGGAGGTATCCATGGCGTAGGCCGAGGCCCCGTTGACGACCGGGACGCCGATGCGAGCCAAGTGCCGCAGCCATTGGAGCGTATAGAACGTCGACTGGCCGTGCCCCCGCAGGTAGGCCGAGGGGGAGGCACGGTTGAACACGAGGCTATAGGGGACCTCGGTGTCCGACGGATTGTAACGATGCGCCGCGGCATCGAGGCGGACATATGGCACGCGACGCCGGTCGAGCTCCGTGAACAACGGGCGAAACCAGTCCGGGTGCTCGTGGTAGATCGCGATAGGTTTCATGAGCTATAATCTACATGTGCGAACAACTTGGCGATGACGACTCCGACCCCCCCAAACGCCGCCCCAGAGGCGAAAGGCGGCGTCCGCACCCTGGTTACGCGTGGCGTAATCGTCGTGTTGGTCATTATAGGACTCATCTGGGGCGTCAATAAGTTCATGTACTCCCGGACGCACGAGACGACCGACGACGCACAGTTGGCCGGGCACGTCGTGCCCGTTATCCCCAAGGTCGCCGGCTACGTCCAGCGCGTGTACGTCACCGACAACCAGCCGATCAACGTCGGCGACACGCTCGTCGTGCTCGACCCGCGCGACTATACGGTGGCCCTCGACCAGGCCCAGGCCAACCTCCGGGCCGCGCTCGCCTCCGGTCGGGGCGGTAGCGCAGCCCAAGCGATCAAGGCCGCGCAGGCGCAACACGCCGCGCTCACCGCAGACATCGCCGTCGCGCAGGCGAACTTCGATCGCGCCGAGCGAGACGTCGCGCGATACCGCGACCTCGCCGCCAAGAAGATCGTCTCCGATCAGCAGCTCGACCAGGCGATCGCCGCCGACAAGGCCGCCGCCGCGCAACTGGCCGCGGCCGAGGCCCAGGCCGCGAGTGGCGGCGCGAACGTCGCCGGCGCCGGGTTCGAGGAAGCGAACGCCGACTTCCGCGTCTCGAGCCTTCAGTCCGCGGTCGCGAACGCGCGGCTGCAGCTCGCCTACACCATTCTGACCGCGCCGGTCAAAGGGTACACCTCGAAGAAATCCGTCGAGATCGGCCAGTACGTGCAGGCTGGCCAGCAGGTCATGGCGGTCGTCGAGAATGACACCTCATGGGTGGTCGCGAACATGAAAGAGACGCAGCTGCGCGACATCAAGGTTGGTCAGTCCGTCGAAGTGACGGTCGACGCGTTCCGCGGGAAGCCGCTCACCGGCCATGTCCAGTCCATCCAGGACGCGACCGGCGCGACCTTCGCTCTCCTGCCGCCTGACAACGCCACCGGCAACTTCACGAAGATCGTGCAGCGCGTGCCGGTCAAGATCGCGCTCGACTCCACGCACTGGAACGGCCGCCCACTCTCGCCTGGCCTCTCCGTCGAAGTCTCGATCGACACGAAATCGCACTAGCCGTTCGCGCGAATGAACTCGGAGTAGAACCGCGCGCTGGCCTTTGGCGTGCGCACCTGCGTCGCGTAGTCGACGTGGACGAGGCCGAAACGCTTCGAGTACCCGTGCGCCCACTCGAAGTTGTCGAGTAGCGACCACGCGAAGTATCCGCGCACATCGACGCCGTCGTCGATCGCGCGCCGCACGGCCCTCAGATGCGAGTGCAGATACTCGACGCGCAGCGGATCATCGACCGACGCGCCCGCAGTGGGTGGGTCGTAGAACGCGGCGCCGTTCTCGGTGACGTACAAGGGAATCGGCCCGTAGCGACCTGCGACCCAACGGAGTGTGTCGGCGAGACCGTCGGGATAGACTTCCCAGCCAGTCTCGGTGTAGGCGTGGTATGGCTGGTGAACAGTGACGGCACGCAACGGGTACGAGCGAGCCGAGTAGCGCGTGACTCCTCGCGTGTAATAGTTGACGCCGAGGAAGTCGATCGGCTGCCGGATCTCCGTGGCGTCCAGGTCGGGCCAGGCATCGCCGAAGATCTCGCGCAACGCCGAGGGATACTCGCCGCGAAAGACCGGGTCCAGATACTGCCGATTCATGTACGCACTGGCCCGCCGAGTGGCGGCGAGATCCTGCAGCCGATCAGAGGCCGGGTACTTGGGTTCCAGGTTGACGACGAGACCGATCGAGTGCCGACCCGACGCCCGATATGCGGCAACGGCCGCCGCATGCGCGCGGAGCAGGTTGTGCGTAACCCGCGGCGCTTCGTACCGGTTCCGATGCCCGGGCGCGAAGTTCCCATGGAGGTATCCGTTATGCATGACAACCCACGGCTCATTGAGGGTCGTCCACATCCGCACACGATCGTCGAGCGCGCGGAACACGACCTGGGCGTACTCGGCGAACCACCCGGCGATGTCGGGATTGAGCCAGCCACCTCGAGCATCGAGCGCGGCCGGCAGGTCCCAGTGGTAGAGCGTCGGCACGGGCTGTATGTTGGCGGCCAACAACGCATCGACCAGGCGCTCATAGAAGGCGAGGCCTGCGTGGTTTGCGCGCCCCGTGCCGGCCGGCAGGACGCGACTCCACGCGATGCTGAACCGATACGCGGTCAGTCCGAGCTCACGCATCAGCTTCACGTCTTCGGCCCAACGGCGATAATGATCACACGCGACGTCGCCCGTGTCGCCATTGGCGACGAGGCCCGGGGTATGCGAGAACTCGTGCCAAATACTCGGCCCCGCGCCATCGGCCAGCGGTGAGCCCTCGATCTGGTAGGCCGATGTCGCGGCGCCCCAGAGGAAACCGGCGGGAAAAGTCATGGCGAGCGTGACGCTGGAGAACGTGCGGAAAATCTACGACAGCGCGCCGAGCAACGTCGTCGTGCGCGACGTCAGCTTGCGCGTTGGCGACGGGGAGTTCGTCGTGCTCGTTGGGCCGTCAGGGTGCGGAAAGACTACAACGCTGAGAATGATCGCCGGGCTCGAGTCAGTGACCGCCGGGCGGTTGCTCATCGACGATCGGGTCGTGAATGACGTGCCACCGAAAGACCGCGACATCGCGATGGTGTTTCAGAATTACGCGCTGTATCCGCACATGACAGTGCGCGAGAATATGGCCTTCGCCTTGGTGCTCCGCAAGCTCGCCAAATCCGACATCGCAACACGCGTCGCGCAAACCGCCGAGGTACTCGGCTTGACCGACGTGCTCGATCGGACGCCGAAGGAGCTGTCGGGCGGTCAACGCCAACGCGTGGCAATCGGTCGCGCGATCGTCCGACAGCCGCGTGTATTTCTGTTCGACGAGCCGCTGTCCAATCTCGACGCGAAACTTCGCCTGGAAATGCGGCGCGAAATCGCGCGCCTGCACCGTGAGCTCAGCGCGACCATGATCTACGTCACGCACGATCAGGTCGAAGCGATGACCCTCGGCGATCGCATCGCCGTCATGAACCGCGGCGCCGTCCAGCAAGTCGACGCGCCGCGCGCGCTCTACGACCAACCAGCGAACCGCTTCGTCGCGACGTTTATTGGCAGTCCGGCCATGAACATGATCGACGGCACGGTCGAGCGCGGCGTCTTTCGCACGCCGAGTGGCGCGCTGACGTTCGACGCCCCGCGCGCGCTCGACAGTCGCCGACTGACGCTCGGCCTTCGCCCCGAGCACCTCGTCCCCGTCACGAACGGCACCGCTCCCGTGCGCATCCGGGCGCGCGTGGAGCTCATCGAGCCGCTCGGCAGCGAAGTGCTACTCCACGTTCGCTCCGCCGACGGCGAGCTCACGGCCCGCGTCGCGCCCGACGCCACGCCCGCGACCGGCGCCGAGATCGACCTCGCGGTCGATCTCGCGAAGGCGCACTTCTTCGATCCGACCACGGAGACGCGCCTCTAGCACCGGCGAGCGGTCGGCGGCGTCCGCTATCGCGAAGGTTAGCCCGGCAGGACGAGCGAGTCCTGACGCACGCCGCTCAAAAACGCCGTCACGACCTCGATGAAGTCGTCGGGACACTCGTCGTGCGGCAGATCGCCCGCGGCCTCGATGACAGCCGCGTCAGCCGCGGGACGCGTGGCGCGGAAAGCGCGGAGGTCGGCGAGAGTGGAGAGGTGGGGGTGCGCGCCCCAGATCAAGAGCGTGGGATGGAGCAGCGTGGGCCAGATGCGCCGCAGGTCCAGCGAGAGCTGGAGGGCGAGGAAGGCCGAAGGGGCGCGGCGCGCGCCAGGCTGGTGGGCGCTCCGATGGAGGTGCTCGATCGTGTCGTCGCTCGCGCGAGTGGCGTACGCGTAGGAGAGCGTGAGGTCGCGGCGAAGCGCGGCGCGGGAAGTGATTAGGTGGTACGCGGCGGCGAGCGGTATGCGCAGGAGGGCGCCCCAGCGTCCCGAGTTGCGCGCGCCGCGCGCGTAACCGGTCGGCTCGACGAGCGCCAAGGCCGCGACGCGCTCAGGATGGCGATCGGCGGTCGCGACCGCATACGCGGCGCTCAGGGCACTCGCGATGAGAGTACAGGGCGCGGCGACGTCGCGGAGGAAATCGGAGAGGAGGTCGATGTAGAGGCCGGGTGAGTAGCGCGCGGCGGGGCGGTCGGACCGGCCGAAGCCGAGGAGGTCAATCGTGTAGACCGTGTGCCGCGCGGCGAGCGTATCGACGACGCGCCGCCATTCGTAGGACGAGGCCGCGGCATAGATGCCGTGGACCAACAGCAGGGCTGGGCCGTTCCCGCGCACGGTGTAGGCCACCCGATGCCCACGCCACGAATACCACCGCTCGGACCCACCGACGAGGTTTCCAAGCGGAGCCACCGGCCGCCGCAGCCATCGAGACACCGCCCAAGCCATAACCCCAGTACACTACCCGATTCGCGTCCCGTTCGCGACCGGTTGATCCACCGCCAACAACACCACGTCGGTCGGGCTCGGCATCGCGCCGAGCACGAGCACTTCGCTGGCGAATCCAGCGATACGCCGCGGCGGAAAATTCACGACTGCCACGACTTGCCGCCCGACCAGCATCGCCGGCTCATAATGGACGGTGAGCTGGGCGCTCGAACGCCGGACACCGAGCTCGGGCCCGAAGTCTATGACCATCTTGATCGATGGCTTGCGCGCCTCCGGAAATGGCGCAGCTTCGAGGACGGTGCCGACCCGAATATCTATTGCCCCAAACTCTTCGATAGTCACGCGCGGCGAGTGCTCTTGATGCGTAGCCATACTTAATTAACGGCGAATGAACGCCCCGTCAGCTAGGGAGTCGATTGGCTCCTCGCCATACCGGAGTAGCCGACCTGCTTCGCCACCATGTAAAGGAGTCGTTGGACTAACTACAGGACAACGGACAACGTTGAGAGTGGCTCGTGCGTAGGTCGGCTTAACCTAGTCGAAAAGAGCTCATGACGGACCGTCGGGAGTTTCTCAAGCACAGCGCCGCACTGGCCGCCCTAACCGCCACCGGCGTCCGCACTTCGCGGACGATCGAAGCCGCCCTCCGCGTCTTCTACGACCCGCCAGAAGTGAAGGGCCTGCTCATGACGGCACTCAACGCCGCCAAGATGGCCGGAGCCGGTTACGCCGACGTCCGCGTCGGCCGCTGGCGGACGAACTTCGTATTCACGCGCGAACATCAGATCCTGAACGTGGTCGACAACGACACGGTCGGCTGCGGCGTTCGCGTGCTCGTCGACGGCACGTGGGGATTCGCGGCCACCCGCGACCTGACGCAGGACGGCGTCGCCGCCGCGGCGAAGAAGGCCGTCGCCACCGCCCGCGCCCTCCGCGTCGCGCGCGACGCGCCGGTCGAGCTGGCCCCGACACCGGCGTACAACGACGTCACCTGGACGAGCGGCTATACGACGGACCCCTTCGAGATCCCCGTCGAGCAGAAGGTCGACGTGCTCCTCCAGGCGAACGCCGAGGCGCTCAAGGTCCCCGATGTGAAATTCGTGAACTCGGGACTCCAGTTCGTGAAGGAAGAGCGGCACTTCGCGTCGACCGAAGGATCGGTGATCACGCAGACCGTCATCCGCAGCGGTCCAACGATGACCATCACGGCCGTGTCGAGCGATCACTCCGACTTCCAGAATCGCGGCAACGTCGCCGCGCCGATGGGCAAAGGCTGGGAGTACGTGCTCTCCACCAATCTCCCAGGCAACGCGCAAAAATGGGCTGAGGAGGCCGCCGAGAAGCTCAAGGCGAAACCGGTGGAGGTCGGCCGCTACGACCTCGTGCTGCACCCCTCGACATTGTGGCTGCCGATCCACGAGTCGATCGGCCACCCGACCGAGCTCGACCGAGCTAGTGGCTACGAGGCGGATTTCGCTGGGACGAGCTTCGTCTCGCCGCCCGAGAAAGTGCTCGGACAACTCAAGTACGGCTCTGAGCTCATGAACATCCAGGGGGATCGCTCGCAGGCCGGCGGGCTCTCGACCATCGGATACGACGACGAGGGCGTCAAACCCGACACGTTCATGATCATCAAGAAGGGAATCTTCTCCGACTACCAAACCACCCGCGAGCAAGCCAACTGGCTCAAGTGGTGGTATGACAAGACTGGGCGGCCCACGCGATCACATGGGTGCTCTTATGCGATGGGCTGGCAGAACGTCCAGTTCCAAAGAATGCCCAATGTCTCGCTGATGCCTGGCGAGAAAGATCTCGTGTACGATGACCTGATCGCGGCAACTGATCGAGGGATCGCCATTGTCGGTGACGGGTCGTTTTCGATCGACCAGCAGCGATACAATGCCCAATTTAGCGGGCAGTGTTTCTACGAGATCAAGGGCGGCAAGATCGTCGGAATGCTGAAGGATGTGGCATATCAGTTCCGCACACCTGACTTCTGGAACTCGATGAACATGATCGGGGGCAAGCGCAGCTACGAGTTGGGCGGCGCGTTCACCGACGGGAAGGGCCAGCCGCCGCAGGCGAACGCGGTGAGTCACGGGTGTGTCCCCGCGCGGTTCGCACAGGTCAACGTCATCAACACCGGGAGGAAGTCGTGAGCGACCAATTCGCGGTCCTCTCGCGCGACGAGATGCAGTCGATCGTCGACAAGACGATCAAGGCGTCAAAGGCCGACTCGATCAACATCGTCGTCGCCTCGACCGTCACCGGCAACACGCGATTCGCGGCGAATCAGCTCTCGACGTCCGGCGAGATCAGCGATACGACCGTGGCCATCGAGAGCCACTTCGGCCCCAAACACGCGGTCGTCACGACGAACGACCTGACCGACGACGGGCTCAACGCGGCGGTCGCCAAATCAGAAGTCATCGCCAAGCTCGCGCCGGACGACCCGGAGAACATGCCCGCGCTCGCCGTCCAGCAATACACGCCGGTGAGCGCCTACTTCGAAGACACCGCGGGCCTCTCCGCGGGTGATCGCGCCAAGGCTGCGCTGACGGCGCTCTCCATGACGCGGGCCGACAAGACCATCACGGCCGCCGGCTTCATTAACACCGGATCCCACGCACGGCTCCAGGCCAACAAGTCGGGCCTGTCGGCCTATCACCGGAATACGACCGCGAATTACACGCTGACCGTCCGCACGTCGGACGGTACCGGATCAGGCTGGGCGGGAGCCGACAACGAGGATTGGAGCAAGATCGATTTCGCCGCGGTCGCGACGCGCGCGGCCGATAAGGCGCGCCAGAGCCGCAATCCGGTCGCGATCGAGCCCGGCCGTTATACGGTGATCCTCGAGCCCCAGGCCGTCGGCGACCTCGTTCAGCTGACTGCGTTCGGGCTCAACGCACGAACCGCCGACGAAGGGCGGAGTCCATTCGCCAAGGCCGGCGGGGGCAACAAAGTCGGCGACAAGGTCGCGGCTGACAGCATCACTTTGTACTCGGATCCGACGGATGCTCAGTTGCTCTCCCTGCCGTTCGACGCCGACGGCTACCCGCTCGGCCGTCAGGTCTGGATCGAGAACGGCGTTCTGAAAGAGCTGTCGTACACCCGGTTCTGGGCCCAGAAACAGGGGAAACCCTTTAGGGGCAATCCGTTCGGGGGCGGCGGATTCGGCGGCAACGCGCCGCTCAAGCTCGCCGGCGGTACGACCTCGATCGAGGATATGATCAAAGGCACGGATCGCGGCGTTCTGGTCACGCGCTTCTGGTACCTGCGGATGGTCGATCCTAGAGTCCTGCTCATCACGGGTCTGACCCGCGATGGCACGTTCCTCATTGAGCAGGGGAAGATCTCGAGGGCGGTCAAGAACTTCCGGTTCAACGACTCTCCGCTCTTTCTAATGGCCAACGCTGAGGCACTTGGGCCAGCGGTTCGGCTCGCTGGGACCGAGATTGGTGGGGACATCGTCATGCCAGCAGTTAAAGCGCACGATTTCAACTTTACTTCGCTATCGGACGCGGTTTAACACTATCCGAACGGGCCACGATCCAGGGAACCGCCGGGCTGGTCCGGCGCCTTCTCTTACTCGGTTAGGTTTAATCCGTGGCGAAACCCATTCTCCTGTCCGTCGACGACGACCCGGAGGTATCCCGGGCCGTCGAACGTGACCTCCGCCGAAAGTTCGGTGGCGACTATCGCGTGATGCGCGCCGAGTCGGGTCCAGCAGCCCTGGACGCGCTCGAAAAGCTGACGCTTCGCGGCGACCAGGTTGCCCTGCTGCTCGTGGATCAGCGCATGCCGGTCATGACCGGTGTCGAGTTCCTGGAGCGCGCGCTCAAGATCTACCCAAAGGCGAAGCGGGTTCTGCTGACCGCCTACGCAGACACCGATGCGGCGATCCGGGCGATCAACGCCGTCCGTATCGACTACTACCTCATCAAGCCGTGGGACCCGCCTGAGCAGAATCTCTATCCGTTTCTCACGGATCTGCTCGAGGACTGGAAGGGCGCGAACCGCCCGGCGTTCGACGGCATTCGCGTCGTCGGCCACCGTTGGTCGCCGCAGTCCCACGCGCTCCGGGAGTTCCTGGGCCGCAACCTGATCCCATATCAGTGGATCGACCTCGACGCGTCGAGCGAAGGCGCGGCGCTCGTGGACCGCGCGACCCAGGCAGCGAACGGCGAACGCCCCAAGTTGCCCCTCGTGCTCTTCTCGGATGGCGTCCAGCTCGGCGACCCGGAACCCTCGGCGGTCGCCGAACGCGTCGGGCTCAAGACGCGAGCTGAGCGACCGTTCTATGATCTGGCCGTGGTGGGCGCTGGCCCAGCTGGTCTGGCGGCCGCCGTCTACGGCGCGTCTGAAGGACTCAAGACGATCATCATCGAGCGGGAAGCACCGGGAGGGCAGGCCGGCACGAGCTCGCGTATCGAGAACTACCTCGGCTTCCCCGCAGGATTGTCAGGTGCCGATCTCACGCGCCGTGGCGTTGCTCAAGCCAGAAAATTCGGCGCCGAGCTCCTGAACCCTCAGGAGGTTCGAAAGGTCCGCATAGATGGTCTCTATCGTGTGCTGACCCTCGGCGACGGCAGCGAAATCTCGGCGCGCGTCGTAGTCGTCGCGACGGGAGTGTCGTACCGCATGCTGGATATCCCGGGAGCCGAAGCGCTGACGGGTGCGGGCATGTACTACGGCGCGTCGACAGCCGAAGCGATCAATTGTAGAGATGAAGATGTTTATATCGTCGGGGGAGGCAATTCCGCTGGCCAAGCCGCCGTCTACTTCTCCCAATTCGCACGTCAGGTCACGATCCTCGTGAGAGGGGCCGGCCTTGGCTCGACAATGTCGCAGTACCTGATCGATCAGATCTCGGCGACCCCGAACGTTCGGGTGGAGCCGCGTACGCAAGTCGTCTCCGTTGCCGGCAACGACCACTTGGAGTGTATCACGGTCGAGTGCGCCGACAACCAGCGACAGATTCGCAATACCAACTCACTGTTCGTATTCATTGGCGCGGCGCCGCGCACCGATTTCCTCGGTGACACGGTGATGCGCGACAAGAATGGATTCATCATGACGGGCGCCGATCTCATCGTAGACGGCAAACGCCCGGCCGGATGGCCACTCGATCGCGATCCATTCTTACTAGAAGCGAGCGTCCCCGGCATCTTTTGCGCCGGCGACGTGCGGCACCAGTCGATCAAGCGCGTGGCATCGGCGGTGGGCGAGGGATCGATCGCCGTTCAGTTCACGCATCAGTATTTGGCGCAGGCATAATGGAAACCAGCACGGAATCGGTGCTCACGGAAGCGGTCCTCCGCCGGTCGCCTTTGCTCGCCTCGTGCAGCAAGGCGGAAATCGACGCTGTTCTCTCCACGGGTTCGGAACAACGGTTGGAAGTCGATCAGATCTTGTTCGAAGAACAGGATATGATCGAGGCGGTGTGGATTGTCGCTGAGGGCGAAGTAGAGGCAGTCAAGAAACTGCAGGGCGAGGAGGTTCTCACTCGCGAGGAAGCCGGCGCGTTCTTCGGCGAGATCCCGGTCCTCACGCACGAGCGAGCGTTCGTGAAAGTTCGGGCCATCGTCCCGACGCGACTGATCCGCATCCCCGAGGCGACGTTCCGCTCGCTCATGGCGTCGTGCCCGACGGTCGCGGCGGCCGTGATGCGGTCGCTCGTCGACCGCGTGCGGCGCTTCACGATCTTGCTGCAGGAACGCGAGAAGATGGCAGGCCTCGGCACACTGGCCGCGGGCCTCGCGCACGAGCTCAACAACCCCGCGTCCGCCGCGAGCCGCGCCGTCACGCAGGCCGAAGAGATCATGGACACGTATCGCGACCTTGGTCGCCGCCTGGTCCAACGAAGCTGGACCGAGGCCGGTCTCAATCTGGTCCAGGAGCTCGACGACGACGCAGCGCTTCATGCGACGGAGATGGCCGAGGAGGTCGCGGCCCTCGATCCCCTCACGCGCAGTGACCGCGAGGACGCGCTCGCGAACTGGCTCTCGGAGCACGGCATTGACGATGCATGGGAGTGCTCCCCCTCGCTCGTCGCGGCGGGATTCACCCCCAACCGACTGAGCGAGCTCACCCAGGGCGTCGAGCCGGCCGAGTTGCAAGCCGCGCTCGAATGGGCCGAGGCGAACGCGAGACTCCGCCAATTGTTCGGCGAGATTCGCCAGAGCACCGGTCGCATCTCCGAGCTCGTCGCCGCGGTCAAGGGCTACTCGCACGCCGATCGCGTGACGCCGAAAGTCGCCGACGTCCACATGGCGCTCGAGAACACGCTCACGATGCTCGGCTACAAGCTCCGCGCGGCGAACATTTCCGTCCACCGCGAGTACGACCGCACCCTGCCCAAGATCAAGACGTTCGGCGCCGAGTTACACCAGGTGTGGACGAACCTCATCGACAACGCGATCGACGCGATCGTCGGCGATACCACCAAAGCGAAACCCAGCGGAACGATTCACGTACGGACGTCACGGAGCGGCGCTTGCGCCCAAGTCGACGTGATCGACGACGGGCCGGGGATCTCCCCGGAAGCGCTGCCCCGACTGTTCGAAGCGTTCTTTACGACCAAGGATGTGGGCAAAGGGACGGGCCTCGGCCTCGAGATTGTGCGGCGCATCGTGACGCGACACGAAGGCACGGTAACGGTCTCGCCGGAGCCGGGTGCCACGACGTTCACCGTTCGACTCCCGTTTGCCAGTGACGAGGCGAAATAATGGCGGCAAAATGTCACCATCTCGATCAAATCCGCGATGTCGCTCCCCGCACGCCTAACGGTTGCGAGGAATGCCTCAAGACGGGCGACACGTGGGTGCACCTGCGTCTCTGCCGCACCTGCGGGCACGTGGGATGCTGCGACTCGTCCAAGAACAAGCACGCCACGAAGCATTTTCACTCGATGAAACACCCCATCATGCGTTCGTTTGAGCGCGGTGAAGACTGGGGGTGGTGTTACATCGACAATATGGAAGTTTGACGCGTGACCCAGCCGATTACCGCAGAAGACCTCAAGGTCATCGAGATTCTGGCCGACCTGCCAGACGAGGACCGCGAGTGGATCGCCGAGCGCTGCGTGGAGCAGACGGCGAAGGCCGGCGAGATCGTGTTCACTCCCGGCTCGCCTGCCGAGAACATGTATTTCTTGCTGTCCGGCGCGCTTGAGTTCCGGCGCACCGACCGCCAGGCCGACGCGCCGAACTTCATCGCTCGTGCGGGCGCCACGACGGGACTCATCCCGTTCTCGCGCATGAAGACGATCAATGGCCAGGGACGGGCCCTGTCTGATTCGCGCGCGGCGTTGTTCCCGGCAACGCGCTTTCCCGATCTGCTCAAGCGCATCCCCGCGCTCGAGCCAAGGCTCGTCGCCCTTCTAACGGACCGCGTGCGCGAGACCGAGCGCCGGGAGCACGAGTACGAGCGCTTCCGGCTCCTCGGCCGCATCTCGGCCGGCATGGCCCACGAGCTCAATAATCCCGTCGCCGCCGCGCGCCAAGCCACCACGGAGCTCCGCGATCGCATCGACGCCATCCACCGGTTCACGATCGAGATGGTCGAGGCGGGGGTCGACGCGCAGGCGCTTCAGGGGCTCAACAACGAACGCCTCGAGGTGGCGCGACGCCACCCGCCGGCGCTCGAGCCCATCGAGCGCAGCGAGCGCGAAGAAGCCATGACCAACCGCTTGGCGGAAGCGGGAGTCCCGGAGCCATGGGTGAGCGCGGCAACATTCGTCGCCGCGGGCATCACCTGCGAGGAGCTGCGGGCGGCCAGCGAGTGCATTCCCGCGCCCTCGCTCAAGCCCGTGCTCTGCTGGATGGCCGCGGCCGTCTCCGCGGACACCCTGCTGCGCGAGGTCTCGCAGGCGACGTTGCGCGTGTCGGATCTCGTCAACGCCGTCAAGGCGTACACGCAGATGGATCGGCCGAGCGCGAAGGAGTTCGTCGATGTCCGGAAGGGCATCGAGGCGGCGCTCGCCCTGTTCCAAAGCCGCATCGAGGACAAGCACATCACCGTGTCGCGGCAGTTCGCCGATCTCCCACAGGTGGCAGTGTACGCGGCCGATATCAACCAAGTGTGGGCGAACCTCATCTCGAACGCGATCGACGCCGTGGACGTTGGCGGGCAGATTACGCTCATGGGATGCCGTGAGGGCGCCGCCCACGTGCGGATCGACGTCATGGACGATGGCGTGGGCATTCCGGAGGATATGCAGGAGCGAGTCTGGGAGCCGTTCTTCACGACCAAAGAAGTCGGCCAGGGCACGGGCCTCGGGCTCGACATCGTCCGCCGCATTGTCGTGCGGCGGCACGAGGGCACGGTCTCGCTTCGCTCTTCCCCAGGCGACACTGTGTTCACCGTCATCCTGCCGACCAATTGATGCCAAGGCGGCGCGCGGTCAGCCCTATTGAGATCGTGCTGATCGTCGCCATCATCTGCCTCTTGGTCGCGATCGCGTTTCCGTGGTTCTCGGGCGCCGGGCGCCAACAGGCGGCCTACGACGCGCGGCGGGCGCTCGAGAACCTGCGCGACGCCGAAGACGCGCACTTCGCGAAGCACCACGCGTACGCCATGCTCGGCGACACGTCCATGGACTACCACGTGCCGCCCTCGATTAAAATCACGATTGGCGGTGATGGCTTATCGTCTGGCCGCGGCTGGAACGCGACGGCCGTGGCCAACGCGGTGACCTGCTACGTCGGGGTTGGCACTGACACGATCATCGGGAATGTGCATACGAGCGACGGCCACGTGATCTGCCCGTAGTCACCACCCGCTCCGTCATCGCCAGCACGCCATCAACCACCAGCGCCAACAGCGCGGCCGGAATCGCACCCGAGAGGATCATCCGCGTATCGGAGAGCGCGAGCCCCGACACGATCGGATCCCCCAACCCCCCCGCCCCAATAAACGCCGCGAGCGTGGCCGTCCCCACGTCAATCACCGCCGCGGTCCTGATACCTGCCATAATCACCGGCGCCGCGAGCGGCAGTCGCACGTATAGCAGCACCTGACTCCCGGTCATCCCGAGCGCTTGTGCCGCATCGGCCGCGCCAGGGTCGGCGTCTCTCAAGCCCGTGTACGTGTTCCTGATAATCGGATACAAGGAATACAGAAACAGGGCGACCAGCGCCGGGAACACGCCGATCCCGAAGAGCGGGATCATGAAGGCCACCAGAGCGATCCCCGGTATGGTCTGCAGCACGCCCACGGCCCTGATGACTGTCTCGGCCCGCCTCGGCACCGCGGTCAGGCCCAGTGCCAAGGGGATGGCGAATAGGATCGCGGCACCGAGCGATATCGCTACCAGCTCCAAATGCCGACCGGTCAGTACCGCCAGATGCCGGTAATCGATCGCGCTCTCTCGCCGCGCCGCAGCCGTCATGGCGCCGAGGGTGTCGTCTACGAGGTGCAGCGAGACGAGGGCCTGGTGCGCGATCGTCGCGACCGGCACGCCTTCGACTTCGATCTGCCGATTCATCGCCCGCATGCGCGCGACGTCGATGCGATCCGACAACTCGGCCAACGCCAGCACCGCCCGCGGCGCATCGCGCTGGAGCGCGGGGCTGACGACCGCCGCGGCCTCGTACGGCGGAAACGCGCGCCGATCGTCGGTCAACACCACGACGTGATACCGCTCGATCGACCCGTCGGTCTCGTAGCCGTCGATGACGTCAACGGCGCCCTCGGCCAGCGCCTGATACTTGACCGCGGGAAGCAGCGCTTTCACCTCGGCCAGTTGCAGCCCATACACGCGCGCGAGCTTGGGCAACCCATCGGACCGTCCGATAAAGTCCGCCGTGAGGCCACCGCGCAGTCGGGAGCCCACGCGCGCGAGGTCGGTCAGCGTCGCGAGGTGCAATGAATCCGCGGTCGCCTTCCGTACCGCTATCGCATATGTATTTTCGAAGCCGAACGGCGGCAGCCACCGCACGCCGTCGCGCCGGCCAAGCGCGGTGGCGACCCGCGCGTAGACGGCGCGCGGATCGGTCCCAGCGGCGCTGTCCCCAAGGATCACCAACAGGCCTGTGCCCGTGTACTCCGGGTACACGTCGATCGCGCCCTTCACCAGCGCAGGATACGCGATCAGCGTCTGGCCGAGGCCGGGATGTCGCTCGACGGTGAACCCACGCGCCTCGAGCAACTGCGCGAACATCTCCGCCAGGACGTACGACTCACCGAACGGCTTCGAGCCGACGATCACTGGCCGCCCGGCACTCGGCGGCGTCATCGCCAGCGCCATGACGATAGCCGGTGCGAGAATTCTCACCGGACGTGCGCTCGAGCGAACAGGGTTGTGACGTACTCGGTCTCGGGATGAGCGAGCAACGCCGAAGGCGTGCCATACTGTTCGACGTGCCCGTGATGCAGCACGGCAATACGATCGGCGAGCTCGATGGCCTCGCGCAGATCGTGCGTGACGAGAATGGCTGTCGTGCCAAGTCGCCCACGCAAATCGCGAAATGCGTCTTGTAATTCCGCTCGCGTGATCGCATCCAGCGCCCCAAACGGCTCGTCGAGCAACAACACTTTGGGATCAGCTGCGAGCGCCCGCGCAATCGCCACCCGTTGTCGCTGACCACCCGAGAGATCGCTCGGCCACCGTTTAGCGAAGGTCGCGGGCTCTAGCCCGACGAGACTCAGCGCCCGATCCGCCAGATCTCCGCCATTCTTGCCGAGCAGCCACGGCACGAGCCCGACGTTGCGCCGCACGCGCCAGTGGGGCAGCAGCCCGCCATCCTGTGGCACGTACCCCATCTGACGCCGAAGCTCGACGGGATTGAGCTCGGCGGTCGGTCGATCATTGAACCAGATGACGCCAGCATCGGGCTCCACCATCCGGTTGATGGTACGAAGCAGCGTGGTCTTCCCCGAGCCGCTCTCGCCGATGAGCGCCACGCACTCGCCCGACGCGATGTCGAGCGACACTCCATCGAGCGCGGTAATATTGGATGACCAGCGCTTCGTGATTCCGTCGATCCGAAGCGCGGCGGTCAAGACTTACCCCGGCGTGTACGCCCCGACGATCTCAGCGTCAGCAGGGTCCAGAAACCCGGGCCCCAGCCGTCGGCAGCCCTCGAGCGCAATACCCAGCAAATCGCGCGATGCGTGCTCGCAACTGGCGCGCATGAGACGGGCCTGGTCGGGCGCGCCGAGGAGATCGTCGGCACACGCGCGAGCCGCAGGGTCGTATGCGAGACCGCCGAGGAGCGCGAGCGGCACGATGTAGTGTTCCGCGGGCACCGCGTCAGCCGACCGCACCTCGAAGGTCCCACGCGCGCGTACCTCCGGGAAAAGGGTCGTCAGATGCACCGCCCAATCGTGCTCGTTCACGCGACCGGCCGCAAGCAATTCGCCGAACGGCCGATATATACCATCATCGTCCGGATGCATCATAGCCGGCGCGCCGAGGGCAAACGCCTCGTACTCGGCGGCCGGATCATCGCCCCCGGGCAGAACGCCCGTGCGTTTGGGATCCAGCATCCGCCACACGTGCGCACGGAAGCTCCGATGCCCCGTCGGCTTCCCCTCGTAGACGGCCGAGTTAGCGAACATACTAACGATCGTCGGCGCCGCGGCATTGAGCACGCGCCAGAGAGCCTTGGGATCTTCGCTCGTATCCAGGCTCACTTGGAACGATGCCGTCTGCCGCATCATCCGAGAGCCGAACGGCCCGATCGTTCGGAAATACGCATCCATGAGTGGATATCGAGCGCCGCCGATCTGCAGGCTCGTGCTCTCGACAGGATTGCACGGATCAATGCCCAGCGCCAAAAGCTCGACGCCGTCGGGTTCCGCGCACTCTCGAAAGATCGCCTCCGCCTCCTGGAGCCGAGCCGCCAGCGTAGAGACCGACCGGTACGGCGGCGCGCTATACTCGATCTGACCACCCGGTTCGAACGTGATCGACCCGAGGTCCTCGTCCGAGAAATTGGGAATGCAATACGGCCCTCCGAACTCCTCGAGACCAAGGCGCGCCGCGGCTCGTCGAGCGATGCGCAGAGAGCCGGCGATCGCGATCGGCTTCCGCGTCACACGATCGACGGGGATGAACTCGATCTCGGCCCCAATGAGCCGATTCGAATTCGGAACGAATAAGCTACTCAGCGACGACCAGTGCATAACCGTGTCGCTCGTCCACGTTCCACATAGTGACCCGCAGCCCGGCCGCGCCAAGGATGGCCGTCAGTCGCCGCCGATCGTACTTGTTGCTGATCTCCGTCCGAATCGACTCGCCATGGCGGACGAACACCGTTCCCTGGTCGGGAATCGTGATACACACATCGCGCGTGGCCATGAGGTGCATCTCGATGCGCCCCGCCTCGGCGTTAAAGAATGCGAGGTGCTCGAACTCCTCGGGATGAAGATCGACCCCGAGCTCACGCCCGACCGCGTACAGGATGTTGCGATTGAACTCGGCCGTCACCCCTTGCGCGTCGTTGTACGCCGCGTCGAGCACAACCTGGTCCTTCACCAGGTCCGCCCCGAGCAGGAGCCGATCCCCCGGCTTGATGCGACATCGGATCTTCGACAACAGCTCGATGGCCTCGTCGTCCTTGAAATTCCCAATCGTGCTGCCGAGGAACGCATAGAGCGCCGGCCGCGCGGGCGCCGGCGGCGCCCCATCGGTGATATCGGCGACGATGGGAACCACTCGCAACCCAGGATATTCTTCGCGAAGCCGCTCGGTCGTCTCGGCCAGGAAATTCGCGCTGACGTCGACGGGGACGTAGGTCTTGAGCTGGCTCATCGCGTCGAGCAGGATACGCGTTTTTTCCGCGTTCCCGGCGCCGAGCTCTACGAGCGTCGATGCGACGAGGGTCGGCGCCACCGCGTGCAGCAGCCCCCGCTCGGCCCGCGTGAGATAGTACTCCGGCAGCCGCGTGATCTCCTCGAACAGCTGCGATCCGCGCTGGTCGTAGAAGAACTTGGGCGACAGCTCCTTGGGCTCGCGGTTGAGCCCTTCCCAGATCTCAGCCGCGATGGCGGAAACGCCGCTCACTCCGTTCATGGTTTCAGTCATTGGCTGCGCACCGGAAACCGCTGAAGATTTGCCGCCGCACTGGATAGTCCCAGTTGCGGAATGTCGATCGCGCGACCGATGGCCGCGTCGCCCAGGATCCCCCGCGGAGGACCTTGTAGTCCGAGCCAAAGAACACTTCCGAGTACTCGCGATACGGGAACGTCTCGTAACCCGGGTACGGCCCGAAGTCGCTGGAAGTCCACTCCCACGTATCACCGATCATCCCGTAGCAACCGAATGGCGACACGTTCTTGGGAAACGCGCCGACGGGCGCCGTCCCAAACCCCAACTGATCCAGGTTCGCGAGTGCCGCGGTTGGTGACTCATCGCCCCACGGATACGCCAGCGCTGTCCCGCGCGTCGGATCCCAGGTGGCGGCGACCTCCCACTCTGCCTCAGTGGGTAGGCGCTTCCCAGCCCACCGCGCGTACGCCTCGGCCTCGTAGTACGAGACATGACACACCGGCCGGGTCGGATCGACGGACTCCGGGCGATCCATCGATCGCGTCCACCAGCCCGTGTCCGTGAGCGACCAATACAACGGCGCGACCGCGTGTGATTGATCGAGCCATTGGAGTCCGGACTGCGACCACAGGTCCGGTCGCGTGTATCCGCCATCGGCGATGAACGCGAGATACTCGCCGTTCGTGACCGGCGTGCGATCGATTCGATAACCTTTGAGAGTGACCGCGTGGCGCGGACGCTCATTGTCGTACGCCGCGCTTCGGTCATCCGTGCCGAGCGTAAACTCGCCGGCTGGGATGCTCACCATCCCTTCCGCGAACTCCATCCCCGCGGGCAGCTCGCGCCGGCGTGCCGGCCGATACGGCCCACCCAATTTCAGCTGCAGCGTCTGCAGCATCGTCTCGTTGTGCTGATGCTCGTGCTGCGCGACCATCCGATAGACGTAGCCTTCGTGCAACAACGGCGACGAATCAAAGTCGACGGTCTCCAGTCGCCGCAGCACTTCCTCGCGCACGCGCTCGAGCGCCGAGAGCACATCGGCGCGGCGCGGCAAGGGCAACGCACCGCGCTCGCGGCGCGGGTGCTCGAACGGATTGTACAGGCCTGGCATCTCGCCAAACTCGACCGGCGCATCGAGCTGCTTGAGGAGCCACAGCTCCTCGAAGCTCGCGATATGCCCGAGGTCCCAGATAATCGGGCTCATGAGCACATCGTGCTGCTCTTCCAGGTCCCGGTCGGAGAGCGTGCTCACGAGCAGAAGCGTTCTCGCCCGGGCGTCTTGGAGCTCGGCTACTAATTCAGCCGCCAGAGGACGCGTGAGGGTAGTTGACACGTATGAGTTCTCCTGCTCTTGGGACTAGACTGCCTTCTTAAAGATGCGTGGTCGCCCGAGGTCGCACGAACCATGCTCGTGAGGCAATGATGACGGCCTTTTGGTTCGGCGGATCAACGTATCCGTATGGAGGGACAGCCGTTTGGCGAGTTGCTCTCGGCACGACGGTGCTGGGCGTGTTGCTCGGACGATCTGACCGAATCGACGTGGGATATCATCGACGGAAGACTCATTTGCGGCGCGTGTATACGGGGACGTGACATCCCTCGGACGGTCGCGCAGTATCGCGGTCGGCGCGGTGCCCTGCGAGCCTCTCTCCGCGCCGCATATGCGGCCGTTGTCGACTACAAAGAACACCACCCCGGCTGGGAAGCCCTCGAGCCCACCCTGGCACGCGTCCTTGGCTCTGCGGTCATGACAGTGGCCGCGGTTCATGGGCTACCTAATGACGCGATCTTGGTTCCGGTTCCCTCGTATGAGGACCGCCGCCTTCACATGGCCCGTCTTTGTGCATCAGTGCGGGGTATTCGCGTGTCACCGGTCCTGCGAAAGGTCCGCGATTTCCGTCAGGCACGCTTAGGCGCAGCCGCCCGCAGGGCGGCGAGCGTAGATGCCTATTGCGTAAAGGGCCGCGTGAAAAATCGCTCGGTGATCATCGCCGATGACATCATGACCACCGGCGCGACACTGGCGGCATGTGCAGGTGTGCTCTACGACAAAGGCGCGGCCGAGGTGTATGGCGCGACAATCGTGCGCGCGATACGCCGACCAAGAGGGGGCCTGGCCGTGCTCGGCTCGCGACAGGTTCGCATACGTTGGACAGAACTCGACCAACACAATCGCACCGGAATCTCATCCGGACCCATGATGATCTGGGTTCGCTTTGGCTGCGGGAAACGTTGCCCACACATCCTTACGGCTGGCCCATTTAGAGCCCCCGCAATAGGTACGGAGTCGTTACACCCATGGTCATGCGAGTGCGATGAAACGCACGCGATCACGCTGCGTCGCGAGTGGTCTGGTCCGGATCGAGAGCTCGCCGTGATCAGCGTCAGCGGCCGCCAGCCTTCCGAGCTTCTGGTCGCGTTGCGACATTACCGCCCATGAAACTGCCATTGCTCGCCCTCGCACTCCTCGGCCACTGGGGCGAGGTAGGCCATCGCCTGATCGGCGCCGCCGCCGCGGCCGCGCTTCCCACCGAGATGCCGGCATTCTTCCGCGCCGCTGCCGATCAGCTTTCGTATCTCAACCCAGAGCCAGACCGCTGGCGGAGCCGCGCTGAGCGAACGCTGGATCCGGCGATGGATGATGCGACGGCGCCAGATCACTACATAGACATGGAACGCGTCCCCATCGGCGCGCTGGAGGCACGCGACCGTTTCGCGTACCTGGACTCGCTTCGTGCACATGGCGTGGACGCAGCCGGCGCGGGACTCCTACCGTTTCGGATCCTGGAGCTCTCGCAGCGTCTGCGCGAAGAATTCCGTCTGTGGCGCGCCGCCAGTGATGCACGCACCAAAGGATGGATCGAGGCGCGCATTGTCAACGATGCCGGCATACTCGGCCACTATGTGGCAGATGGCTCGAACCCGCATCACACGACAATTCACTTCGATGGCTGGGTCGGCGACAACCCCAATGGCTACACCGCCGCAAGGGGTTTCCATGCGCGATTCGAATCCATATTCGTGCAGACGCATTTCGCCGCAGGCGATCTCCATGTAGACGAAGCCCCGCGCGTATTCCCGTCATTCCGCCAGCCAATCCAAGAGTACCTGCGCGAATCGAACAAGCTGGTCCCGCGCCTCTACGATCTCGACAAGCACGCATCGTTCGATTCGACCACGACCGATGCCGATAACAAGAAGTTCGCTGCCGAGCGACTGGTAACCGGCGCGCGGATGCTCCGAGATATCTGGTGGACGGCGTGGATCACGAGCGGCCAGACGCAGGAGACGGTCGAGTCGGTGATCGCGCACGATATCGCGGCCCGCGGCGGTGCGGATCGTATGCATGCGCTGCGCACGATGCGGCAGTTGGGTCTCTTGATAAACGGCAAGGACACCTCGCAGCTGGTGATGGAGGACAAGCTCCCGGATGCGATGCGAATGGAGATCACGCAAGCGGGCAAAACGCTCGTGCGCGCATACGATGGCCGAACGGGCTGGCAGAAGGTGCCCGGCGACAATGCCGCCAATCTCATGACCCCGGCCGAGCAAAAGAACATCTCGCACGAGGCCGACCTGCTGAGCGGTTTGGTCGACTACGTTGCCAAGGGCAACAAGGTCGCGCTGACCGGTACAGAGTCGGTCGAGGGGCGCGATGCATACAAGGTGCAGGTGACGCTACGCGACAGCACGGTGTTTACGTATTTTATCGACCGCGAAACTTGGCTCCCGGTCAAGTGGCAGGGCGGGCCGTGGGAGACGATGTACCGTTCATTCATCGATGTCGGTGGAGTGAAGTTCCCGTCGCGGTTCGAGACCACCGAGCGAGGATCCACCGTTGCGTCGCCCGTGGTGCTCGTAATCACCAAGGCGATCGCCAACCCGTCCCTACCAGACGCGCGATTCGCTCCGCCAGGAGACGCGCGCTGACTACTTGTTAATGCGACGATACTGGGGCGTGCCGTCGGCACCCGATCGCGTCTCGACGTACCCTTTTCGGGCCAACGTCTCCAAATACAGGTACGCCCATTCCGCCATCCGGTCCACGTCGGCGAGCTTTGACAGATTGGGCGCCGCCTGATTCGGCGTCGTCCAATCAGTCAGTGGTACACTTCGCAATATCCACTGCTCGGCCGGCGTCAACGATGCCATCATCTGCTCCTCCTATTATTCTGACGCGTGATGCTATCACTTGAAACGTGGCGGTCAGACACGCCCGGGTGTAAAAATCGGATTCACCTGAACAACGCGGGCGCCGCGCTCATGCCGACCGCGGTCTCCGATGCGATTCTCCGCCATATCCGGTTAGAGTCGGAGATCGGCGGCTACGAGGCCCACGAAGCCGCCGAGACCGAGATTCGGGGGGTCTACGACGACCTGGCGCGCTACGTCGGAGCGTCGGCCGGCGAGATCGCCGTCGTGGAGAACGCGACTGTCGCCTTTGCGCAGGCGCTCTCCGCCTTCGACCTCCGATCCGGGGACGTGATCATCACGAGCCGGGCCGATTACCCGTCGAATCAGCTCATGTACCTGTCGCTCGCCCGCCGACTTGGCGTCGAGATTCGACGGGCCGCCGATCTACCGGAAGGCGGCGTCGACCCTGACTCCGTGCGCCACCTCGCCAGGGACGGCCGGTGTCGTGTGATCGCCATCACATGGGTGCCGACAAACTCGGGACTGATCCAAAACGTCGAAGCCGTCGGGGCGATCGCCGAGGAGCTCGAGATCCCGTACATCATCGACGCCTGCCAGAGCGTCGGCCAGATCCCGATCGACGTCGGTCGACTCAAATGCGATTTTCTGGCGGCGGCCGCCCGCAAGTTCCTCCGTGGACCTCGCGGCGTGGGCTTTCTCTATGTCGCCAACAAGATCGCCGGTCGGGGCGCGTATCCACTCTACGTTGATATGCGCGGCGCCGACTGGACGAGTCCCGAAACGTATGCGCTCGCGTCTGGCGGGCGGCGGTTCGAGAATTGGGAATTCGCCCACGCGCTCGTCCTCGGCATGGGAGCAGCCGTCCGCTATGCCAACACCGTCGGGAACACCCAATACGAACGACCGGCAGCACTCGCCGCCCGTTTGAGGACGCTACTCGCCGAGGTGCCGGGGGTTCGCGTCACTGACCTGGGTCGTCATCGGGCCGCGATCGTAACCGCGGCGGTATCGGGGCACGATCCCGAGGTCGTCAAGCTCGCGATGCGGGCGCGGGGTGTGAATGCGTGGGTCTCGGAGCCACAGGAAGGCGCGAACGATGCCAAAGGAGAGCATGTGCTCCGGCTCTCGCCGCACTACTACAACACGGAGGATGAGTTGCAGACTGCTGTCGCGACGCTGAAAGAGGTTCTGTCATGACGCGAGACGAGGCACTCGCGATCGTGCACGAGTACACGGCCAGTGAGTCGCTCCGCAAGCATATGCTCGCCGTCGAAGCCGCCATGCGCGCGTATGCCGAGCGGTGGGACGAGGACCAGGCCCGCTGGGGGCTCGCCGGGTTGCTCCACGATTTCGATTACGAGCGGTATCCGAACGCCGAGCACTCGCCGACCGAGGGACACCCCTCCGAGGGCGTCCGGCTCCTCCGCGAGCGCGGGTGTCCCGACGACGTGCTCGAGGCCATCCTCGGCCACGCCCAGTACACCGGCGTCGCGCGAAGCTCGCGCATGGCTCGCACGCTATTCGCCGTCGACGAGCTCACCGGCCTGATCACCGCAACCGCGCTCGTCAAGCCAACCAAAAAAGTCGCCGACGTCGAGGCGTCATCGGTTCGCAAGAAGATGAAAGACAAGGCGTTCGCGCGGGGCGTGAGTCGTGAGGACGTCATCCAAGGCGCTCAGGAGCTCGGCGTCGACCTGGATGAACACATCCAGTTCGTCATCGAAGCGATGAAACGCGAAGCCAGTGCGCTCGGCCTATAGCCGGCGATAAATCGCTACGCTCTCATCATCGAACAACGCCGCCACGATCCGGTCATACCGTGACTCGTGGCGGCGTATGACGCTCAGCGCTATCTCGGCGGCCTGACGCTTGGGGAAACCATATGCGCCCGTTGATATCGCGGGGATGCCGATCGTCCTAATATCTCCCGCTTCGGCTGCCACGCGAAACACACTCTCGTACGTGCGTTCCAGTACCCCAGCGTCGCCATCCGCTGGACCTACGGCGTGGATGACATAGCGGGCTTTGAGGCGAAACCCGGGTGTGATGACCGCGTCACCGGGCGCGCAGCGCCGGTGAACCCGACAGGCGTTGAGCAACTCCGGTCCGGCCGTGCGATGAATGGCGCCGTCCACACCGCCACCACCGGCGAGCGCAGAATTAGCAGCGTTCACGATGGCGTCGACGTCGAGCGTCGTGATGTCTGCCCGGATGATCTCAATGCCCATGAAATTCCACGTCCGCCGGCAACGCCCGCACGACGATGCGATCGTCGCTGAACCCCACGGGCGCCCTGATAATGATGCCGCCCGGGGGTGGCGTGAGGCCAGCATCCACATGCACGCGAACCGCGCCGCGGGCCTCCGACTCTTGGAACGCGAGGACGCCGAATGCCGTGTGGAGCCCGGCGATGGCGACGCCTGGAGTCAGCCACGCCCGCTGAATACCGGCGCCGATCACGAGAGTCGAATCATGATCCGCCTCATACGCGAACAGATCGAGCACGGCTCGCACGAACTCGGCCGCCACCCAACCGTGCGGCCGATCCCCGATGACATTGGGCGCGGCCGTATCGCGAAACACGACCTCAGGCCAAGCGTCCCAAGCGGCCGGATGCCGATCCTGGAGCCCGGCCGCGATAACCGCCACACGCGCTCGCGGGCGCCGAGTCGCAACAACGCACCGGCGTTCCGAAACTCGTACGGCGTGTACGCCCCAGTCCGCCCAGCGACACGCAGGTGAAAGATGCTGTCATACATGACAAACGTCCGCTCGAGCTGCGCGCGTGGCAGCCCGCATTCGGTCGGCGACAGCGCAATCGCCGTCGACGTCGGATCGAAGTCGTCGATATGGATCGCCCCAGGCACAAACGCCCCAGTCTTGACGACCGCGGCATTGAGCCGCTCCGAGAGCGTATCGCGCTGAGCCAGAAATCCGGCGTCGCTGTAGCCCTTGATCGCCCAGCAATCATCCCAGACGGAGTGCTGCGGTTTAGCCGAGTATCCCTCGTGGCTGATCGATGGCGGAATGAGCCCGAGGGTGTCATGATGCCGCAAAGAGTCCATGTCGGCGACGGCCGCGAGGATGTGCGGCCACTCGGCCCACAGCACCGTGGAGTCGCCGCTATAGCGCGTGTACTCGGTGACCAACGCGATGAACTCTCCGTCCGAGTCGAGCTCGGGCACCGGGTCGGCGCCATGCGAGTCGACGCAGCACGGAATGCGACCGCTCGGGTACTGATACGGCGCGAACCTCTGGATAAGCAAACGCACGGTGGCCGTGTCGCCGACCCGAAGCAGCGCGTCGGACATGAGCGTGCCGTCGCGGATCCATGTCCGGTCATACGATCGCGGGCCGGGCTCGAGGTGCTCGATCAGGATGTAGCCGATGCTCATGCGCACCGCCCGCGCGAAGTCGGGGACAGGCGGCGGCCCGTCGATCACGAGATCGCTCATCCTCGCCGTGTCGACCCGGCGCGAGCCTAGGTAGATATCGTGCGTCTGACCGGACCCAAGCGTCAATCGAAACGTCATGGCGCCCGACGCATAGCCATCGGGATCATGGACCACGCTGTCTCGCGGCAGAGTGCCACGCCACAAATACTCGGTGATGTCACCATCGGCGAACGTCGTCGCGCCTACCCCACTCGGCCGCTCACTGGGATGCAGCGACAGCGGATCGAGCGTGCGAATCGGCGTCGGTCCGCCGGCGACGTTGAGCGATTGCCAAGGCGGGTCGACCTGGAATGGTCGCACGGCGATCACCAATGTCAGGGAGATCGCATGAGCGCTCGTGTTCTCCAGGCGATACCGAAGCCCGCCATATCCCGTGATCGTCAGCGACCACTCGCTGGTTCGCCACGTGACCGACGGACCTTGGTCGAATGACGCCTCGCCGCGCACGTCAGCCCACGAGACAACACGCCCGTGGTCGATCACGAACGGCTCGATCCCAGGCGTCCGGGCGCCGAGATCGGCGTTGCCGTCCGTGTCGAGCAGCCCAACGCTCTTGGAGTTAGGCGAACCGAACGCTGTCCAGTAGGGCTGCTCCCCGTGGAGATACCGCGGATACGCGCCGCGTGGCGCATCTCGCGCGATCGCCGCGAAACGACCCGCCACTGAGTCCGCGAACGATGGCGGCTCGGCCGTCAATGACCGGATGGTCCCAGTCGCGTGCCGCACGCGAACGAACGGGGTGATCGCATCGGGTAACACGACATAGTCGTGTCCCCCATGCCCTGCCCGCGCGTGGGCGACGTGGATGTGAAATGGCTCGATGTCATAAGAACGCGCTCGATCCGTCGTGTCCCACGCGATATCCAGCCCGCCGATCTCGCGCGCCGCGCCGAATTTGATAGCCGAGCCAGTCACGGTCACCGCTCCGGTGTCGTTCGACACAGGAAGCGGCGCCATTGCGAGATCCTTGATCCACAGCGAGCCCTTTCCGCCTGCACCCGGCGCGAACGTCAGCTCGATCGCCGCCACGTGGCGAATCTCGCCCCCGCCCTGGGGCCCCCAGGTAAAGCTCACCCGGCGTCTTCGGATCGTCACCTTGGCCCAATCCGGCGTGACGACCATATCGGGCCGCGTCGACCACCAGACATTGTCGCCGGTCGAGTCGATCAATTTGAACTGAAGTGTATTCGGCGGCGCCTTCCCCCGGACATAGAACGTAAACGCGTAGTTCTCCGGCAGATCGATCGCGACTCGCCTGCGAACGCTCGCCCATCCCCCATGGCCGTGGAAGTCATAGTCAATGCCCATGGCACTACGCGCATGGGACAATCGCATCGTCACTCCGGCTGCTGGCACAGCAGACCATGAACTGTCGAGGAGCTGGGTCGTGAGCGCGAGCGCAGCGAGCGCGACGATCATCCTTTCACGCTACCCATGGTGATGCCTTCTATGTAGTAGCGCTGCAGAAACACGAACGCCGCCAGCACCGGCGCGAGCGTGACGACCGCCCCCGCCATCATGAGCTCAGTATCCTGCACGTGCTCCCCAGTCAGGTTCGCAAGCGCGACTGGCAGGGTGTACTTCGCATCGTCGCTCAGCACAATGAGCGGCCACATGAAGTCGTTCCACACGCTCATGAACATGAACACAGCGAACGTGGCGAGAATGGGCCGCAGGAGCGGCAGCACGATGCGGCCAAAGATGGCCAACTCACTCGCCCCATCGATGCGCGCCGCATCGAGCAACTCGTCCGGGATCGACAGCGCATACTGCCGGACGAGAAAGATCCCGAAGATGCTCGACATCGACGGAATGATCACCGCCCAATAGCTGTTCACCAGATGCAACTGCTTCATGATCACGAACAGCGGCAGCATGCCCACCTGGGCCGGGATCACGAGCCCGGCGAGCATCGTGCGGAACAGCGGGTCCCGTCCGCGAAACCGGAACTTGGCGAACGCGTAACCAGCCATCGCGTTAATGATCGACGAGAGCCCGGTGGCGGCGAGCGAGACGATGACGCTGTTCATCAGGTTCCGCGCGACGTCGAGCCGGGTGAACAGTATCCGATAGTTCTCGAGCGTCGCCGGCCCCGGGATGAAATGCGGCGGATACGTCGTCGCCTGACCGGCGGGCATGAACGAGGCCGCGATCATCCAAATGAGCGGCGCCAGTGTCGCGATCGCGCCAACGATGAGCACGACATGCAGCCCGATGCGCCTCATCGCCGGATCTGCCGCTGAATGAGGGTGCCACCGAGGACGAGCCCGAACAGCACGAATGCAATCGACGCGGCATAGCCCAAGTGCCACCACCGAAACCCTTCTTCGTACATGTACAGCACAATGCTGTATGTCGCATGGAGTGGCCCGCCCTGCGTCATCACGTACGGCTCGGAGAAAAGCTGCGTGTAGCCGATCATCGTCGTGACGGACACAAATAAGAACGTCGGTCCAAGCATCGGCAGGGTCACATGCCGGAATCGCTGCAGCCCACTGGCACCGTCCACGAACGCGGCATCATAGAGATCCTGCGGGATGGCCTGCAGTCCCGCCACGAAGATCAGCATGTTGTAGCCGAAATTCTTCCAGACGGTCATGATGATGATGGACGGCATAGCCCAATGCCGATCTCCGAGCCAATCAATTGGCCGGATGCCGAAAAAATGCAGGGCGTAGTTGAGCAACCCGAATCGCGGATCGTAGAGGTACCGCCATATCACGGCTACAGCGACGAGGGTAGTGACGACGGGCACAAAGTAGACGGCGCGAAAGAAAGCCCTGCCCCAAGTAATCCTGGAATTCACGAGCAACGCGGCGCCGAGCGAGACAGCGACCGATAGGGGACCGCCCGCCACCACGAAATACAGCGTATTGCCGAGGGCCGTCCAGAAGAGCGGATTGTGAAGCAGCTCAGCGTAATTGCGAAGCCCAACAAAGCGGGTATTCGCCGGCGAAGCCACCGCGTAGATGTCGAAATCCGTCGCGCTCAAGACCAGCGATGCAAAGATGGGCACGACGAAAAACACGCCGATGAGCAGCAGAGCCGGCGCCAGAAACCAGTACGCGGCGCGGCTAGTGTGCACGCGCCAACCAGCGCCGTTTCTCGAGCATCCGATCCACGTCCCGATCGAGCGCCGCCAGCGCCGCATCCTCGGTCATGCCGCCCCGCACCGTCTCCTCGGCGTACCGCGCCACCGCGGTGACGATCTGCTCCCACTCGGCGACCTGCGGCGTGGGCGCGACATGCCGCAGCTGTTCGCGAAATGCCGCGGCGTACCGGTTCGTGTCGAGCACGGGATCCGACCACGCCGACTCCCGTGCGGGCAGATCACCGGTGAGTGTATAGAACCGGGCCTGCACGGCAGGCTCCGAGAGATAGGCAATGAGCGCGCGCGCCGCCGCTTGGTTCGGCGAGCGGCGGAAAATGGCGAGACTCGAGCCGCCGGCGAGGGATGCGCCTGGCGCTGGCGGATCGGCTGAGGGCATTGGCGCCGTCATCCACTTGCCGGCGAGCGAGGGCGGCAGTCGGCGGGACATTTCGCCAATGTCCCACGGGCCGGACAGGAGCATCGAGAAGTCGCCAGCGGCGAACGACTGGTAGCGGTTCGCGATCTGCGCGCTGTTGAGCGCCGGGGCGAGGCCCGCGCGAAAGAGATCGACGTAGAATGCGAATGCCCGTCGAAAACGCGGCTCCTCGAACGCACCGTGGAGCCCGTCCGGCGTCAGGAACGGCGCGCGCACACCCATGCCGAGCACGATCGGGCCGGCCCACTCGTTGAGCGCCAACAAGATGGCCGAGCGGTCACCGCGCACTTTCACCATCGTCTGTCGCCAGTCGGTCCACGACGTCGGAAATGTCCTGTACCCCGCGGCGGCGAGCAGGTCTGAGCGATAGAAGATGACCCGCGTGTCGACATACCAGGGGATGCCGTAGAGCGTCCCGTCGACCACGTTCGTCTGCCAGATGCCAGGGAAGTAGTCTTGGCTGTCGGCGGCCAGCGGAGCCAGCGCGCCGAGCGCTACGAACTCGGCAATCCAAGTATTGCCGATCTGCGCGACGTCGGGCGTCGCGTCCCCGACAAACGCGGTCAGCAGCTTCTCGTGCGCTGCCGTCCAGGGAATTTGTTGCACTCGCACATGAATGTCTGGGTGCCGACGCTCGAACTCCGGCAACAACTCGCGCAGCACTTCGCCTTCGCGGCCGAACCCCCACACCCTGAGCCTGACGGCGCCACTGTCGCGGCCGCCGCATGCGACGAGGACGCCTGCGAGGGCCAGCGCGGTGACGCACTTGCTCACGGGATGAGCTCGTGCTGCGCGATCGGCGGCGGAGGAGGCGGCGGCGGCGGGAGCTTCGGAGGCTCCGGTACAGGTCCCGCCCGGTCGAGCCACCCGCCCGAGAACCCAGCCAGTCGCAGCCCGCGGATGATGTAGGGATTCTGCCGCATGGTGTTCCAGATGAGCCCCGAGCGATGGTTCTCGATCATCGCGAGGATGGGCCCTTCGTCGATTCCAAGATAGTCGGACGCGAACCATCCCTGCGCGGGATCGACGCGTCCTTCTTCGACGCGCACCGGTGCAACGAACGTCCGATTGAACGCGTCGACAAACCCATACGTCGAGAAGACGTTATCCCCGTACTTCCGCCGCATGGCGAGAAGGGCGGGGATCGCGATTTCGGGTGCAAACGCGACGGACCCGCCCGCGGCCGAGGGCGAAATAGTCCCGTCGTCCAACGATCTGACGTTGGACACGCCGCGGTCGGCGTACGTCCGGAACCGCCGGACTTTGCCGTCCAGGACGAGGACGGTCGATGCCGGCCCGTCACATGATGTGAATCCCCACTCGTCCGGCCCGTAGCCGGTGTATCCGAGCGAATCCGCGATCGCGTAGGCGCGTTGGGCGTACGTCGCTCGCCGCGAGTTCTCGAAGTAGTCGCTGCCGTGCGCCCGCATATACCCGTCGGCGATGTCGCGAAAGTCGATCCAGACGTGCGAATACTGGTGCACGAACAATGGCGGGTACTGCAAGTACGACTGCCCGTAGAACGTCCCCCAGCGGTAGGTCCGCTGATACTCGGGCCACGCGTCGGGTGCAATCGGGTGCGTCGGAGAGCCAAGCGCGAGCACATATAGCACTGCGGCTTCGTTGTACCCACGCCAGTCGTACGGAAAGAACCCGCTATCGGGCGTCCACCCCATGGTGAGCAGAGGCGGAAAGTTCAGTGCCCAGCGCCAGTCGACTCTTCGATAGAGCGAGTCCGCGTACGCACGGATTGCCGTCTCGTCGGGAGTCGACGCATCGAAGTACTGTCCCGAGAAGAGCGCGCCAACGAGCAGGAGGGCGGTATCGATGGTCGACAGCTCGGACGGCACGAACCGCCGGCCGTGCTTCATGTCGAGGAAGTGGTAGAAGAAGCCCTTGTAGCCGATCGTGCCGGTGTCGCCGGGCCCTTGCGGCGCCCGCCACAGGTACTCGAGCGTGATCCGCGTCCGCCGCGCCGCCGCCTCGCGGGGGACGTATCCCCGGCTCGCGCCGATCGGGTACGCGGTGAGCGCGAACCCGATCGCGGCGACGGACGAGAAGGTCGGCGAGAGCGCCCGGTCAGGCGTGAGGCCGGTGGTCGAGTCGGAGACCTTCCAGAAGTAGTCGAACGAGCGGCGTTCGACGGTGTCGAGGAACGCCTGACCGGCAAGGCCACCGGGCATGGGCGCCGGCGCCACCCGCACGGCGGGTGGCATCGGCGCTCCGCCGCAAGCGGCGAGCGCGGCCAACGCGGCCACCGCCGTCGCCGTCGCGATCCGGGCATCCATCAGAACGCGTAAGATACTCCGACCTGATATGATCGTGGATCGAATTTGTTGTTCGGATCTCGAGCGGTGGTGGTAATGCCGACCTGCTGGATGAGGGCATGACACGGCTGCCGGCCCCCGCCGCTACATCCCCGTCTGCTTGCTCTCCATTCCACACGATTGTCGCACGACGAGCGTCGTGGGCAACGTCACTTGTTGCCGCTCGTGCCGATTTTTTTCTTGCACCGCTGCCAACAACACCCCCATCGCCCGCGCGCCCAACTCGCTGATCTCGACGTGGACCGAGGTCAGCGGCGGATTCATGTACCGCGCCATCGGGATGTCGTCGAACCCCGCGACGGCGATATCACCGGGAACCGAGAGGTCGGCCTTACGCAGGGCGGAGAGCGCGCCTATAGCCATCGCGTCGTTCGCCGCGAACAAGGCGTTCGGGCGCGGCGAGAGCATGGCGAGCGCGCGCGCGGCCTGGTAGCCGCCGGTCTCCGTAAAGTCCCCAGGGATCTCCCAGCCCTCCTGCCGTTCGGCGCCAGCGTCGTGGAGCGCCGCTCGATATCCGCGCAACCGCTCGCGCGCGTCATAGTTGCGCGACGATCCGGTGATGATCGCCACGCGATTGCGGCCGGTGGAGAGCAAGTGGCGCACCATGGCGTACGCGCCGCCAAAATTGTCGACGGTGATCGCATCGTACGTCGTACCTTCGACCGCGCAATTGAGCAGCACGACCGGGAGGCTGTCGGGCAGATTCGCGGCGAGGGTCGGCGCGTCGATGTCAGGGGACATCACGATCAGGCCATCGACCCGGCCCCGCATGGCGCGCATGGCGCCCTCGATGCGGGCTTGCGTCTCGTGTGAGCTGGAGACGAGCACGTGATAGCCGTTCTGCTGCGCGGTCTGGTCAATGCCGCGGATGACTTCCGAGAAAAACTCGCCGTACAGATCTGGCAACAGCACGCCGAGCGTGTTCGACTTGGCGGTGATCAGGCTGCGCGCGGCACTATTGGGCGAATAGCGCAGCGCGCCGGCGACTTCGCGGATCCGGGCGCGGGTTTCTTCGTGTACCGGGCCGCTGTTGTTGAACACGCGAGAAACGGTGGCGACTGATACACCCGCCGCGCGGGCAACGTCGCGAATGGTGACGGACATAGGTGGAAACGGTTACAGCGAAGGGTTTAGATGTCAAGAGTCGAGTGCGCAAGCTGAGCCGTTTCAGCGGCTTGCCAACTCGGCACTAGCTCGGGTACGGTTCGCAATCATGATTCCAGTTGCCTCGAACGACGACGAAAAAAGACTCGTCCTGCAGGTCATCCAGCCGGGCTTGCTCGGCCTCATGGACGGTTCCGTCTCCACCCTCGCCCCCATCTTCGCGGCCGCCGCGCTCACCGGCCGGCCCGCCAGCGCGTTCTTCGTCGGCCTCGCCGCATCACTCGGCGCCGGCATCTCCATGGGACTCGCCGAGGCCCTCTCCGACGACGGCACCGTCACCGGGCGCGGCAACCCGTGGGTTCGCGGTGCCATCACCGGAGTCGGCACCACGATCGGCGGCATGTTCCACACACTTCCATTTCTCATTCCGGATCTGCAACGCGCCCTGCAACTCGCGTACGTCGTCGTCGTACTCGAGCTTCTCTCGATCGCGTGGATCCGTTATCGCTTCATGAAAAGCGGCCTCGCCTCCACCATCGGCCAAGTCATCATCGGCGGAGGCCTCGTCTTCGCCGTGGGCGTCTGGCTCGGCAAGCTCGGCGCCGCGCCCTAGCCTCCGGAACGGGACGAGTTCAGGGTCCGACTGATCACCCGCTCGAATGTCGACAATGGCTGCGCACCGATCACTGGCACGCCATTGATGAGAAAACAAGGCGTACCTTCGAGACCGAAGGACTTGGCCTCCGCGATATCGCTGTCGATAACCGCACGGATCTCCGGGCTCCGCGAGGCGGCCATCGCCTGGCTCACATCGACACCGGCGCGCGCGGCGGCGAGTCGCAGGAAATTGTCGCCATCCGCGCGCAATCGACTCTGGTGCTCGAAGACATCATCATAGAATCGGAACGCGGCGTCGGGGTTTCGGCGCGCGATCGCCTCGAACAGGCGCGCCGCCGGCATGGCCTCCGCGTGCTCGTCCAGCGGCGTGTGCTTGATGATCAGTCGAATTCGCCCGCTATGCGCTGCCATCAGGTCGACGAGCGTCGCGCGCGCCTGCCGGCAATACGGACACGCAACACGAGTACTTGGGCTGCCTGATCGGCCGCGTGGTCGGCGATACGATCTACGTGACCGCCTGGCGGCCCGCGCGGCACATGCACCAATGGCAGTTCGCGGTCACCGGCGACTGCAAGCACGTCGCCAAGCTCGTCGGCACGTGGCACACGCACCCGTATCGGGCCGACTCGGCCAACCGCCCGCTCAAAGAACCGGTGCTCTCGAGTACCGACTTGGGGACCTTCTCCAAGAGCCGCGACCGCGTCACCATGGCCGCATGGGACGTCGACTCGATCGACGCCGCGATCCGAGCGCGCGACGGGAGCGTGCGCCATCCTGCGGTCGTGCTCATTCGCTAGGCTCGGTCATCGCGTTCGAGGAAGCCGACGTCACTCAGCCGACACCGAACGCGCCGGCATCGTAAGCGTTCGCGAACTCGTCGTAGTTGGCCTTGACCACTTCGCGATACCGGCGCGCGAACGCCAACGTCTCGCGCACCCACCAGCGCTCGGCGCCAAACTTCACGAGGTCATCGGCGATCGCGGAGCCTTCGCGCCCGCTCGCGCGGAGGTGGCTCCAGCCGAGCACGTGGCCCATAGTGACCATGATGAGGCCGAGGTCGGTGCCGGAGGTCGTGTCGTCGATCGTGAGGCGATCGATCAGGGGTTGCAGCTCCTTGAGCACGAACGACGCTTTGCCGATGTGTAAGACGTGCAGCAAAGCGGGCGCGATGGCCTCGGCGCGGCGTTGGATGGCCACGACCCGCGCGGCCTCGCTCGGCCAGTGCGGTTGCGTCGCGGTCGTGTAGGGGGCGAGCGCTGAGCGCCGCGCTTCTTTGACATCGAGCACGAAGTTGCCATCGGGTCCGCCGCGGCCTTCGACGAGCACCGCGAACCGCTGGACGCCGAGACTGCCAGTACCAGCAACGCGACGCACGACATCGAGCACGCGCAGAAATCCGCCCGAAAAATCCTCGGGACAGTGCTCGCTCGCCGCGAACGTTTTGAGACTGGCGACGACCGCGGCGCGGTCAGCGCGCGACACGACCAGCCGGTGCTGGGCGTCCAGCGTGAACTTGCGCCCCTTGTGCCGACCCGATGTCATCTCGTCGAGCAACTGTCGCCGCGTCCGTCGTTTGACGCGACGCAGCAAGCTGCGCACGATGCCATCGGCCGTCGCCCGCTCCACCCACCGCGGCTTGCCGTCGTGGAGCGCGGTCCCGTACGCATCGAGGAACGTCGCGCCCAGCGCCCGCGTGTCGCCGTCGCCCATCCTCAACGTATCGGCGGCCAGATAGAGGCTGGTGGTAAATCGGGCGAGATCCCAACTGGCCGGCGCTAGATACGCTTCGTCGAAATCGTTGAGATCGAAGTAGCCGAGGCGATTGTCGCCTTTGTAACTGCCGAAGTTCTCCAGGTGCAAATCACCCGAGAGCCAGGCGAGCGGCGCGGCGTCGAGTGGGCCGCCCTTCACCCAGTCTTCGTAGAACAAATGGCACGTGCCGCGGAAGAACGCGAACGCGTTCAGGCGCATGCGTCGATACTTGAGCGCGAGCCGCTCGGGTTCGCGGTCTCCGTTGAACGCCTTGATGCGCTCGACTACTCCACCCATATCCGCGCCCCCGTGTGGCTGAACGGTCCCTCGTAGACTGCGCCGTCGCTCTCAGGCAACGCCGCGCGCACCCGCGCGGCGAGCGCCTGGCCGGCGTCGGCATCGCCTACGATACCGTATACGGCCGGTCCCCACGAGCTTTGGCCGACGCCGGCCGCGCCCCATTCTCTCATCTGGGCGATCAGCGCCGCCCCAATTCCGGGCGCGAACGCGCCGCCCTGGGCTGACGCAAACCATAGTCCCGTCACGTACTGCACCTCGGTCAGGGCCGCGCCAAATGTCGCCAGATCGCCCTCGGCCAGCGCCGGAAGCAGCGACAAGAGCACCAGGTGCGCCACGTGCTCGACATCGCGCAGCGGCGGCTCCGGCAGCGAGGCGAACGCCGCGACCTCGGCGTCGCCACTCACGCCGAGCGCGGCGCGCGGGACGGCGATCACGCAGCGCCAGTGCACCGGGATCGTGAGCCGCGCCAGCAGCGGCGCGGGCTGGTCTGGGGCATCGCCGGCGCCCGACTTTCGGCCGCCCTCCAGCACGAACCCGCCATGGGCAAACGTCCACGTGCCTATGGCCGAGCGCCTCGCACGGCCCACTGCCGTAGCCAGTGCGCCGACATCGGCATCGAGCTCGTACAGCTCGGCCATCGATCGCGCGACGGCTAGCGCCAGCTGCGTGCCCGATCCTAAGCCATTGTGCCTCGGGATCGCGCGCCGAATGCAGAAGTGCGCGCCTCGGCCCTCTATCCCGTAGTGGTCTACGAAACGGTGGGCGAAGCGAATGGCTCGCTCGGCTTCCGGGCCCTCGGCTGTTATCTGTGTGCGCGCCTCGGCCGATAGTAACAACGATGGTTGCGGTACCGCAGCTCCAATGCCGCCGAAACGCCTGCCCAGCGTGCCCGCCAGGTCGAGCATGCCGAAATGCAAACGCGCGGGGGCTTCGACAAAAACCCTCACGAGGTGCGCTCTCGTACATACGCACTCACCAAAGCCCAACCTTCCTGCTCACGTGGGCCCGCTGTTTTGTCTACAAGGACCTCAAGGGCATCGATCTGCCTGCGGATTTCTTCGTGTGGGATGAGATGCAAGCGCGTCGCTAGTATCGTTGCCTCGAGTACCGCATGCCGGGCGCGATTGAGCCCGAGGAATTCGCCGCCGGTGCCATGATAAACCACACGCGTTTCTATTCGGGACCGCGGTGGGGTGGCATCGATCGAGGTAACCTCCACTTCACGCCACGAGGACGCAGCCGAGAGGACCACGCCAGGAATCTTGGTCGCCGGTACCGTTGGCGCGTTCGCGCTGAATAGCGCGGCACGAACGAATATGCGTACGTCGTCGGTCAGGTTCACGACCGCGGTGCGTGTGTCGCGGAGGTTTCGAAACGTCGTTGTATCTAGAAAGGGTTTGACTACCAACAGATCGTCACCCCACTCGACTCCCATTGGCGCGACATTGATGGCGCCATTGGCGTCCAACGTGGTCACGATGGTCTCGATGATCACGACTCGCGCTCGACCAGCACGCGCGCCGCATACGCCCCCATGAGCGCTGTCGTTACGGGACCTGGTGCCTTGAGCGAACGCCCGTCGACCGTATCGACCGGTGCGATTTCGCGGACTGAACTGGTTAGGAAAACCTCGTCCGCCTTGGCCAACTCGCCCGGCGTAACGGGATCCTCGCCGAGCGGGATGCCCATGTCTTCAAGCAACTCGATGACCACACCCCGCGTGATACCTGGGAACGCGCCGCAAGAGATGGGAGGCGTGCGAACGGCGTCGTCTTTCACTAAGAACACGTTGCTGGCCGTCGCCTCCGACACGTGGCCACCGGTGTCGAGAAAAATCGCATCCTCGGCGCCCTTAGCCGCGACCTCCAGGAGGGCGATGACACCGTCCGTGTAGGACAGTGTCTTGATGCCAGCGCTCATCGCGTACTCATTGCGCCGACCACTCGCGGTCCTGACGCTGATCGATGTCTTGAACGCCGCGAGCTCCTGAGCGAACAGGACGACCGTGGGAGACTCCCCGCGCGTCGGCATGAGCCCATGTCGCCCGGACCCGCGACTGATCGTGAGCCGCACGACCGCGTCGACTCGCGCGGCGCGGAGCTCGCTGAGTGCTTGCTGCAGCGTAGGAAGCAGGTTTGCCGGGCGCGGGAGGCCGAGGCGCTCGGCGCCGCGCGAAAGGCGCAGCATGTGGTCGTCGTACCGAAAAATCGCGCCGTTGTACGCCCGCATGGTCTCGAAGATACCGTCGGCGAGCGTGAACCCGCGATCCGTGACGTAGATCTGTGCGCTCGCCGGATCGACGCGCTTGCCATCGACCCAACAAGCCGGAAGTACGCTCACCGCACGAGCTCCACCGGAGGAGGGACGAATGCGGCGGGCTCGCGGCGGCTGAACGCGCCATCTGCTCGATCGGGTAATTCGGCTGACGACTGGAGTCCCAAGAATGCCGCCAGTATGCGATACCCGTATTCGGTCAGGGCCGACTCGGGATGGAATTGCACCCCGACCGTGGGATATTCGCGGTGCTGGACCGCCATGATCTCACCGGTCTCTGACCACGCGGTCACTCTCAGCGCCTCAGGAGCGCTGTCAATAACGAGCGAGTGATATCGCGTCACGTGGAATGGCGATGGCAGTCCCGCGAAAATTCCCGAGCCATCATGGGTCACCGAAGAGACTTTACCATGCATCGGGCGAGCGGCACGTACGATCCGCCCACCAAAGGCCTCGCCGATGCATTGATGCCCGAGACAGACGCCGAGTATAGGTGTGCTTACCGCAAAGCGACGCACCACAACTGTCGAGATGCCGGCCTCGCGCGGGGTACACGGACCGGGTGAGAGAATGATGTGAGAGGGGTCGAGCGACGCGATGTCGTTCAAAGAAATGGCATCGTGACGATAGACGAGAGTCTCGAGCCCGAGCTCGCGGACGTATCGAGCCAGGTTATAGACAAACGAGTCGTAGTTGTCGATGAGTAGTATCACGACTGTAGCGCAGCGATGAGCGCGCGG
>Ga0210409_10000908_pt1 | contig 42064 bp, 46 predicted proteins | sample IncBWH17MmetaG_FD_161649 | JGI IMG/M metagenome (GOLD analysis project Ga0210409, IMG submission 161649) | Forest soil microbial communities from Barre Woods Harvard Forest LTER site, Petersham, Massachusetts, United States - Inc-BW-H-17-M | ecosystem: Environmental > Terrestrial > Soil >... | reverse complement strand
TCATCGCGACCACCCGGTCGTGAAGCTGACGGTAGATGGGCTCGCTGTCGTTCCACTCACGATCCATCAAGCGCTCCAGAGGCGCGGGCCATCGTTACCTGCGATCACAGGCGGCTCCTGTCGGATCGGCTGGTCCCCGCCCATAGCCATAGTGTTATAGTTAAGTATAACACTAATGCTCAGGAAAAGCAAGCACTTTCGATCGGGCTCCCATTGCCCTCCAGTTTTAGCTTTGGGTATCCGCTTCAAGGACAATAAGTTATGGAAACCACACCCTATCGGCAGGAGGGGGGACTGGCTGATCTGGTCAGCCCGATCGTGGCCCCCCACCGAGACTCAACTTGGCCCCGAGTCGAGTAGAGTGAGTCTGCGGGTGTTTTGGGTCGACGAGAAGGGCAGGTCTCGCTCGGCCACCGAGGTTGACCGCCAAGCCCAGGGCTGAGGCACCCCTTTGGCGGCGCGATGAGGACTGCAGGATAGTCGAGCGCGGAGGTTCTCGTGACCGAAGAAGACATCAAGGGTGAGCTCGAGAGGCTGAGGCAGGAAAACGAGCGGCTCAAGAGAGAACGCAGCCGGGGCATCAGCCTGAAAGTCTCCGAGAAAGGGGCAGTGTCGGTCTATGGTCTCGGACGGTTTCCGGTGACCCTATATAAGGAGCAGTGGGTGAAGCTCCTGGCTGTTGCCGATGACATCCTGGCTTTCATCAAGGAGAACGACGCCCGGCTCAAGGCGAAATCCTAGCTACTCCCGGGAGTGCCCATCGCCTATCGTGTTCATAAAGGGAGGCCATTGGCTTCAACCTCCGCGCTGAGCCACTTTATGTTTCCCTTGCCATTCCGGCCCACGACAACCCGCAGGAGCGTACCGACCGGGACAGATCCCACATCAAGGTGTCCGTCGGCAGGTGCATAGATCTCGCGCGTGTCTTGGGTGCGGAAAGCCGTGAGCTGGTATTTCTTCCCGTCCGGAGTGGAGAAGAAGCATCGCAGCGGGAAAACACGGGGCTGCTTGCTGCTCCCCCAGATCTTCTGATCGAGAATCGCGAACCAGGTCCCCTCCGGGACCGCCTTGTAGTCGTACTGCCAGGGCTTGAAACCAGCCATCTCCGCCTGTTTTGGGGACAAGGCGCGAACCATCTCTGACCCTCCCGCCTGGCGATGCTCCACGCGTGAACTATCGCGAGGACGCCGCTCCTGTCCGTCGCCGGCTATTCCCTGCCGGCCTCGGATGTGGATTCGTCGGTCTCGGCTCGACGGGCCAGAGCCGGTTGTTGCTCTGCGAAGGCTCTGAGGATCGCCTTGCGGAGAGCCACGAGGCCCTCTCCGTTTCCCGAGGCGTCACGGATGAAATCGAAGAACGATCGCTCGGCTCCATTTTTTCCGGGGATCTCCCGGGCCGGAAATGTGACGGCCAGTAGCGGCTTGCCGTCGCGGCCCTTCCAAATCGCCGTGCCGACGATTTTCACCTTCGGGTCTTCAATTAGCAGGTCCACGTCGGCTAGGTGATGAGCAGCCTTCGCTTTCGCCGGCCGAACGAGAATCTCCATAGGTCTCACCCCCGCGGCGCTTGGCCGCCGTCGCCGCCAGCAAGGGCGGCCGCCCGGTATTTCTGGAATTCCTTGTCGCGAACCAGGAACCTCCGCAGGGCCGAGACAATGATGTGATTGAGGCTCGCCCTGCTCTCACCCCCCAGCGCCTTCTGGTACAGGCGAAGGTCGTCTTCGAGCGCCTTCGGCAACGACACGCGCAGGGCTGTCTTCTCTCTCGCATATTCGGGCTGGATCTCGAGCGGCATGAGGTCTCCCTTTGCCTCTCTGTTGCCTTCGGTCTTGCCGACCTTCGCCGGGCCATAAGGCAAGAGATGTACCAGGTAGGGTAGGGAGGCCGCGCCTCGCAAAGCACCGTCTTAAGACCCTTCTTTGAGAATCGGAGCCGGGTTTGCACGCGCCACTCCGGAGAGGCTCGTTGAAGATCCTCGCTACTTTTGGCGGCAGGCTCAGGCCCTTCCCGCCACAACTGGCCGCCGCTACCTGGTGTGGCCGGACGAGGGCGAGACACGAGGTCGGCACGAAGGAGAGTCGGGGCGCCTCATGGAGCGTCACGACCCGCACCGCAAAACCGGTATCACCCAGTGGGCCAAGGTAAACCGCGGGTGCCCACGCTTGGGCTTCCTGTCACTGCTCCCTGGAAACCCGGGACTTACGTCGACGGCCAGGTGCAGGTCGAGTCGCGGTGAGTGCTGGGACGCCTCGCGGTACGGCACGGTTGTTGCCGCCTGGGGAGACCATGTGCGGTGAGGTCGACACGCCTTCGAAGCGGCAACGGAAGAGCGGACCCCACCACCTGCCACGGGTCGTTTGGCGACCGCCTCGAGTGGTGCGGGAGAGTCTCGATGCTTGGGCGCGAGAGCACGGGTTGCCCCGGGCGACCGCGGCAACCGAGCTCGTTATCCGGGCCCTGGAGGGGTCTGACGACGCCCTAGGCGAGGGAGCCGCGAACGAGACCCTGGATGAAATCGCCGAGGTCCGCGCAGACCTGCATGGGTTGGAGGCCCAACTCGTGGAACTCCGCGGCCAGCTGGACACCCTTGGCCCGGCCACGCTGGCCGTGGAGCACATAGTGGCGTACTGGCTGAGCAGGGATCCTGCAAACCGAAAGCTGGGCGAGACGCCGGAGATGCTCGAGGAGCGGCTCATCCTCGAGATGAACCGCAGCGGCTCGGACAACTGGAGCCTCCTCCGCGAAGACCATTCGGGTTCGGACCCCATGGCGAAGGGGCCACCGCCCGCCCGGCTCCGAGGAGCCGTCGAGCGGAACATCTTGTACTGGGAGCGCCGCACGCCGCCGGCTCGGCACGAGCAAGTCCAGGTGAGTCCCAGCAAGGAGCGCCGGATCCGTTCATTCGCCGCGTGCAACGGCTGCAAACCCCGGGTGGCTCTTGAAGCCCTGCTCGACTTCGCCCTGTCGGCCGCGGGGGAGCCGGGAGTCCCCGCGTCGCAGGTCGAAGAGATCAAGGCCGCGCTGGCTGAGATTCGGTACGTCCTCGGGGGCCTCCGAACCCAGCTCCTCGCCCTCGCCCGCGACACGGGACTCGTAGGCGAACTCGTGGTGGGCCTGGCCCCGCTTCTCTCGCTGCTGTGCACGCAAGACCCAGGAATCCGGCACCCTGCTCTGCGGGGAGGGCGGCTCAGGATTGAGCCGGAGGAGCTCTATGCCCGGCTGTCCGCTTATATCTCTTCGCAAGCAGTCTCTGGGTGGGACGCGTGCGTTCAAACCCTCGACGCCCCGGTTCCGCAGGGAGCACCGGCCAAGGAAGAGCGGCTCCGACTCCGGCCGAGGGAGGGCGAGGATGCCGGGGGAGGGTCTTGACCCATATCATCCGAAGTCACTACCACCGCGATGTCGCCCGGGCGGGGCGGTACATCCACTACATCTCCCACCGGGAGGAGCACCTCCCCCGCGGACAACGTCGCGAGATTCACGGGATTGGCGAGCGCTACAAGGAAGTCGCCCGCCTGGTGCCCGACGCGCTCGACCGTGAGCGGGCCTGTCAGCGCCTCATTCAGGAGGATGCGCAGCAGCTCCGCCGACCCGTCTTCCATCAGCCCGTCTTTACCGTGGATGACAGAGCCGCCGCGGAGCTCGCCAAACTGCCCCGGGTGGCAGCCGAGCGTGAGCTCAGCGGCACCTTCACAAGGGCCATGCGGGGCACCGTCGTGGGACGACATGTCCAGGGTGTCTACGCCATCCATTGGCACGGGGGAGACCGTCGTCCGGCCCACCCTCATATCCACGCTCTTCTCAGCCCCCTACGCCGAGACGGACAGAGTCTCTACCTTTCGAAGGACGGGCTCCGAGCCCTCTGGGGATCCTGGACTCGCGAGGTCGAGCGGGGTGCCCTCCATCGCCAGGCCCAGGCTCGCCCCCTCCTCCCGGGCCGGGTGAGCGGTCCGCGGATCGACTCCTGGGTGAGGGGCACAGCCGTGGCTCAAGCCATTCGCCAGGCGCACTTTCCACGGCAGCTTGATCGGGGCCCCCTGGCGATGGCAACCAAAGCCGCCTCGCTTACCCCCGTAGTGGCGAAGTTCTTGCCGGCGGCAACCATGGCCGCGAAGCTCGCAAGAGATCCCCTGCCTACGCTTCTCCGTCTGGCCGCGGAGACGGCACTCCGGCCCCTCCCACGACCCGTCGCCGCCATCGCGCGTGCCCTCTACGGCCTGTCGCGAACCCTGAGGCCCGAACCGTGAGCGCGTTGGGCTCTCCAAGGCCCTGGCTTGGCTGGCCAAGCGAGCGTTCGCGTTTCGATCCCGCCGAAAGTGGCGAGAGCCTTCCCATTCCGAGCCTTCCGCGGGCCCTCCTCGGCCCTTCCCAGCAACGACTTCAGAGACGGAGTGCCACGCGGTCGCTGGCACGCGGCGTGCTAATCATGCTGCGAGCTGGTGCTTTAGGAGTATCGACCGACCCGACCCACGGGCCGCTGGCTGCGACCTAGGGGAGGCTGCCCGAGGACTGGACCTGACTTGGCGTCCATGAGGAGTACCGTGGCCTCATGATTTGCCCACTCGGCGGGCGCATGGCCGGGGGGCCGGAGGAATTGGCACGTGGAGCGACGAGATCTCCGTCGACGTGTTGGCCCTAGCGGCGTGAAGCGTGAACGGCGCGTCGAGGACGCCGACTACTGGATTTACTGGCAGCTTCCGAATGGGCGTTCGGGCAAGCTGGGCCCGTTTTGCCGGTTCGTGGGCCCACCCGCCATGTCCAACATGTGTGATGAGCCAGACGTCGAGGGCCTTACCGCTGTGCGCCTGCACTGGCGTACGTAAGCGCCCGCCCCCGCTGCACGAGGGGACCGAGCAGAGCCAGCCGAGGCGATTGGTTCAGACCTCATCGGACGGCCGCAGTTACAGGGCACCTGACCCACCCCGATGACGCGAGACTGTGCGGACGAAGGCTGCGAGAAGCGTGAACCGCACGTCCCAGGCTGCGGCGGTGCGGTCTTCGACGCTATCCCCTCACGTCTCGTGGGACTGAGCGATGTTGCCAGCTGAGGGCCCGGAGTCGAGGGGCCCCGATCTCCTCGACGAGCGTACTTTCGCCCAATCGGAGCGAGAGACCCGCCTCACTCTGGCGGCTGTGACGCTGGTTGGTCTCCAGGGCTACTTGCAGGGTCTCGACCGAGAGCTCTTTGCGCACGTCACGCGGGCCGCACTGCGAGCGGCAGCTCTAAGAGCAGAACGGCAGGTGCTCGAGGCTTGCCCCTGCGAGGCTCCCCAGCCGATTGCGACCGAGCAAGGGCCGCCCAGGGCGATTGGGTTCGGACAGCCACAGCAATCTGAGTCGCAGTCAACCGACTAACTGGAGACGTTGGCTCGGCAGCGCCCCGAGCTCGTCCCCGCGCCGGTGGCCGGAGCGGCAAGCGGATACACGGCTACCGGACGACGCCGGCCCCGACGCGCCTCAGGCGAGTGGCGATACTATCCCGCTGTGAGCAGACGCCTGAGGGGCAACCCGAGCACCACCGCTCTGGCCCTCCACGAGTTAGCTGGAGTGAGGAGGAAAGCATGAGGCACTGGATTTTGACCATCGTGGTCCTTGTGGGGCTTGCCCTCCGTCTGGCTGGGCAGGATGTTGCCCCACCCACGGCTCCGGCGATGCCCGTGGGGCTTCAGGGCTATAAGGTCGACCCCTCCTGGCCGCAGAAACCGGCCGGAGTCGTATGGGGCGAGATCCCGGGCGTGGCCGTCGACGCGAAGGACAACGTCTGGGTCTTCTCCCGTGAGGCGCCCCACCTGCAGGTCTACTCGCCCGATGGGAGGTTTCTGAAGACTTGGCCCGATCTCGAGCACAAGCGGGCTCACCACATCAAGGTGGACCGCGAAGGCAACATCTGGCTCTCCGACGTGGGGCTTCACACCATCCGCAAATTCACGCCCGAGGGCAAGCTCCTTCTCACCCTGGGCACTCCCGGCGTCCCCGGCGAGGACCGCACCCACATGAATCAGCCCACGGACATGGCGATCGTACCGAGCGGCGACGTCTTCGTTTCCGACGGATACGGCAACAATCGCGTGGTCCACTTCGACGGGAGGGGCGGGTTCGTGAAGGCCTGGGGCAGGCGGGGCAGCGGGCCCGGCGAATTCAACCTCCCCCACGCGATCAACGTCGACGCCAAAGGGAGGCTTTACGTGGCCGACCGATCGAACGCAAGGATCCAGGTGTTCGACCAGAACGGCACCGTCATCGAGCAGTGGCGCAACCTTCTCGTGCCCTGGAGCCTGTGGATCACGCCCCAGGACGAGATCTGGACGTCGGGCTCCTCGCCGACCTTGGCCTTCGACGCGCGGGGGATGACGGGACTCCCGCCCTCGGACCAGCTGTTCATGCGGTTGAACACTTCCGGCAAGCTGCTCGAGCTCTGGTGCCCGAGGCCGGGGGTGGACGGCCAGGAAAAGCCCGGTGAGACCAACTGGGTCCATGCCCTGGCCGCGGACTCGAAGGGCAACCTCTACGCCGGCGACATCAGAGGCCACCGGGTGCAGAAGTTCGTCCCTGTGCGGTGAGGCGCTTAACGAAGGTCCGCGGGCCGCACGGGTAGGCGCCGAATGCGCCGACCCGTGGCGGCAAAGACCGCGTTGAGGACGGCCGGGGCCACGAGGGGGACCGGCGGCTCACAGACCCCCGAAGGCTGAGGCACGGTGGCGGGAAGGAGATGCGTCTCCACCCGGGGCATGTCCCTGAGGCGCGGCACCGCGTAGTCACCGTAGCTTCCCTGCTGGACGCGACCGTTCGCGATCGTGATCTCTCCGAAGAGGACGGTCGCCAAGCCCCACACCACCCCGCTCTCGACCTGTTCCTCGACCCCCAGGGGATTCACGACCGGCCCGCAATCCACGGCGACGACGATCCGGTCCACCCTCACCGTGCCATCGGACACCGTGACCTCGGCGCACATGGCCATGTGGGTATCGCCGTCGTATACGTTGGCGGCGATGCCGCGGCCGCGGCCCTTGGGGAGCGGTTGCCCCCAGCCCCCTCTTGTAGCGGCCGTCTGCAGAACCCGACGCAGGCGGCCACGGTCGATGGTAAGGCTTCCGACGTGAAGGATAGGGGCGTCGAGGAGGTCCAGCCGGAGCTGGTAAGGATCGCGTTTCACCGTCGCCGCCACCTCGTCGAGGAACGACTCCCGCGCGAATGTGCAGGATGGCGAGAACACGGCCCGCCAGGGACCCGACAGCACAGGCGAATCCACGAGGACGTAGTCCGTTTCGATGGCGGCTATCGCATAGGGGATGTCGTAGGCGCCCCAAGACAGATCCTGCCAAGTGGCGGGGTCCTTGGCCTCGGCCTCGGTCGGGGGAGGGAAGATCGAGAGGTACGAGCCCGCCTTGCGATGACCCCAGGCGACGAGGGCCCCGCTCGCGTCCAGGCCGGCGCTGAGGCGGTGGGCGGAGGCGGGCTGGAAGTGCCCGTGGCGCATGTCGTCCTGGCGCGTCCACATGACTTGGACGGGGGCGCCGACCGCTTTCGACACCCGGACCGCCTCGAGCGCGTAGTCGAGGCCTAGGCGCCGGCCGAACCCACCGCCGATCAGGGTCACGTTCACGACCACGGCGTCCAGGGGCAGGCCGAGGATCTTGGCCGCCTCGGAGCGCACCTCTTCCGGCGCCTGGGTGGGCGACCATATCTCGCAGCCGCCGCTCCGCACGTCGGCGATCGTGTTCATGGGCTCGAGCGGCGCGTGGGCCTGAAAGGGATATTCGTAGACCGCTTCGAGGGTTCGGGCGGCGCTGGCGAGGGCGTCGAGCCCTGCGCCGTCGCGGCGGCTCCGGCGTCCCGGACGCCCCGTGGCCTCGGCCAATCGGGCGCGGAAGGCTCCGGAATCAAACCCCGCGTTCGGTCCCTCCTCCCACACGATGTCGAGGGCCGCGCGTCCCTTCTGCGCGGCCCAGGTATCGCTGCCCACGACGGCGACGCCGCTCGGGATCTCCAACACCTGGTGCACGCCGGGGACTGCCCGGGCCCGGGAGGCATCCCAGCGCGCGACGCGGCCCCCGATCACGGGGGAGCGCTCGACCGCGGCGTAGAGCAAGCCGGGCACGCGGGTGTCAAGGCCGTAGCGCGCGTGGCCGGTCACGATTCGGGGGGCGTCCAGCCGCAGGGTCGGACGGCCGATGAGCCGAAACTCCCCGGGGTCTTTGAGCCGGGGATCTGTGGGAACCTTCAGCTTCGAGGCTGCCTCCACGAGCGACCCATAGGCGACCCGCCGCCCGGTGGGGCTGTGCACGACCTCGCCCCTCTCCGAGCGGCACTCGCTCGCCTCAACCCCCCAGCGCGCAGAAGCCGCGGACACCAGCATCTCACGGGCCGCTGCGCCCGCCTTGCGAAGGGGCCCCCAGGACCCGTAAACGCTGCTGCTCCCGCCCGTCCGCAGCCGACCAAAACTGGGTCCAGGTACCGCCTGCAGGAGGGAGACCCCCGCGAGGTCCACGTCCAGCTCCTCGGCCACGAGCATGGGCAGAGCCGTCCGGACACCCTGTCCCATCTCCGATTTGCCGACCGTGATCGTGACCGCCCCGTCGCCGTCGATTCGCAGCCAGGCGTTGGGTCTGAACACGCCCGCATCCTTGGCCACGGCCACCCTGCCCGCCCAGCCGATTTCGAGCAGGAGCGCCGTTCCGGACACGGAGGTGGCGCGCAGGAACTCGCGGCGGGTGGCGCTCATCGGCCTGCCGCCCCCGCGCGCTTGACCGCTCTTCGGATTCGCCCGTAGGTGCCGCAGCGGCACACGGAGTCGGACATCGCGGCGTCGATCTGGGCGTCGGTGGGACGGGGGTTCTCCCTGAGGAACGCGGCGGCCTGCATGATCATCCCCGGCTGGCAATACCCGCATTGGGCCACGTCTTCCTCGAGCCAGGCGCGCTGGACCGGGTGGCTCCCGTCGCTGGACAGGCCCTCTATGGTGGTGATGGAGGCGAGGGCTACGTCTGGCAGCGTGACTTGGCACGATCGCACCGCCCGACCGTCGACATGCACGGTGCAGGCTCCGCAAATCCCCACGCCGCAGCCGTACTTGGTGCCCGTGAGATCCAGCCGATCGCGCAGGATCCACAGGAGGGGCATGTCGGCGGGGGCGTCGACGGAACGGGAATCACCGTTCACTTTGACGCGAAACAGGGGCATGAGTCCCTCCCGTGGAGCCTACTTGCCGGGCGAGACGAGAGCGGGGGGAGGCCGGTTCCGTGGCCGATTGCAAAACGATGTGAGGTCGGCTTCGGCGCTCGCGTGGGGGCGGTTTTGTGTCCGCTCCCCGTCCGAATCTGTCCCCCTAGGGGGCTGGCCCGCCAACTAGTCCCGGGCTACCTCCTGGAGCGCCGTCGGCCTCGGGCGGGGGTGGGGACTCCCGAGCCCCGATCAGCCCATCCAGTGGGGGTTGAGCGCAGTCCCGTCGAACTGGTTGGTGGTCTTGAACAGCTCGTACCGCCCGGTGAGGGCCGCCTGCCGCGTCTTGGCCAGGAGCGCGGTCACTTGCCCCCGCGAGGGGGGCCGGAACGTACGCGCCGCGTCGAGGGCCTGGTCGAGGCGCTCCATGCTCTCGCAGCCCGTGATCACGACCGATGTCGGCAGGCCCAGGGCGTAGTGCAGGCACTCGACGGGAGTGACCGTCCCGCTCTTCAGCAGCAGGCCGTCGCCCATGGGCTTCATGCCCAGCACGGCGATGCCTTGCTGGACGAGGCGGGGAAGGACCAGCTTCTCGAAGCTGCGGAAGTGCGCGTCCATGGGGTTGAGCGGCATCTGGCAGGCGTCGAACGCGAACCCGTGGCTTTCCGCGACCTCCAGCATGCGCAGGTGCACCGCGGGATCCTTGTGGCCGGTGAAGCCGATGTAGCGGATCTTGCCTGCTTTCTTCGCCTCCTGCAGCGCCTCCAAGGGCCCGTCGAAGAAGCGGTCGGGGTCCTCCATCCGGATGTTCTCGTGGTACTGCATGAGGTCGATGGTGCTGGTCTCCAGTCGCTGCAGCGATTCGTTGATCTGCCGAGCCGTGGCCTCCTTGGTGCGGCCGTCGAACTTCGTCATGAGAAAGACGCGCTGCCGGTAGCCGTCGCGGAGGGCCTGTCCCATGCGCCGCTCGCTCTCCCCGTCGTGGTAGTCCCAGCAGTTGTCCATGAACGTGATGCCCCGGTCGATCGCGCTGCGGATGATCCGGATCCCCTCGCTCGGGTCATGAGGGCGGCCGATGTGATGGCCGCCGAGGCCGATCGCGGAGACCTTCTCGCCGATGCGGCCGAGCATGCGGTAGGGCATGTCCTTCGAGCCTTCGTCCGCCGCGCGCGGAGAGCCAGCCCTCTGCGCTCCCCCCGCGGTGGCGCCGCCGGCCACGCCGGTCACGGTAAGCGCCGCCATCGCCTCCAAGGCTTTTCTCCTCTTCATGACGACCTCCCGTAGCTGCGAAAGCGGCGTCCAGGCCCTACCTGACGAACCACAGTCTCGGCCCGAAGCCTCTGGGATGCAAGCGGTTGCGGGATCCTTCCGTCCGGCCCGCGTGCCTCCCTCAACGCGTCCAGCGTCGGAGTCGGCGTCCTCAAAGTGCCGTTCACGCTTCCCGCGGCGTCCGCCAAACGTCGGCGGGGGCTCGACGCTCCACGTGCTTAACTTCCGGCCCTCCTGGCCGTAGCGCCCGTCATGTGGGCGAGTCAGGATGCCACGCTACCCACGAGCCGACGCCGAATCAGGTCCGATAGCCTTGTGCAGCCTCTGCTCGATCGCAACCGGCTGCCGGGGTCGCGTTAGTTCAAGCGCTCCGTCGTGGGAGCCGGCGCGGCGGGGAGGGTCGTCGCGATCGGCGCCGCCCCGGAAGGGTTGATCCAGTGACGGCTTCCAGGCGAGGCCGGCCAGGGCGAGGAAGCGCGGCCAGTAGCGCCAGTGTCCGAGCGGGCAGTGGCCGTCTGATGCCCTTGCGACCGGCCGGGAGCGATCGTGGGCCTCGTAGACGACGCCCATCATCCCGCGTCCGAGCTCGCGCTGGATCTCGTAACGTACGATGGTTCCAGGCAACCGTGTCATCCGTGCGGCGCTTCCAGGCGCCGGTCTTGCCGACCTCCCAAACGGCTCGGTCGTGATTCTACCGTGGGTCCGGGGGACTCGGCCCAGGCGTTATTGCGGCGTGAGCGAGGCCGCGGCGGCCAACCTCGCGGGGACGCCGAGAGTGTGGGGAGGGGAGGCGGCCGGCTTAGCCCTTCCGCCCCGATTCAGGTCCCGGGCCCGCTCGAGGTGGTCGTGAGAATCGCGTCCGCGAGGCGTGCGGCTGCCCTCGGATGATTGGCCAGAAACAGATACGGCTCGATGAGCTCGACCTCCATGAGGGTCAGAGCCCCTTCCGTCAATACGGCGTCTATCCGGGCGTAGGCCCAAGGGCCCTTAATATAGTCGGCAACCGCCTGGGCCTCAGAGAGGGCCGAGCTTGGCGGAGCCTCCGTGAGAGCGCTGCCCCCGTACTCGGCCTGGACCCGGAAGTCACCGGCGGCGGGCCGCTTGAGCACCGCGTGGCTGAACCCGCCCCCCAGGAACACGAAGGACCACTCGCCATCCCGCTCGATCTCTCTAAGAAACGGCTGAACGAGGACGTCGCCCTCTGCCGTGAGCTCGCGCAAGGCGCGATGGGCGTCGCCGCTCGCCGCGTCCTGGGCGGACACGCGCCACGTCCGGAATGCCGAGGCTGATACCGCTGGCTTCACGACCGCTTCCGACCACCCTCGGTCGCGAAGCAGGCGGCCTAGATCGACGGTGGATCCGCGCTCGAGCCAGGCGGTCGGAACGACAGGCAGGCCGGCCCCTTTCAGGTCCTTCAGGTACGATTTGTGCGCGTTGGAGCGGACGAGGGGAGCGGGGTTCCACAGCGGCACCCCATCCGCCTCGACCCGGTCGAGCCAAGCCAGGAACTCTGAGAGCCGCAGGTGATAGTCCCAGCAGGAGCGAATGACGACGCGGTCGAACATGGCCCAGCGCGCTCCGGCATCGTTCCACACCAACGGCCGAGCGCTGACGCCGCGCCGGGATAGCTCGTCCAACAGAAGGCGATCGTCCTCCGTCAGATCGGGAACGCGGTCACAGGTCGCGAGGGCGACCTTCATCGTCGCCGCCAAGACCTGCTGGCGGCAAGGAGGGGGCCCGGCTTCCTTTCCCTTCTGACCAAGTGCTCCTCCAGGCTCATCCAGGTGCGCCGCCGGCAGTCGTTGCAGGCCATGGACAGAATACGTCATCTGGGGGCTTCCATTGGCCGGATGCGGAACCCGATCCTCGGCGAGAAGCCCTGGTCCCACCGCTTCCCGCGGTGATGTGGCGTTGCCCGCCGCCCTTGACAAGAGGCCCCTAGTGAGACATCTTTATATTCATGTACCGTGGTAACAACATTCATGAGGAGGGGAAAGTCATGATTCAGTCGATCCTCGTGCTCTGGGCGCTCGCCGTGGCCTCGGCGAGCGCGGCGCCTCTTGCGCCCGGGCGACTGACGAGGTCCTACACGCAGCACCTCGACGCGCTTCCGGCGGTGGTGTTTCCGCTCCTCGGGCCGGTGCAGGAGAAGAAGTGGGCGCACGGCTGGGATCCGGCATTCGTTTATCCACCGGGAGGCGCGGACGAGAGGGGATGCGTGTTCACGACCGGCGGCGGCGCCAGCGTGTGGATACTCACGGTGTTCGACGAGCCCAGCCTGCGGGTGGAGTACGTGCAGGTCACGGCCGGCGTGCGGGTGTCGGAGTTGAGCATCACGCTGGCGCCGCAGGGGACGACGGGAACCGTGGCCGTGATCTCCTATACGTGGACCGCCCTCTCCGCTAAGAGCAATGACTTCATCGAGGCGCACCGGGGCCCGCTGTTCGAAGAGGGCATGCGGGAGTGGGAGAGCGGGTTCAACGCCTATTTGAGGGGGCGAGCGAAGGAGTAGGAAACGACATGGACATAGGTATCTTTCAGCTGTTGCCGCAACCCGATGGGCTATCCGACCGGGACGTGATCGCGCAGGCGCAATGGGAGGTGGACCTGGCAGAGGCCGGGGGTTACAGCAGCGTCTGGGTAACCGAGCACCATTTGTCGCCCTTTGGGCTCGTGGGCGCGCCCTCCGTCTATGCGGCCGCGATTGCGGGGCGGACGGAGCGCATCTCTATAGGCTACGGAGTGGCGGTCGTTCCCCTGCATCATCCACTTAGGCTCGCCGAGGAGATCGCGTGGATCGATTACCTCAGCCGCGGCCGCGTGGTGGTCGGTGTCGGTCCCGGTTTCAGCCCCTATGAGTTCGCTGCGTTCGGTGTCCCGCTTGGCGAGCGCCACCGGCGCCTCGAGGAGGGGCTTGCCATCTTGCGGGGCGCTTTGGGACAGTCGTCGTTCGCGCATTCGGGCGAGCATTGGACGTTTCCGCACATCGCCCTGAGGCCGCGGCCCTACCACGGGGCCGCACCTCCGTTCCTGCGAGCATGCTCGAGCCTCGAGTCCGTGCGACAGGCCGCCCATGAAGGGACTCCCCTCATGATTGGCCTCAAATCTCACCTGGAGATCGCCGAGAGAATCACCACCTACCGAGCGGTCCGGAGCGAGCTCGGCCTGTCGGAGGCCGAGGTCGATCGTGAGGTGGCTGCCTTCCGGGTCCTGCGCCGCGTCAGCGTGGCCGACACGGACGAGGAGGCGGTCGCCGCCATGAAGCAGGCTTTGATCTGGGAGGGAGAGACCGCCCGGAGGGTCCATGGTCCCGCGTCGCCCGGGGCCGGGGCGACGACCGCCGACGGTGGTGCCGTAAGGGATGGAGGCGAGGTGCCGGGGGCGTGCGCGGGAACCCCGGGGACGGTAGCCGCCGAGCTGCTCTCACTGAGGTCCCTCGGTATCCAGCACGTGATCGCGTGGCTCAACTTCGGCGACATGCCGTACGCCAAGGTCCGCCAATCCATGGAGCTCATGGCGCAGGAGGTCATTCCCCTGATTGCGGAGTACGAGCCGGAGGGGTCAGGCGCGGCCAAGGCGGCTTTGGGATAGGGGAGTACCCGATCCAGCAGCGATGCGAATGGGCCGCAAGACCATCTCGATTATCCGCAAGAAGGACACGATGTTCCGCTGTGCGGGCGTGCGGAAGTGTATTGCCAACCGTTTCCTTAAAGCAATACCTTTGCGCAACGCATAAACGGCCGAGAACTATGTGCTTGGCTCTTGTTGCAGATACGCTCCACTATGCACGCCAGTCGCACAACGTTGCGACTTGCGGCGTTACCGGAGCCCGTGGGCGCCGCGAGGGCGTGACGACCCCTGGCGGATGACCGGCCAGCCCTCGCGCTCGGGGGAGTGGGTTCGCCCAAGCGACGAGCGAACCAGCTCCGCACCGCGGCGGTCGGCACCGTGCCCCGGAGGGTCACGGTCTTGGTAGCGACGTCCGAATCCACCTCGATGTGGGAGGTGTCGAAGCACACGGCGGGGTCGGGATCCCGATTTGCCTTGACTTCCAGTGTTTCCGGTCTAAGGTGGATGTTGCCGACACATTTCCCAAGGTGACAGCGGGGTCGGGATCCCTTGCCGGTCATTCGCGGTGCAGTCCCCTCGCCCTCGGCGCACATGGGGACCTCGATCTCATCTTTAAAGGCGGTTGTACAAAATGAACAGGACACTATCGCTACGTCTGTCCGTCGCGGCCGCAGCTGTGTTGGCGCTGCTCCTGGCCCCGGCCACGCTTCTCGCCCAGACGAAGGCGAGCGAGCTTCCGATCACAACCTCGTCGAAACCGGCCCTGGCCCTCTTCCAGCAAGCCCGGGAGAAGGTCGACAACGCCGAGACCACGGCGGCGGCACCCCTACTGGATGAGGCTATCCAGAAGGATCCGAACTTCGCCATGGCCTACGCCTACCGGGCCTTCGCCGGAGGCGGTTTCAACGTCGTCCGCCAGAACCTGGAGAAGGCGGTCAGCCTCGCGGACAAGGTGTCGCCGGGCGAGCAGCACTGGATTTTGGCCCAGGAAGCCCAGTTCGACGGGAACCTGCCAATGGCCAAGGAGCATGGCGACGCTCTACTCAAGCTCTATCCGCAGGACAAGCGGGTCGCCCAGCTAGCGGGGAACTTCCTCGGAGACTCTCCCGCGGACCTCGGCGCCGCTCTCCGTCACTACGAGAAGGCGACCGCTCTTGACGCCCGGTTCGCCTCCGCCTACAACCAGATCGGCTACGCCCAATCCCGGCTCGGCGACTACACGAAGGCCGAAGAGGCGTTCAAGCAGTACATCGCCCTGCGCCCTGGCTCACCAAACCCCTACGACTCCTACGCCGAGCTTCTCATGAAGATGGGCCGCTACGATGACTCCATCTCGCAATACCAGAAGGCGCTGGACAAGGACCCCCAGTTCAGCAGCGCGCTGGCCGGAATCGGCCACAACGACGTGTTCAAGGGCGACTACACCAAGGCCCGCCAGTCCTACCAGCGCGAGTTCGATCAGGCGACCAACGTCAACGGCAAGGCGGGCTCGCTCTTCTGGACCACGACCTCTTATGTCCACGAAGGCAACGTGGTGGAAGCCATGAAGGCCATCGAGCAGCAGCGCGCCTTCGCGGAAAAGGCGAATCTCGTCACGACCGTGATCGGGACCCACGAGCAAGCGGCCTTCATCTTGGCCGAGTCGGGCGACCTTGCGGGCTCCGTCAAGCACATTGACGCAGCGTCCCGGTTGGTCGAGGAGTCAGCCCTCCCCACTTCTACCAAAGAAGCGGCCCGCCTGCGGGTGATGCTTGCGCGTGCCCGCATCCTGACCGCGGTCCACGAGTTCGACTCGGCCAACGTACTGGTCGGGAAGTGCCAGGTCCTGGTGGACATCAGCAAGAATCCCGCCGAGGAGCGGGCCCTCCAAGGCGTCGTCGGCATGCTGGAGCTCGAGCAGGGCCACAATGAAAAGGCCCTGGCTCACTTCGGGAAGGCCGATCCGGAGAGTGCGTACGATCTCTTCTACACGGCCGTCGCGCAGGAACGCAAGGGCGACAAGGCCGAGGCGGACAGATTGTACTCGAAGGTGGCCACCTGGAACCAGAACGACCTGGGCTATGCCGTGGTGCGCGCAAGAGCGCGGGCCAAAAAGTCGTAGTAGACGCCGAACTGACTCCGCCCCGAAAGGGGCGAGGTCACCTCATTTGCCGACGCCCAGGACCCTGCTGGGGGTTCTAGCGGTGCGCGCCAACAACCATTACCATGCTGCAGCGCTACCACGGTGTGCATGCCATGCCGGAGCTAATCGCGTTCAATCGGCCAAAGTTAGATGTTGAATCCCGGACAATGAGCGGGCGAATCACCGAGGCGTAGAGATCTTGGCCGTCGCCCAGGGCCTCGAGGTAGTCGCGGATCCAAGTGCGGTCTGGTGGGGGGAGCCGTCGAGGCCCAGGTCGTCCTGACGGCCCGCCTCAATGTCCTTCCCGCTCGTCGAAGGCCCTGGAAGGCGAGCCCGGCAACCGGCCACCGGACTGGTCGCCCGCGTGTGTGGCCGACGGGGCGGATCCGCCGTTGGCCCAGCCTATCGTACACCCCTCCGTAAGGTCATTCAGGGTGGACGGCTCCGCCCGAACCATTTAATATCGAGCGGTATGAAACATCGGAGACCCCCCGGCCGACCCCGGTCATTCGACACGGACTCGGCACTGGACGAGGCCATGGAGGTGTTCTGGCGCAAGGGCTACGAGGCGGCATCGCTATCGGACCTGACGGCGGCCATGGGCATCAACCGGCCTAGCCTTTATTCCGCCTTCGGCGACAAGGAGGCGCTGTTCCACAAGGCGCTCGCGCGTTACGCGGAGGGGCCCTCGTCCTATCTGCGCCTGGCGCTTCAGGAACCGACCGCGCGCGCGGTCGCCGAACGCATGATGCGCGGTGCCGTGGACGTAGGCACGAACGAGGACACTCCGCCCGGCTGCATGTGGGTCCGCGGCACCCTGTCGTGCGGCGACCCCGGAGGTCGGTTGGGAAAGCAGATGGCCGCCCAGCGGATCGAGGGTGAGGCGAGACTGCGCAAGCGGTTTGAACAGGCAGTCGCGGAAGGGGACCTTCAGGTGGGCACCGACATCGCCGCCCTGGCCCGCTACGTCATCGCGGTCAATTTCGGATTGTCCGTCCTGGCGGCGACGGGAGCCACACGCAGGCCGTTGCTGAGGGTGATCGCGCTAGCGCTGCAGGCTTGGCCGACTAAGCCGTCGCGCTGACGCCGAGGCACGGCGGCCCGCTCGCTGCGTCCTTCAGATTAGTACCTAACGGTAGTAATCTGCTTGACAGCTCCTTCTCGATCATGGTAGTTTCATACCGAACGGTAAAGAATGTGGATGCGCCCGCCTCCGCCAACTAACAACAAACCACGCGATCTCGCGGCGGAGTCAGTCGCCCCGGCCACTCTCTTGGAAGCCAAGTGTTTGGCCGGTAGGACCCCGGACTGCGCGCGGTAGCGGTTCCACCGCCGGGTCAGGGAAAGATGTGACGAGCGCCCTCGCCCGATCGGGATCGACGGACGGGCTCGCCGCTTTGTCGCCCTGAGATCAAGGAGTCCGAAATGGGGAAGCTCGACGGAAAGATCGCAGTCGTCACCGGTGGCAACAGTGGACTGGGATTGGCCGCGGCGGAGCGCTTCGTTACCGAGGGTGCCCATGTCTTCATCACTGGTCGCCGTCAGGCGGAACTCAACGCCGCGGTTAAGAGGATCGGAAAGAACACAACTGCGGTTCAGGGAGACGTTGCCAGCCTTGCCGACCTCGACCGTCTGTACGCTACCGTGAAGTTACAGAAGGGGCGAATCGACGTCCTCTTCGCCAACGCCGGTATGGGCACACTCCAGCCCCTGGGGGCCATTACCGAGGAGGACTTCGACACCATGTTCGACGTGAACGTGAAGGGACTGGTATTCACGGTGCAGAAGGCGCTGCCCCTGTTCCAGGACGGGGGCTCGATCATCCTGAACGCTTCGAGCGCGGCGTCGACGGGTACTGCAGGCTTCGGCGTATACGGCGCAACAAAAGCCGCGGTGCGGTCATTCGCTCGCAATTGGAGCGTGGACCTCAAGGCCCGCAAGATTCGGGTCAACGCCATCAGTCCGGGAGTAATCCCCACGCCGGGCTACGCCAACATCGGACTGGTCGGGGAGGCACTAGAGCAGTTCAAGGCTGCCATCGTGATCAACATCCCGATGGGACGAATCGGCGAGGCCGACGAGGTGGCCAAGGCCGTCGCCTTCCTCGCATCGGACGAAAGCAGCTACATCACCGGCATCGACCTGGCGGTCGATGGCGGAATGACCCAGGTCTGACGGCCGCCGGAGGTGATGAAGGAGGTCGCGGTGGCGGGCTAGGTCACTTTCCTTGGCGTCGACCAGCAGTCAATGCCAGTCCTGGCGTTAACTGCTAGTCGACAGTAATCGTCAGTGCTCTGCTATGGCTCAAGGCGATTGCCTGGTGCCGTAGCTCATGCGGAGCAGATGCACATTATTTCTGGCACCTTTCAGCCTGGTGGGTTGGTGTCTCCGACTCACGTGTCTATTCCACGATCTCCGCGCTCACCGAGCCGGCGGCTTCTTCTGAGGTACTTTGCCGCCCAGGTTGTGAATGACCTTTGTCAGAATATTGAGGAGTTGGCTTCTCTCCCCCGCATCTAAGCCCGCGAGCGCCACGGTGTTACCTTCGTCAAGTTGCTGGAAGAACTGCGGTAGTTTCGACTTTGCAAGTCGAGTCAACCTGAATAGGCTGCTGCGGGCATCCGTCGGGTCTGCCTTGCGCTCGACTAGGCCATCGCGTTCCATGCGCACCAGGGTAGCCGCCATGGTTGGTTGCTCAATCGCTGCATGCTGCACCAGAGCCTTTTGCGAGAGGACAGGTTCGACTGCCAAGGCGAGAATTACAGGAATGTAGCCTGATGACAGCCCAAGCGGCTTCAGGCGGCCGTCGGACTCCTTGGCAAAGAGGCGCTGGGCTCGGCTCACCAAGTGCCCGGCTGACCTGGAACTGTCAAACATTGCTGTCTCCTTGACAAAGGGGGCTCCGTCGCCCTATATATAGCATGCGATATTAAGCGATAGGGGTGCCCCGCTTCCCGCTCGAACCGTGCGCATCCGCGGCGAGGACCCCGAGGCCATGAAGGCCTTGCTGCCCGGCTTCGAGCCAACTAAGTCAGGAACGCCTCGGTTGGCGTCCCGTGGAGCCATCCCTCCTCACGGACCTCGGACGAGCAAGCCATTTTAGATCCAACGGCGCACTACGGAGGGAGTTTGGACATGAACACGCAAACTTCAAGACTCGCCTTGATTACCGGCGGGAGCCGGGGGTTGGGCCGCAACACCGCCGAGAGCCTTGCCCGTAAGGGCGTTGACTCGGTGATTACCTATCATTCCCGCGCTGACGAGGCGCGGGTGGTAGTCGCAACAATCCAGGCTCAAGGACGCAAAGCGGTTGCCTTGCAGCTGGACACTGCCGCGACGCACACATTCGACGGCTTTGCCGAAAAGCTCAAGAGGACGCTCCAAGACACCTGGGGCCGAGGGAGCTTCAACTTCCTTGTCAACAATGCCGGCATTTCGCACCACAACGCTTTCGACAAGACCACCGAGGCGGAGCTGGACAGCCTCTACAACGCGAACTTTAAAGGCGTGTTCTTTCTCACGCAAAAGCTTCTGCCGCTCATCAATGACGGTGGACGTATCGTGAACATCTCGACGGGATTGACCCGTTTCACGACCCCGGACACGATTCCCTATGCATCGCTGAAGGGAGCTATTGAGGTGTTTACCCACTACCTTGCGAAGGAGTTGGGCCCGCGCGGCATTGCCGTCAACGCTGTCGCTCCTGGTGCAATCGCGACTGACTTCAGCGGCGGCATCGTTCGGGACAATCCGGACGTCAATACGCGTGTCGCCAGCATGACGGCGCTGGGCCGCGTTGGCGTTCCCGACGACATCGGCCCCATGATCGCTTCGCTGCTTTCTGACGACAATCGCTGGGTGACTGGCCAGCGCATCGAAGTGTCCGGCGGCATGTTCCTCTGATCCGAGGACTGTCAGCGGGGGCACACTGCAGGTGGTGCGATGACGAATCTCAGCGGAAGAGTTGCTGTAATCACCGGCTCGGCTCGCGGAATCGGCAAGGCGATCGCCGAGCGCTTCGGTTCACTCGGTGCCAGCGTCGTCGTCAACTTCACGAACAATGAGAAGGCCGCCCTCGCAACTGCCGCCTCCATCGAACGCTCGGGAGGAAAGGCCGTCGCGATCCAAGCCGACGTATCGAAGGTCGCGGACATCGAACGCCTGTTCACCACGGCCCTTGAGAGGTTTGGCCGACTCGACATCGCCGTCGCAAACGCGGGCGTGGAGTTGGCCGATCACCCTTTGATCGATGGTGTTAGCGAGCAAACGTTCGATCGTGTGTTCGCGATCAACGCCAAAGGGGCTTTCTTCACGCTTCAATGTGCGGGCAAGCACGTCGTCGACAACGGGCGGATCATCTATGTCGGGTCCAGTACCACCGGGTACCCGATGCCCGGCTTGGGCGTGTACGGAGGAAGTAAGATACCGGCGCAGTACTTCGTGGAGGTCTTGGCGAAGGAACTGGGCCATCGAGGCGTGACCGTAAACTCCATCCTTCCGACGGCGATCGAGGGCGCCGGGATCTTCAGTCTAGGCGTTGAAGCGTCCTACCGCGACTCCGTGAAATCGTACCGCCCGATGGCGCGAATGGGGTCCTTGAAGGACGTGGCCGACGCAGCCGAGTACTTCGCGAGCGACCTGTCGTCGTTCGTCAGTGGCCAGCATCTCCTGCTTAGTGGCGGCGCGGACCGATGACCAGTCCCCTTCACCGAACTGCTCGCGCCCGTCGACCCGCTCACAGCCTTCGTTTCGACCATGCCTTCCTCGTCCTCACATGGAGTTTTCATAAGGCGCATCTCCGTCGGCTTCGTTCGGCTGGGATCAGGGAGACATTCTTCTGAGTGCCTCTTTTACCCTTGCCACGGTCGGGCCTTCCCCGGCCCCGTCATAAGAGGAGAGGTCCTCGTCGATTCCGACTAACCGGAGGCATTGGCCTCCCGGAGCCTGGAAGTAAAGGTGAGGGTCCGGTACCTCAGGCTTCCTCACGAGACCAGACTCGAGGAGTCTTCGCCTCATTTCTTCCACGTGAGTTCCAGCCACACAGCTCTACCAACCACCCTTCGAGAGGACAGTCATGCAGAACAGGCCCGTCGCCCTGGTCACCGGGGCCAACAAAGGAATCGGTCTTCAAATCGCGAAGGATCTCGCGGCGCACAGGTTCACCGTGCTCGTTGGGTCGCGCAACCTCGAGCATGGGGAGGCGGCCGCGAAGACCGTCGGAGCGGATGCCCGCGCCCTCGAGCTCGACGTCACGAATCTGGCGTCCATCGCCGCCGCGGCAGAGCGCATCCGGAACGAGCTGGGCCGTCTCGACGTGCTCGTGAACAACGCGGGGGTCTCGCATGCGGGAAAGTCAGGCAGATCCCTACAGGATATCGCGATGTCGGGCCGCCTGAGCGCCGTGTCTCTCGACGAGGTGCGCGCGGTGTTCGAGACGAACGTGTTCGGTGTCATCGCCGTCACGCAAGCGATGCTTCCACTCCTTCGCGAAGCGCCGGCGGGACGCATCGTCAACGTCTCGAGCACCAGCGGCTCGCTTACATGGAACTCGGACCCGAAGAACCCGCACCGCTCGATGTTCGGCACCTACTCTTCATCGAAGACCGCGCTCAACGCGATCACGCTCGCCTTCGCCTCCGATCTCGAGACGACACGCATCAAAGTCAACGCTGCGTGCCCGGGCTTCACCGCGACGGACCTCAATAACTTCCAAGGCACGCGCACCGTCCAACAGGCCGCACATGAGCCCCTACGCCTGGCGCTTCTCGACGAGGACGGTCCGACAGGGACGTTCTCGGACGAGGACGGCCCGGTTCCGTGGTGATGTAGCCTTGAGCGCGTGATCAAGGGGAGGCTGAGTAGTGCGCCGCCGAACAACAGGGAACTCTGGCTGTTGCAAATACCCTCGTTTGTGTGCAAGCCGAGAGTCATGGGACGTTTCAATTTGCGGAGCTTTCTGCTGTAGCCAGGCCCGCGTCCCCGAAGGCGCCAACAGCATGATTACGTCTTGACGGCGCGCACTGAAGTCCAGAGCGCACCTGGATTGATCCAGTCAGGATAGAGCTTCAGCATGTGGTCATATAGTTCACGAGCCGTGTTCGTCTGCATAGCAAGGCGCTCGAAATCGCGGATGTATTGCCGCGTTTCTCCAAGGATCCCAGGCCTATCATCGTTCCCCACGCGCTTATGTCCGGCGATCACTGCGCGCGGCCTTAGCGACTCCATTTTATCCAGAGCAGCAATCCACTCTTGGCGCCTTTGTTGATCGGGCGACTCTGACAGATGCAGATGACAGCCGTTGTAGGCGGCATCACCCGCTACGATCAAACCGATGGACGGAACGTGAAGGCAGGTTGTGCTAGTAGTGTCGGTGAATCCAAGTGGCACACTGACTAAATCGTGGCCTTCCAAGTTAATGACGTTTCCGGCCAGCTCTTCGGCAATTGCAAGATGGCTGGAGATCTGGCCGGGAAAACGTGGATTCCAAAACGCGGCGACAGACTCTGGCGACGCCTGTTGGCGCATGACTTTAATCACATCCGGCCGCGCGACAAAGCGAGCTCCTGGAAAGTGCTCCAGAACTGTACTGGTGCCAAAGAAATGATCGCCGTGGCCATGGGTGGCGTAGATCGTCGTTAGATTCTTTCCGCTCGCCACAACCCAATTCGCCAGGGTGCGTGCCTGTTCGACCGTAATAGGGGTGTCGACAAGGACAGCGTCGCGCGCGCCAAAAATAAGCGTTGACGAAATTGGCGGCCACGGGCGCTCTTTTTCGCCCGGAGGCAAATCGCTCGTGATAACGGGTATTCTGGGCGCCAGGAACACGTCCCACCCCAGGGTTATATTTGGAGTTGTACGTCCGGCGGTGGGGGTACGGCTGTCGGATTGTCCCTGCATCGAATAGGCTTGGTCAGCTCGGATTGGCCAAGTCGAGGCCGTTACGAGAGCGGTTCCGAGGGCATTCGATAGGAACTCCCGTCTTGAAGTCACTATGGCCTTTGCGGCTCGCATATTCGGGCTCCTCTTCTAAAGCGACTTCCTAGGACTTGGCTCAAGGACAAGAGTTCGATTCGCTGTGTTGTCCCGAACTCCTCAGGTCGCATTGTTCCTGCTTTCAACACTTACCATTCGTGTGTCTTGATGCCGACTCTGCTGGGACCTCCTCGACAACATCCCAACCTTTCCGTCAGATCTGTGCTCTGCCGCCGTCAACGAACAGTTCGATACCCGTCACGAAACTGGAGTCATCCGAAGCCAGAAACAACGCCACCTTCGCTACTTCCTCAGGCTCCCCCATCCGTCCCATCGGGACGGTGGACACAATTCGCGCAATCACGTCTGCAGATTGCCGACTCGTCAGCGGCGTCTTGATCGGACCAGGACTAACAACGTTTGAGCGGATACCACGGTCCTTCAGATCCGTAGTCCAGGTTCGCACGAAGGAACGGATTGCAGCCTTACTCGCGGCGTAGACGCCGAAGGCGGCAGTACCCTTCACACTCGCGACAGAGCCGTTGAGAATGATGGAGCCACCATCATTCAGTAACGGTAAGGCCTTCTGCACCGTGAAGAGCGTTCCCCTCACATTGATGTTGAAGAGTCTGTCGAAATGCTCTTCGGTGACCGCCCCAAAGGGAGCCAATTCGCCAACGCCGGCGTTGGCGAAAACAATATCGATTCGCCCCTTCACCTTAGAGACAGTCTCGTAAAGACGATCAAGGTCAGCCAATTGGGCAACATCTCCCTGAACTCCAGAAACGTTGGCGCCGATTGCCTTCACGGCCTCGTCGAGTTCCTTTTGGCGGCGGCCGGTGATGAAGACATAGGCACCCTCTTTGACGAACAGTTGTGCAGTAGCCAACCCAATCCCTTCTGTCCCGCCGGTGATGACGGCGGTCTTGCCTTCCAGCTTTGTGGTCATGGTCTTTTCATCGTTCTTGCTGACCGGGAGCCCTACAGCTCCGACGGTTTACGCTCAATCACTTGACTCCGAGCACCGCCTGGCCGAGGTGATAGGACAGATGGTTCGTACGGCTCAGCAGGACCGCGAATCGATTCCGCGAAGTGTCTTTGGCGAAATCTTCTTCCGATACGGCAGTGTGCCGCTCGAGCCAGTCGGACCAGGTCATTGCTTCAATGCCCTTCCGCAAATCACTGTTGACGGCGTTCCATGCCTGGCGGACCTGTTCGTGCGAAGGAATGCTGGCTCGCGACTTGTCGGGATTCGAGACGAAGGCGACATCAAACTCGGGATGACGTCGGTCTCTCAGCCCCAGCAGCGGCAGCATCGCGTCGTGTATGGCTGTCAGATGTCCCCACAAGTAAAGCAGTCTGTTCCTGCCCGGCGCAATGTCCCGCTGGACCTCCTCGGATGAGAGGCTTCCAAAAAGCTTGTCCGCTCGTTCAATTTGCGCTTTCCACACTTTCAGTGCGAGAGCTACATAAACGCCATCGGTTCCCATAGCTCCGTCTCCTTTCGAGCACTCCCTCTCATTTGTACTTGGGGAGATCCTTTCCGAATCCTGGACTGCCACTCTTCAAATGGTCTTCCGTGGCCGCATCCTGCCTCGATGCGCACAATGTCCGCCGCGATCCAGTTCGCGGGGGCACCGCATCCCGAGCCCTTGACGAAAGGCCCGTCAGCAGCGATCGTTCCAGCGTCGTATTTCAACGTTGGTGGGAGCTCTTGATCAGTTTAATGAAGCCTCGCGGCCCGGCTCGCTGTGGGCACGCTGTTGAAGGCAGCTCGGCGACCAAAGGCGCTCCGCAGCCACGCAGTCGCGCTTGTTGCCCAACGTGTCGAACGCTGCCAGAACCAGGGCCCTCTTTCGTGCTTCCATTGACGCAGCCGTGTTGTTGCTCTTAGTGAAACGACGTTCATGGTACGCGTGCCTAATGGGTGTCGAGCCACTTCCGAATATTCGAGACGGTATCCTCATAGAACGTCTTGTAAAGACCCTGCGATACGTAAGCGATATGCGGCGTTGCCAATACGTTGTCCAGCGCACGGAAGGGGTGATCCGCAGGCAGCGGCTCAATATCGAATACGTCGATCGCCGCGCCGGCGATGTGCTTGTTCTTCAACACGGTGATCAAAGCTTGCTCTTCGACGATCGGCCCGCGCGACGCATTGATCAACCAGGCCGTTGGCTTCATTCTCGCCAGCTCCGGGGCCCCTACGAGGCCGCGCGTACGGCTGCTCAACACCAAATGGATCGTCAGGATGTCGGCCAGCTCGAACAGCTGGTCCTTGGAAACCAGGCTTGCGCCCGCGGCAATGGCGGCCTCCGGCGTCATGTTCTGGCTCCAGGCAATCAGATTCATTCCAAAAGCGCTCCCGACCCGCGCGACCTCTGATCCAATTCGCCCAAGTCCCAGAACGCCCAGGGTCTTTCGACGGAGATCCGTGCCCACTGTTTGTTGCCAGCCGCCGGATCGGACAGAGTTGCTCTCTGTCACGATATGTCGCGCGGAGGCCAAGATCAGCGCCCACGTAAATTCGATCGTCGGGTCTGACCTATACCCTGTGTGAACCACTGCGACCCCATGATCGTCCGCGGCGCCCACGTCGATCGACGCGTTGCCAGGTGCCGTCGAGGCAATGAGCTTGAGATTGGGAAGGCGCTCAATGACGTTGCGAGGCAGAGGGGAGCGCTCTCGCATGACACAAACGACATCAAAAGGCAGCAACCGCTCAAGCAGGGCCTCCGGATCGGCCAGGTGGTCCTGAAATACGGCGATCTCCGCTCGATCGCGGAGCACCGACCAATCGGCGCTCTCAAGCGCCACATTTTGGTAATCGTCCAGAACCGCGATCTTGTACTTCTTCATTGGCATCCATCCCGCGGTGATCGATCTGAGCCTTCACGGCCGCGACGAAGGCTCCGTCTACCACGTCGTCAGTTGCTTTGTCCGGGTTTGATATTAGCCTTCGCGCCCCGTTCGATTGCCAAGAGCAAGTCGGCGGATGGGAACCTCGCCTTCATGGCATCAATAAGGCTATCCGGCCCTTTCGCGTTTTTGAGCTCTTCGTCAAACGCCAATAAATAGCTCGCCGTAAAATCTACGGCGGTACTCGCGTCAAGGAGAGCTCCAACGTTGCTATGTCCAGGGATAACAACCAAAGGGCTTAAGTCTCTGATTTGCTTTAACGAGTTCAGCCATCTCCTTCTAGACTTGCTGTCCGTCTCCGCGGTGTAAACGTGCATGTTATTGAAAACAACATCCCCAGCAATGAGGATTCGCCGTCCAGGAATCCAAAGCATCGTGTTTTCGTCGGTGTCGCCTTGGGTGTGCTTAAGGACCTCTATTGTTGAGCTTTCAAAGTCAATAAAGCTGCCGTCGAATGGTTCGATAGCAACAACGTGAGAAGCGGCACCTGAGCCCAAGAGCGTTTGCCATTTGGCGAGTTTCTCCTGATAGACCTTGTTGATTCGGTCCACTACCGCCGAACTCGCAATGATCCTCACTCTCGGATATACCTCCTTAAACACCTCCAGGCCAAGAAAATGATCGGCGTGCTCATGGGTAATGTAGACAACGGAGAGCGGCTTTTTAGTCTGTTGGATTTCCTGCAATACCCTTTCAGCGCTGGTTCGTGTTAGCTGCGCATCGACCAGCATCACTTCATGTAGTCCCTCGATAATGACGGAGTTAGTCCAGAACTGATCGTCGGGGGAGGTGAACACCTTGATTGAAAAAGCGTTCTGACCAGCCGCAGATACCGATGGATACGAAACTAGAAATGAGGGACTGATCATCGCTGACCAAACAGCAAGACCTCTCACGAATCTAAAGCGTAAGGCTCCATGCAAACGCTCTCTTGTTGAGGGCTCCATAAAGTCTCCTGTCCTGATTGCGGCGATGATGGGTAGGCTCTGACGGTCAGAAAATGAATGCGGCCATTGGGTGCTAAGGCATTGATGAACGCGGGCGAAAGGGACTGTGATTGTCGCAAGCCAAGGGTCGAGCGCTCCAGCCGGGGATTGCATTTCAGCAGCATCGGAGTTGGAACGACATAGTGGGCGCGCCAAGGCCTCGAGCCTCCATTGCCTTGTTCTCACTCGGTCGTAAAGGCACTTAGTTCACAGCCACATCCGGCGGCAAAGTAAAGTGCCAACAACCGAGTCCGCCGATTCCGATGGTCCCCACTTGACCTGTCGCCTTGCCCGGCAGCATTGCTACTTTTCCAATGGAGGCGCGTAGTCGACCCATTGATCGGTAAATGCCACGGGTGTCCAGTTATAGCCACTCCCCTCCTGGTGCAGGCGACCCAGGCCAGGAAATAGCATGTGCGGCCCCGCGATCACAACATGCTCGCGCGCGAGCTTAGGCAGCAATTGATTCCGTGTCGCCGCAGCCGAAGTCGGGTCGATGTCGAAGCCCACAGTGACCTCGGGATGCCGCACCTGGACGTTCTGTGCATGCATGGTGTCGCCCCAAAACAGGATGTTTTCCCCCTTCGACGCGAATTCATAGCCAGTGTGGCCTGGAGTGTGCCCAGACAGGGGAACGAGTTGCATGCCGTCGACGATTGTCTCGGCGCCACCAAAGGTATGCCACTTACCGGCCTGGATGTACGGCGCTGCGATGGCTTGCGCACTCTGGAAGAACGGTTGCCGATCCTTCTGCGCCTTGGCAGCGATTTCCGGCGACAACCAGAAATCACTTTCAGCCTTCGCGACGTAAACATCGGCATTTGGAAAGACGCGCTTTCCGTCCTGGGTAGTCAGGCCGCCGACGTGATCGGCATGGAGGTGCGTGACTAAAACGATATCGACTTCTTCCGGCGTGTAGCCTGCGCTGCGGAGGTTGCCCGCCAAGCGCCCGAGCACCCCCACAGCATACCAAGTGCCGGCACCCGCATCGACCAGGATTAGTTGCTTGCCGGTGTTGACCAGGTAACCCGTATCCGCAGCTTCCAGCATGTGCGGATCGTCGTGCAGTTCCTTTAGAACACTATCCATCGTCGCCTTCAGTCCGTTCAGCCAGTGCGGATCGACTACAGCGGCACCATCGAATAGAGCCGTCACTTCGAGGTCGCCGACTTTCAGTCGGTAGAAGCCCGGTACCTGATCATGATGTTGGCGTGCGGCAGCCAGGGCTGGGTTCGGACCGGCGACAAAGCTGGCCAGCGCTGCCAGCAGAGCGGCGGCGAAGCGCCTTGAAGTATTCTTGAGCACGTTTCTACTCCTAACAACAGGCAAACTCATAGCTCTACCTCCGTTGATCCAGACCCGTGCAGACTGAGCATGACTGGGAAGTCCGCTAAGCCGCCCCGGGCAGATCGGAATCACCTTCTGAGATGGGGACCCCGCGTTATTGGTTGCGTCTTTAAGGGATACGTTGGTGACCAAGGCGGCATGTTTCGAACTAGTCATGTTCTTTTCCACTCGGCGATGCTGGTGTGATTGGCACGTCTCCGTCCGCAACGGTTCCGGCGGAGACGAATGCGCGTTGTGCGAGTCCTTGACCGAAGGAAAAGTTCTCGCCTGTGGCCTCGGACAACTGGATCAGCAGGTCATCAGGCGATATGCCGGCGCGTTCGACGATCTGCGCGTTCAGTTCTTTCAGCAGGGTAAGGCGGGTCTCTTTCGGGCGCCCTGAGATGAATGCGACTTCGAGCAGGATGAGGTCGTCGGAGTACCGCATTCCGAGAAACGAGGGGGAGTGTAGGAACCGGTTGCGCGGCAGCACGTGAATCACTTGAAAGAAATCGTCCGAGGGAATCTTCAGGACGCTGATCAGCGCATCCTGTACCGCGTTGGACACGTGACCGAGGCGGCGTTCGTCGTAGCGACCTTCGAGGACGTGGATTGTTGCAATCGGCATCTGAAATCTCCGGTCTTGAGCGTGACTCCCAATAGGGCGCTGTCGTCACACTCGTGCATCGAGTGCGGCGCGGAAATCGGCGCCGACGACCACGTGCAGCAGGTCACGCAATTGCGCGGCCCGCTCCTTGCCCAACGTTTCCTCGAACTGGGCCTGCGCTTTGGCCCAACCATCGAAGCCGGCCTCGATGCGTGCCAGTCCCGCGTTCGTCAAATGCAGTTCTTTGCGCCGGGCGTCGCGCTCACCCCTCTTCACGACGATCAGGCGTCTCCGCTGCAGCGGCAAGATGTTTCGTCCGACCGTCGTACGGTCCATCACCATGGCTTGCGCCAGGGCGTTGATTGTGGTGGGGCCGAGTTCCTTGAGCCGGTTGAGGATCGAAAATTGCGTACTGCGTAGGCCTGCCGCAGCCAGGTGGTGGTCGTACACCTGCGTCACGTAGCGGGCCGCTTCGCGCAACGCCGCGCAGTTGCACCGGGACGATGGCGGTGGGGCGACTTGGCGGGGAGTATGGTCGGGGGGTGTTGCCATAAGGGTATATACATCTAATATAGGAGTAGATACGCACAGGTCAAGGCATATCTTACGGGCACTTCGGGACGCGGCTCCGTTTCCTGTGCATAGAAATCGCATTGCGCGACGGTATCTCGAGGCCGTTCTGCTGGTTGGAGCCACCCTGCCTTTCGCTGTATGTTCGTCCCATGCTCTCGGACGAGGAGGCGAGACGAATCTGCGATCTGGCGACCTGCGCCGACCGTGGGACGCTGCTGCGGTGGGTGGGGGAGCTCCTGGAGGACCGGAGGGAGCGGAGTGCCCTTCTGCAGGGGCTGGCCCGTCAGCTCGCGCATCTGAGGCGACGCCTGCGCCAGGCCAGCAAATACTTGGATGGCTTGCTGCAGCGCGCCGAGGAGATTTTGGGGGAGCCCTGGGCCGGGAAGCTCCCATGCCCGCACTGCGGCGCTCCGGCTGTCCTTGGAAGGGCGGAGCAACGAAACGAAGCGAGGGCCCCGTCGTCGTGCACGAGCATACGGACGGATTGCACTGAGAGCGGCCCCCGGCTAAAAGACGCCGCTGTCCTTGAGCGAAACCCACCGCTCGGCCGTGAACGTCTTGGCTCTTGCAGAAAGGCTCGTTTCTACACGACCGAGGCCGGGGCGTTTAGTGACTGACCGCGCTGGCCATACCGAAGAGCCGGATCTGATCCGGGCGGTTCTCGTGCGTCGACGAAGCACGCGAGTGCTTCAGCGCTTCCCCTCATTGGACGTTCCTAACTGTCGCGCGGCCCTTAAAGGTGACACTGCAGGTGCTCGGGGCCGTCTTGACCCCTTTAATCCGGGACTGAACTGACGGTACAGCCCCCAAATCTGGGACGAAGCTCGAAGTCGCAGCACGAGTTCGACCCCTCGGTAACAGAACGCGAATCACCGGCTTGTCGCTCGAGCGGCGTCGCACAGCCAGGGGGGGGCTACCATAGCACCTGATTCTGGGATCAATTAGTAGTGAAATTAGTCGCAGATTCAACGGTCTGCCGAAAGGCCCCTGAATCTGGGATCGCCCTATAGAATCGAGGATCTTGAATCCCGGACTCGACGGCGGCGCGACAGCAGGAGCTTCATCACCTTCGAGGACCACGTCGTCGCTGTTCTCGATGAGTTGGAGCGCCCACGCCACATCGGCCGGCGGCTTGGCGTCGCCTACTGCATACAGAAAGGAAGAACCGAACTATGAAGGCAACGACCCTAGTCGCAGTCGTGACGGTGACCCTCTTCGCGCTGCTGATCGGAGTTCGCCCCGGGGCCTCCGCGACGATGCCGGCGCGGGAAGGGGTGGGCAAGACCGAGCCCTGCTCCCAGGAGTGTCTCGCCAACGTGATGACCGAGTTCAAGGCAAGCGTCCTTGCCAAGAGGCCGGTTCACCTTACGGGAACCGCCGAGGTCCGCGAGAACATGGAGGTCACGACGGTCGAGAAGTCGGCCTGGAAGGATGTCAAAGCCGTCAAGTCGAGCGCGGTGTTCTCGGATACCGTGACGGGCAACGTGGTCTCTCGTGACGGCGTGGAGATGAGCGACGGCAAGGCCGCCTACATCTCGACGCGCCTGAAGGTCGAAGCCGGCGTGATCACGGAGGTCGAGTTCAGCTCGGATGTCGCCCGCGCCGATCCCGCCTACGTCTGGAACCTACCCCCGGTCCTGACGGCCACCGTGCCTAAAGGTGAGCGCATGACTCGCGAGGCGCTCGACGCCCTAGCTCACCGCTATTTCCAGACGCTGACGGACCACAAGCCGGTCGCGGCCGACTACGACGATGCCCGCTGCAATCGCTTTCACAGCGGCAATCAGATTACGAACGTCAGCCGTAACATGGTCGAGGGCGAGGGTGCGCGCACCTGCGTGACCAGCAACTCGGGGCGCAAGCCCTGGGGTCCCGCGCTCGAACAGCGCTTCCCGGTGATCGACGTCGAGCACGGGATCGTGAACGGGATGACGCTACTGATGTTCCCCGATCAAGTGATGTATGTTTCCGAGGTCTTCAAAGTCGAGCAGGGCAGGATCACCCACATCGACAACATCGGCCTGGTCAAGCCCGGCCTCGAGCATACGACGGGCTTCGGAACGCACAAATAACGGAACGGTTCATGACGGTGACTCCTACTGGCCAGCGGCAGTGTCCACTGGTGGTTTCTCCGTCTAGCCCGAGGCTTACCGCTCTACTAGAGTAGTCGTCACTTGAACGGGCTTCTGGGCGGACAAAGGCAGCTTCAGTTTCTCCAGGCGCACGCGTCGGAGCGATGAGAGCCATGATCCACGGGGTTCGGCTCTCGGGGCCTCACGCCGAGATTCGGGTCAGGCCTCGGGGTGCCAACGCAGCGTGGCCAGGCCGCCCAGAACAAGGAAAGCGACTAACACCGCGCCTTGCGCGACCGCGAAGGGGGGCTCGGTCTGGTGCGGGGCGAGTGCCTTCAGCGTAGGGACTCTGAGGAAAGCCTGCGCGACCGCGACGAAGACGTTGAAGTAGAGCGCGAGCGTCGCCGAGACCACATAGACACGGCGCCATGGGCCGGCGAGCCTAAAGGCGTAGCGAGCCACGATCGCAAGGGCCAGGATGAGCAGCGACAGGATGCCGACCACGTGAGGCGGCAGAAGATGGGCGAACGGGAAGCCGAAGCCGGTCAGGCTGGTAGCCACAGTAGTCGCCAGGAAGAGCGCTGTCCAGCGGTCGAAACGCCTAAGGGTCAGGAGCCCGAACAGAACGAACCCACCCGAGCCGATTCCCGCCAAGCCCAGGACTACGTGAAGGAGCGTAAAGGTCTCGAGACTCATCCCTAGCATCATTCCGTCCCTCCCTCGTCAGACGAGAGTACGTAGGCAGAACCCCCCGGCGGCCCGTGCGCGAGACGCCGAGGCGCCACCGGACACGCAGGCGAGTGTCAACGTGGGGCCTTACGCTTCAGCTCCGGATCATTGGCGGACTCGAAGTAGCGCGTGTCCGTGGGACCAAACCCGCAGATGTGGACGACCACCGGCTCGTCCGTCGTTCGGGCAAAGTGGTCGACGCCTCCGGGCTCCGAATAGACGCTTCCGGGTGGGAGGGTCTTCAATTCAGCCTCGTCGAAACGGGTGCCATACCCGAACTGCCACTTTCCCGACACGACAGTAGCCATGCGATCGTCTCGATGAGAATGCGCCTGAATGGTCGTGCGGGCGGGTACGAAGAGGAGGATGGAGTAGAAACCGGCAGTGGTCGGATCGCCTGCCAGGGTTGTCGTGTGGACTCCCGGGAGCTTCGAGCTCCCGACTTGGCTGTCCATCTTGTCGCTGCCCATCACCTCGATCGGAGTCATGCGGAATTGCGGAACCGCCGGCGCACTCGCTCTGGCGGCGAATGCGAGCGCCGCGGTCGCCAGATACAAGATCCTCATGATGCTTCTCCTTCCGAATCGGCTGCGACCCGGACCGTCGTTCCGAAGGCAGCGGCCTCAGAGAAAGTCGACCAAGGCGTCCATGGTCTCTTTGGGACGCTCTTCCATCAGCCAGTGCCCGCTTCCCTTCAGCTCGATCACCGTTACGTTGGTCGCCACGCGCTTCATTTGCGGACCCAGGATGGCGGCGCTCGCCTTTTCGCCTGCGATCGACAAGACCGGCATGGTCAGCTGCGTCTGGGCCAGCTCCGCGAAGGTCCTTGCCGTGTCCGGCCAAGCTGCGAAGTAGGCCCAGCCCGCGTGCATCCGGCCCGGACGGGAGTAGGCGGCCACATAGGCCTCGCGGTCCGCCGCCGGCAGCGAGTGCGCCTTGTCGGCCGCCAAGTCGTTCCAGAAGTAGGCGAAGTAGATCGATTCGCGACCCTTGACCAGAGCCTCCGGCGTCGCGCCATTGAAGCGGAAGTGCCACATGTTCGGGTTGTCGTAAGCGAGCTCCCACCCGGGAACGCCGGGAAGAAAGGCATCCATTACCACGAGCTTCTCGACCTCGGCCGGGTACAGCGCCGAATAGGCGTACGCGACCATCAGGCCGATGTCGTGCCCGACGACTCGAGCCTTCGGGACGGCAAGCGACTTCGCGAGTGCATGGACGCGGACGGCCGCCGTCTTCATGTCGAAGCTGTTCCTGGGAATGCTCGAGTCGCCGATGCCGGGCAGGTCCGGCGCGATGACGGTGAACTTCTCGGCCAGCCTGGGAATCAGCGGGCGCCACATCCGCGACGTCTGCGTATACCCGTGCAGGAGAATCACGACGGGGCCCTTGCCGGCGGTGAGGTAGTGGAATCTCACGCCTTCGACGTCCGCGAAGCGTGATTCGATGGCGTCGCCGCTTGGCTGGGTCTGCGCCAGCACGGAGGGCGCCGCTCCGAGAAGGGCGGAGAGGAGAACCATCGTCACGTCGGGCCTGAACCAGGGTTTCATTCGTAGCCTCTAGAGAAGACGCCTACCGTGATAGTAGAGCATTTCCGGACTATACAGTCCGGAATAGCTTTATGTCAAGCCTCCAGAGAATGTAGACTAAAGAGTCTGGATTATGGCCCGGTCAAAGGAATTCGATCCCGAACGCGCCCTGCTCAAGGCCATGAACCTCTTCTGGCGTGTCGGCTATGAGAACGCCTCGGTCGAGGCGTTGATGCGGGAGATGGGCATCGCCCGGCAGAGCCTCTACGATACCTTCGGAGAGAAGCGCGGCCTGTACTTGAAGGCTCTCGCGTTCTATCGGGACCGCACCAACGGCGCCATGCAGCGGATGCTCGAGAGCACGCCCTCCGTCAAGGCCGGGTTTGCCAAGCTTCTTTACGGCCTGGCGGCTGAAACCCGGGATCAGCACGAACGGGGCTGCCTTCTGCTCAGCGCGAACCTGCAGCGCGATCCGAAGGACGCGATCGTCAACGACCTACTCCGTGACAACCAGGCCCGAGTCGAAGCCATCTTCGGCGCCGCGCTCCGGCGCGCGCAGAAGGCAGGAGAGCTGTCGGCAACGGAGGACCCGGCGGCCCTCGCCCGCTTCTTCGTCGTCACCATCCAGGGGATGCGAGCCATTGCCAGGCTCCGCTCCGACCGCAAGGCACTTGAACAGGTCGCAAGCGTCGCCCTGGGAGTGTTCGCATGACCGTCGCGATCCTTCGCTAGTAACCGCGCGTCTTCCCGCATGAGCACTTTGATTGAATCCTCGTCGGGTCATCGAAAGCTCCACCACCAGGTGCTCCGTTTGCGTAGAAGGCAAATTCGCAGTCCAGCGACAAATGCAGTATCTAAAAGGGTTCCAAGGGGCTGCGTTGGCGAACTCTCGCGATGGCGAAAATCTGAGCATTAGCGTGGCATCCGGCGCCGTCGGGCGCGCTTCTGTTCGTCAACACGCGCTGCAGGACTACGTGGCCTGTGAAAGGATCATCCGCTTCGATTTGGAATCGACACTGGCGCAGCATGGGCTCTCGTATCCCCCTTCTGCACCCGGACGATCACGAAGAAACGCGAAGAGTGTGGTCGGCCTGTCTGAGCACGGGCCGTGAGTGTTCGACAATGGTGGCACCGGGGATCGGTGCTAAGCTGAGACAAAGGTCTCGCTAGGCGGTTTCGACCTTTCTCTGGACGCTGAGACGGAGACCAGAGCCGAGCGGGTGCGCAGTCGCGGGCCGTCTTCTATGCAGGGAGCACCTCGCACCGAGTCAGATGCGGTAGGCGCGGCGGTAGGCACCCGACAACAGTGTCGCACGTGCACGGCACACAGGGATTCAGGTGAAGGAGGGGCAATTCATGGGTGAGCGGGTGAAGGTTGGTAGTCTGAGCGAGTTCCCTCCTGGCACGGGGCGGCAGGTGCAGGCTGGGGGAAGAGCGGTTGCAGTCTTCAACGTCGGTGGCACGATTCACGCCATTGACGGGATCTGCACCCACCGCGGGGGCCCTTTGGGGGAAGGAGAGCTGAACGGGACGGTCGTCACCTGCCCGTGGCACGGAGGCCAATTCGATATCACCACCGGATCAGTCCTCAAGCCTCCCCCGGCGCAGGGGGTGCGCGCCTATAAGGTGGTCATCGAGGCCGGTTCGATAGTGGTGGAGGTCGGCTAGGGATCGCTTTCTCTTAGCCGACTCCTCAAACCGGGACCCGCCCGCCGAGCTCGTCCTCCAAGGAGGATTGTCATGACACAAACCTACAGAGGGTTCCTGGCGGTCGTCCTGCTCGTGTTGGCGAGCGGGGCACGCGCGGAAAACAGGGGGGCGGCCACGTCCGCTTCTGCACCCCAGGACAGCGTGGCCCAACACATTGCCAGATTCGACGACCTAGACTTCAACGTCTTCAGCGGGCAGCAGTGGGCCCGGCTCCACGAGAGCCACGCCAAGGACATCGTAGTGCACTGGCCGGATGGGCATCAGACCGCCGGGATCGAGAAGCACATCGAGGACCTGAAGGCGATGTTCGTCTACGCACCTGACACTCGGATCAAGGTGCACCCGGTGAAGTTCGGCTCTGGGGAGTGGACGAGTGTCATCGGAGTGATGGAGGGAACCTTCACCAAGCCGATGCCCGGAGCGGACGGCAAGATGATCCCGCCGACCGGCAAGGCCTACAAGATCACGATGTGCACGGTGGGCCGCTGGAAAGACGGCGTGATGGTCGAGGAGTACCTGTTCTGGGACAATCTGACGTTCATGAAACAGCTCGGACTCGCGCCCTAAAGAGTATCTGATGGTCGCCATCGTTGTTCAGATGGCACGCCCTATAGTACCCGCAGGATGGGCGAAGCGCCGCCCGCTTAACCCAGTGTTCGACGGACTCCTTGGATCCGCGGCGAGCCGCTGCCGTCGGATGGTAGGATTGACGCGTTCCTCCATCAGCCCTCGAAGAACCATACTTACGCCTCAAGCGATGGGCATCATTTCGATGATGAGAACACCGGCCCCGCGGCCACACCGCTGAGACTCAGAAGCCGTTAGGCGGGAGTGTGAGTATGCAGCAAGCGGATCGAATGAACTGGAATGGCACAGGAGCAAGGGTGATGGGCATCGCAAGCTTGGGCCATGCGATCTTTGCTGCGACCATGGTCACCCTCGGAATCTTGGGCCTGATCCAAGGCGAGTTCACCCCGACATGGACGGGGGTGCCCAAGGGTGTTCCCGGGCGCGAGGTACTAGCCTATCTCTGCGCCTTCGTCTCTCTGGTAACTGGCATGGGCCTACTCTGGACGCGCGCAGCCGTCGTCGCTTCCCGCCTGCTGCTCACCTCATTCTTGGTTTGGCTGCTCCTGTTTAGGGTGCCTCTTATCTTCCGCGCTCCCACTGCGACGGTTGCTTGGTGGGCCAGCGGTGACACCGCGGTGATGGCCGCGGCCGCTTGGGTTCTGTACGCGTGGTTCGGCGATGACTGGGACCGTCGGCGCTTCAGTTTCGCCAGCGGTGACAAGGGCCTGCGCATCGCGAGAGTGCTTTACGGCCTGGGGTTGATCCCGTTCGGCGTGGCCCATTTCACCTATCTCGAAAGAACCGTCTCGATGGTACCTGCCTGGCTGCCATGTCACTTGGCTTGGGCGATCTTCACCGGCGGTGCCTTCATCGCTGCGGGCGTGGCGGTGCTCATCGGCGTGTATGCACGGCTGGCAGCCATGCTCTCGGCGGTGCAGCTGGGCTTGTTCACGCTGCTGGTGTGGGTACCCATCGTCGTGGCACGCCCCAATGCCTCCGATTGGACTGAGTTCGTCAGCTCTTGGGCGTTGACGGCCGGCGCTTGGGTGGTTGCGGATTCCTACCGTGGCATGCCTTGGCTCGCCGTGGGCAAGCGCTAGCTAGCGCCGGCGGCTTTGGCGATGGGGTGTGTGGCATAACGACCCGACCCATCTGACGGCGCCTCGCGGGCCGACAGCATAAAACGCTGGGCGTCGCCAACACCCTCCTTTTTGTGCACGCCGCAGGTCTGGCTGATGAGCAGGCTCGTCCGGGGCCCCTCCACGCGCCTGGCCGGAGGCCGTCCAGAGCTATCTCCGGCTACCGGATGCCGCCGTCCGGAACTTGGCGTAGGGATACGGGTAGCGAGGCCGGTACCAGTTCCGGAAGGTCCGGCGGACCAGCTGGCGGGCGGTCGCCGGTGAGGCGCCCTTCAAGACGTAGTGACGGCCATCGAAGAACTCCGAGGAGTAGGCGGGATAGGAGGCCATGGGCGAAAACCCAGGAAAGCCCTGGAAGAGCGTCGAGGTCCACTCCCAGCCGTTTCCTACGAGCTCCTGGACGCCGAAGGCGCTCGTTCCCGCCGGGCAGGAGCCCACGGGCCACGGATCCCAGGACACAAAGCCGAAGTTGCCGTGGTGACCTGGTCGAGCCACGTCGTGACCCCACGGATGGGCACGCTCTTCCCCCTCGGGAGAGCCGAAGGCGGCGCGGTGGAATTCGGGCTCGGTCGGAAGGCGGCGCCCCCGAAAACGACAGTAGGCCGAGGCCTCCGAGTGGCTGACATAGACGGGCCAGGACAGGGGCAGCGGCACTTCTTCGAAGAGCGTGCGCCAGAACCAGCCTCCTTCTCTGCGCTCCCAGTAGAGCGGCGCCGCGCGGTGGCGCCGCGCGGACCAGGTCCAACCCGGCTCGTCCCAATAGCGCCGCTCCTGATAGCCCCCGGACTCCATGAACTCCAGATACTCGCCGTTCGTGACGGGGAGGATGTCCACCTCGAAGCTCGGGACATCGATCACCTGGCGGGGGAGCTCGTTGTCCCAGCCGAAGGGAAGCTCGGAGGAATTTGCGCCCAGCGTCGCGGAGCCGGCGGGAATCCGAACCGCCCCCCCGGCGCGGACCGTAGCCAGCCCAACGCGCGGCCTCTCGCCCTGAGCCCGTAGGCGCTCCATGGGAAGCTGGTGCAACATGTAAAGGAGCGTCTCCTGGTGCATCAGCTCGTGCTCCAGGATCGTTCCCACCGCGAGAGCCATGCGGCCGCCCTCTTCGGCAAGGGCGTCTTCGACGACACGGTCGGCGAGGCGCGCGAACTCCTGAACGCGGGCACGTTCCGGCCAGGCGCACGGCGCCGGGGCCGCCGTCTCCTCCTCGGGATCGATGCCCCGTTCGAAGAGGGCCTCGAAAGCGGCGTCAATTCCAGGCCTGCCCAGCGCCCATTTGACGAGCGTGTTCAAGGCGAAGGCGGGGAGATGCCCTTCATAGAATACGATCGGGTGCCGAAGCGGGATCGGGTGCTCGTAGTAGGCGTCCTCCGCCGCAACCTCTTCCAGCAAGAGCCGCGTCCGCCCGCGCGTCGCCCAGAACAACTCGCGGCGGCCCCGCCCCTCTCGCAAGACCGTCACCTTGCTCCCTCGTCCCCTCGCGTTGGCCCGAGTGCCAGCGATACGCGGCGGTTCCCGCGGGTCACGCGCCGGGCCGCCCCCGACGGTCCCCGCTCACGCTGTCCCCCGATGAGACGCCTCGGCCACCCGGCGAGCCTCCCCGGTCGGGAGGTTGTCAACCGCCGGGACACCCTTCGTGTCCGCGGCAAGCGGGTGCGTCGTACCGCTGGAAACCCCACCTCTTTCCACCAACATGAAGTTGCCCCTACGCGCGGAGGTCGTCGCCCGCCGCGGCCTCAGTACTCCGCGGAGGCGTCGTCCGGGTAGCAGTACAGCCAACGCTCGCCCGGCTCCGCCGAGCAGACGACCGGGTGGCCGGAGGCCCGCGCGTGCTTGCTGGCGTGGCGGTTCGGCGAGGAGTCGCAGCAGCGCGTGCCCCCGCAGTTCTGGCAGGTCCGCAGGTGCAACCACGTACTCCCGACCTTCACGCACTCCTCGCACTCCCGGCGCTTCGCCTTCTTGATATCCTTGACGCTCTCGATGTGGGCACATCCTCCGTCCGCGGCCATCTCCGACCCTCCTTCCGGCGTTACGCCGGCTCGGAACGCTCGAGCGCCGGACGGTCCCACTTGGCGAGGTTCGCCCCCGCCTCGTAGGTGGTCTGAAGAAACTCGAGCAGCGCCGCCCGGGGATCCGAGGCCGCGCGCATGTCGTCGTAGCGGTAAATGAACTCCTTCATGTCCGGGCTGTAGAAGGCGGGGCCGGGCCCGATGCCGGTCGCGGACAGGTCCGCGGGCTCGGGCGCCGCGTAGGCATAGAAGGCGGGGCCATCGATGGCGCCGCCGCCCGGCCACCATCCCGCGCTGTTGCACTCGTGGGAATATGCCTCGCGCGTCATGGCGTCGGCGCCGGGCCGGGGCGGCGCCGGACGGCCCGAGAAGCGGGTTACCGCGAGGTCGAAGCTTCCCCAGAAGAAATGCACCGGACTGCACTTGCCGATGAAGCGGGCCCGGAACTCCTCGAGGATGGCGTCCACCCGCACGAGGATACGCCAGAAGCGCTCGACAGCAGCGCCATCGTAGGCGCCGGCGGTGTCCCGGTCGAAGCGGATAGGATCGGGAACCTCCACCGGCATCGGCCAGATCGGGGCTTGGATGTCGAGCGCGCGGAGCGTGGCCACAAACCGCTCATAGAACTGGGCAATCGGCTGAGGGGCGAGCGGGATCGAGCGCCGGTCGCCGCGGCCGACGTCAATGCGCAGCACGTGATCGACGAAGTCGAAGGCGATAGTGCAGGCTCCGGTCGCGACGGGCATCGCCATGGTGGTCAGCCCGCGGGCACTCAGGCGGAGGGTGACGTTCCAGAAGTGGTTCGTGCGGGGCGTGAGCGCGAGCTGGACCTTGCCCACCATCTGCGTCCAGCGGTGCAGGGTGCGGTAGGTGTCCTTCCACTCGGCAAGGGGCAAGGCCGGCCACGTTTCGGTCAGGTCGGCGGGGCTCATCGCAGGTCATCATGCGCGAAGAAGAACAGGGCGGCAAGCGCGGGTGGCACGAGCGGGAGGGAACTTGCGGCGCCCCGAGGCGTGCCAAGGATTCATGGCCCCAGAGGGCTTCTGCCACCTGGGAACGCGTGGACCGCCACACGCGGTGCTGGCCACCCCCTGTTCGTATCACGCATCCCAACTCCGATGCGCGCTTCTACCGCACTACTTGAGGCAAGAGCCGTGTGCAGTAGTCCTGCAAGCACGGATCCGTGCGTGGGGCGCCGGGCAAGCGGCGTCCCTACCGAAAACAACGCGCCAAGACCATCAACTGTGGCCTGTGGCCTTTGTTGCGAATACCCTCCTTTCTGCACAAATCCTTGCCCAGTCGTGACGCGACCGTCGATGATTCCGGTACGGGACGCCAGCTGCGGAGCCTTCCTTAACGCCTCGAGGTTCCTTGCACCGCCATTAGTTCCGTAGTTTAGAAGCCCGTCACCTGGTTGCTCTCACTCAAAGGGCCGCGCACCGGGCAGACCGCGATTGGTTTTGCGCCGAGAAGTGCCTGTCTCCAAGAGCCGGAGGGCGTCGCGAGTAAGTGTGCACGCTCGGCGAGGCTGCACATCACCACACGGTGACTACGTCTCGACGAGCGTGCCGAGCACCTCGGGCCACCGATTCTCAAAGTCGACTTCCCGTTGTAGTCCGCGCTCCAACAGAGCTTGGATCCGCTGCTGCGCTTCAGGCCACGTTAGCGCCGTCTGAAAGCTGTTGAGGGCGTCGAGGAGCCGGTCGGCGGATGGCAACGAGACTTGGTTGACGAGATTCTTCGCCGCCGAGACAGCACGCCGGTCGAAGGAGGCGATCCGGCGTGCGAGTGCGTCGACGAAGCTGTCCAGCTCCGCGTCCGGAAGTGCGCGGTTGACGTATCCATATCGTTCTGCGGTATCGCCGTCGAAGTCGTTCGCGCCGAGAACGATTTCGAGCGCCCGACCCCGACCGACCAGATGTGGAAGACGTTCCGTACCGCCGCCGCCGGGATGCAGTCCCGCCCCGACTTCGGGTTGGCCGAGTCGCGTGTTCTCGCGCGACGCGAAGCGCATGTCGCAGGCGAGGACGAACTCGCTGCTCACCCCCCGGACACAGCCTCGGATCTTCGCGATGCTGACCACCGGGGACTTGGTGAGGCGAACGAACGTATCCATCAGGATGGGGAGGCCCGAAGCCCCGACAGCAGTCATGATGTTCCCTATCTTGCCCGTCAAATCAAAGTGGGAAAGGTAAAACTCGGGGTTCGCGCTTTCGAATACGACCACCCGCAGGCTCGGGCTGGCGTCCATTCGAGCGAGCAGATCCTGTAGGGCTTCGAATATGCTGGCGTCTACGATGTTGAAAGGCGGGTAATCGAACACAACCCTCCAGTACTTAGGCGTTTCCTCGATCACCCGCATGTGCGCCGCCGAAGTAATATTAGCCATATGGTTCTCCCTTCTTAGACCTCGAAACCGCCGGACTGCGAAGTGATCTTCTTCCCTTCATTAGGAACGTATGCGTGCGAGTGCAGACTCGCTACGCATAATGTCAAGAAGAGAGTTCGTCCAGCGCTTCGGTGAGCGCGTCACCCATCTCCGCGTCGAAGTAGATGCGTCGTGGGCTCCAAGCGGAATGACCGCAATTCCATCGGCTGCTCTTGTCGTCAGAACATCGGCGTTCATCGCGCCCCCGTAAGTTGCAAAGGTGTGTTTAACTGCTCGTCAACTGACTGACTGAGCCGCCAACGTGATGATGTCCGCAACCTCTCTAGGGTGAGAGACCATGGCTGCATGACTCGCAGCTACTTTGCGGACCGTGGCACCCATTCTCTTTGCCATAAATTCCTCGGCTTGCGGCGGAATC
>Ga0210409_10000907_pt1 | contig 42144 bp, 31 predicted proteins | sample IncBWH17MmetaG_FD_161649 | JGI IMG/M metagenome (GOLD analysis project Ga0210409, IMG submission 161649) | Forest soil microbial communities from Barre Woods Harvard Forest LTER site, Petersham, Massachusetts, United States - Inc-BW-H-17-M | ecosystem: Environmental > Terrestrial > Soil >... | reverse complement strand
GGTCGTCTTAATTGACGATAGGTCGTTCCGTTTCAATGGTTTATGTGAATTAGACCTGTCCTTTAGTGCGGGCTTTTACTTGCCTAAAGCACTATTAGCCCAGCCCCTACACCAATCCACTGATTCCTCCCAGTAGGCTAAACTTGTAGCTTGAGCCTTAGGCGAGAAGGAGGCTGTTCTCGGTGTCCAAGCTGACGACAATCTGCTCTTCCATCGCATCGGCCAGACTCCTGGCTCCGCGGGTGGGGATTCTTGTCCGGCTGACCACGGTTCTAGTACTCCTCTCCGGCTGCATGATCGCCTCTCCCGCGTATGCCGACGTTGGCGTCCTTCTTAACGAGTCCCTGGATACCAGCCTGGCCAGAATTACGGGCTCCGGCCATAGCGCCGTCTATTTCTCGCGGATCTGCGCGGAATCGCCTGTAAAGCTCCGCCTGTGCCGTCCTGACGAGCAAGGCTCGGTCATGAGCAACTACACCACTCTCGGTGAGGATCAGCCGTTCGAGTGGAATATAGTTCCTCTCTCCGTTTATTTATACGGCGTCGAGGAGCCTCAGAACCGGCCGCTTTTCGGCTCGCAAAAAATCAAGCATGCTCTTGAGGAGAGATACCGCACAAACTTTCTTACAGGCTATTGTGACAGCCCCACTTGCCGCACGAGCAGCAAAGCTGAATGGCGCGAGATGGTCGGCGCCACCCTTGAGCGCAGCATCTATATTTTCGTTGTGGAGACCTCTGTAGAGCAGGACCGTGCTCTCATCGCGGAATTCAATTCTCTCCCCAATCAGAACCACTTTAACGGCGTCACGAAAAATTGCGCGACGTTCTCCCGCCGCGTCATTAATACTTATTATCCTCACGCCGCCAGGGCTGATTACCTCAATGATTTCGGATTGATCACTCCGAAGGCCATTGCCCGTTCCTTTACCCATTTTGCCGAAGGCCATCCGGAAGCGCATCTTCGCGTGCTGCATTTCGCCCAGTTGCCCGGCACAATCAAGCGCAGCACAGAGTGCCGCAACGGAACCGAGCAGCTGTACCACTCCAAAAAACTTCTCGTGCCCATGATCCTTTTTGCCGACCACGAACTGCCCTTCGTGGCCGCCACCTATTTGCTCACCGGACGCTTCAACCCCGAGCATGAATTGGAGCAGCATCCCAACGCCGAATCGGCGGACATCAAGCAGGAAATCCGGGAAGCGAAGGCGGAGAATGACGTGCCACGCGAAGAGCAACTTGAAGCCGTGGTTGATCAGGAAAGCGCACAACTCGTGGGTACGGCGAAGGAATGGAAACAGTATCGCGAGGCGTTTGGATCCCTCACGAACGACGCCATCAGCCGCGAAATCATTCCGAACTACGAATTTCTCGGCCGTCTATACAAATACCTGGATCGGACCGGCACACTCTCTGTCGACGCCAATGGGAGCCTCTGGTTGGATCTCTCGCAAGGCGGTAAGCCGTCGAGGATCGGACTAAGCGCAAGCAACATTTTTGCTTCTGGCAGCGATTCCCAATGGGCGTATGCGCTGACTCTTGCGCGCGCCGATCATTATCTGAAGAGCCCCAAGCATAGTCGCGAGATCATGCCGGAATTCAAGAGCGATTGGGCTCTCCTAGAGGCGGCTCGCGTCAATAGCGCAACTTCCACAGCGGCCAACAATAATCTGCCTTCGAGTAGCGCGCGCGCCACCGCCATCTCCTTTAGTCAGATCCAGTAATCCCAAGCTTCGAGCGGGTCCTGTGAGTACTAAGGCATTCCTCCCAGCTTTATCCATCTCTCCGTACCATTTTCTTCCTTTCCAGTTTGCGCAACTTTAGTCTTGTCTATCTCATCTGTACTGATGTAGGTTCCCTGTCGCGGTGCAGCGCATGCTTCCGTCGTTCCGGGTCTTGTTCTTGATTTTTTCTATGGCACTCGTCTCCGGTGAGGCGAGTTCAAAGCCTCCGGCTATACCTGCAGCCGTCACTACCGCTTCACCCGTCATTGTCATCGGTTTTGTCGGTGGCTACGTTCGCCACGATGATCGCGTCCACACCGAAGTTCAACTGGTTGAGCGGTTACGCGAAGAATATGCTTCGAGCGTTTTCGTCCAAACGTTTGAGAATCACCGCGGTAAGGACGCCCACCAAGCGGTGCTTCGCCTCCTTGATGCCAACAATGACGGAAAGCTTTCGCCCGAAGAAAAGCAGAACGCACGCATCATAATTTTTGGCCACAGCTGGGGCGCCTCAGAAACCATCGAACTCGCTCGCCAGTTGGAAAAAGACGGCATCCCTGTGGTTCTAACTATCCAGGTCGATAGCGTCTCGAAGAGGGGCGAGAATGACGCCGTAATTCCGCCGAACGTCAGCCAGGCTATCAATTTCTATCAGCTCGATGGCATGCTCCACGGCCAAGCTCAGATTCGCGCTGCCGATCCTGCGCGCACGCGCATCCTTGGGAATTTTCGTTCCGACTACAAGACAAAACCCCTCAGCTGCGGCCAGTATCCGTGGTGGGACCGCATTTTCATGAAATCTCACATTCAAATCGAGTGCGATCCCGCAGTCTGGAATCAAGTCGAATCGCTCATTCGCACGAATCTGTCGCTCGAAGCGCGGTTGCCATCGCCTGGTGAAATCAAGTCCTCCGACTCGCCCCTTAACTAAACGGCTCGCCTTTTAAATACTGTCGCACCAATTCTTGATAACCTCGGCCCGCACATATCCGTCCATATTGGGTGTAACAGCCGCTGGAAGGACGTTTCTGAAGAGGTCCCATGAAACGCCGCGAATTTCTCCTTCGCTCCGCGTGCACTGTGGGAGCAGCTTGGCTCCATTCGTCTGTATTCCCGAAGCGCGCCCGTGCCTTAACCCTGAAGCCCCTTCCGCGCAAATTTAGCGCGTCCGACACCGTCACGCTTGGCAAGACCGGCATCCAAACCAGCCGCCTCGCCATGGGCACAGGCACCGTCGGGTCCGGCCATCATTCTCATCAGACGGCCCTTGGAGTTCAGGGTCTTTGCGATCTTCTTTTGAACGGCTATGACCACGGACTTCGCTTCTTCGATTCCGCCGACAGCTACGGCAGCCATCCGCACGTTGCCGAGGCCCTCAAGTATGTTCCGCGCGATAAAGTCACTGTCCTCACCAAGACCTGGGCACGCGACGCAGCCTCTGCCCGCGCCGACCTCGACCGTTTCCGCCGCGAGCTCGGCACCGATCACCTGGACATCTGCCTCATGCACTGCCTCACCGAGCCTGACTGGACCGACCGTTACAAAGGCGTCATGGACGTTCTCTCCGAAGCCAAGGAAAAAGGCATCATCCGCGCCCATGGCTGTTCGTGCCATTCCATCGAAGCACTCCGTGCCGCGACCAACTCCTCTTGGGTCGAAGTCCATCTGGTGCGCATCAATCCCATCGGCACGTTCATGGATTCGGATACGGACTCCGTCGTCAGCGTCATTAAGGAAATGCGTGCCAAGGGGAAGGGCATCATGGGTATGAAAATCCTCGGCCAGGGCAGTCTCCGCGACCGCCAGGACGAAGCCCTGAATTTCGCGCTCGGTCTGAATCTTCTCGACGCCTTCACCATCGGCGCCGAAAGCAAAACTGAACAGGAAGATTTAATCCGCCGCATCGCTGCCGCTTAACAAGATCATTTTCTTAGTTGTCATCCCGAGCGGAGAGAGATCTGCTTTTGATTCTTTTGGTCCATGCGCCGAATGAGTACCAGCGTCGCCTAAGTCTCCAGCCCGATCAACCGCATCAATTCCAGCGCGTTGCTCTTCTCCACCACTCCCTCGCGCAACTTATAATCAAACCGCATCTTCCCGTCCACCACCTGATCCTCAAAATGCATGTTCCGCAAAACATTCCCCACTGCCAACGCAATTTCCGTCAACGCCAAATCATGCGTTGTCACAATCCCGATCGCCCGCCGCTTCAGTAGCCCCCGGATCAATCGCTCCGCTCCAATCCGCCGGTCTTTCGAGTTCGTGCCCTCCAGCAACTCATCGAACAAAAAGACCATTGGCGCCGTTCCCTTCGCGGCGTCAAACACTTTTCGGATATGCAATATCTCCGTATAAAAACTCGACCGCCCCTCTTGCAACGAATCCGTGCTCCGTATCCGCGTGCCAATCTTCAGCGGCGTCAACCGGAGCCGTTTGCCCCGGATTGGCGCGCCCGCCATGGCCAGCACCGTGTTAATTCCCACCACGCGCAAAAATGTGCTCTTCCCGGACATATTCGACCCGCTCACCAGCAGCACGCGCGTCTGTGCGTCCAGCCGCAAGCTGTTCCGTACGCACTTCTCCGCCGCAATTAGCGGATGACCAAGCTTTTCGCCTTCAAAAAATCCCAGCCCCTCTTCCGCGTCAATGAATTCAGGAAACGGATCAGCAGGATGCTCGTAGGAATACCCCGCGAGCGAAAGTAGCGCCTCCAGCTCCCCTGTCAACTCCGCCCATCGCCGGATCTTCGCGCCCCAGCGCCTCCGCCACGACTCCGCCGCCATCCCGACCTGCACACTATAAAGAAACGGCAGCTCCGACATCTTCGCAATCGCGCCGTCGCTGGCGTCAATCCAATTAACAATGCGCGAAAACTTTCGAATCGCTAGCGAAGCTGGCTCATTCCCCTGCTTCAGTTCCGCCGCAAACCCTTGCAAGCGCGGGGACACAAACGGCTCTCGCTCCAGCCGTTCCAGAACCTCGGAAAAAAGGAGTAACCCTTCCGCGTTGCAATTCACTCCCTCAATCACCGTATGCGCTCTGCGCCGCAGCCACGCGAGAATCACAGCCTCCACTGCCATCACACTCAAAAGCGGCCACAGCGTCCCAGTCTCAAACCAATAGATGATCCCCGCAGCCGCGCCGAGCGCGAGCAAAGCCATTACCACGCGCCAAGCTCCGCGCGGCAGAATCGATGTCCCTTCCGCCCACTCCATCATCGATTCTGGATTCAACCGCGCCTTTAAATCCTCCCCGGTCACCGCCAAGTCCTCGCGCAAATCCACCTTCTCGCGCAGTTCCTCAATCAGTTTCTGGCGCTCCAGAATCGTGCCCCTCTCCGATCCCTCGCACAGCCAGCTCGCCAGCCGGCTCTCCCCCATCGGCAATCGTGCCGTCGAAAGCAATTCGAAGAGGCACCCGCGCCCAAAAAGATCCAAGTCCTCCGCATACACATGATTCACATCGCGAAACCGTTCCCCCGTTTGTCCAGTGCCAGCCCAGCGATCCTCGATTCGCGCAATCCCCTTGCGATTAAACTCCGCCGCCGTGTTAATTCGGTTCTTCGCGCGCAGCACGCGCCCGTGCAAAATCGTCAACAGCGCATAAGCAACGATTGGTGCGATCAGCCAATAGGCAGTCAGCAGGTGCTTAGCAAAAACACTCCAAAGCAGCAGCAATCCCACGGCTGTCACCGCCAACTTCGCGTAGCCCACCAGCAAGTGGACGCGATCCTTCTCAGCAATGACCTTCAGGTATTTTTCCAACCGCCTTTCGTACTCCGCCTTTGGCTCAGCCACATTCCCTCTCAACACATTTCACCCGCAACCCATCGAGTCTATCTCTTATCGCGCGCGCCAGCACCGTCCACTGCGAATACACAGCAGCGCGAGCTTGCCGACTTCGATTTTGTAGATTGATACGAGTGATGGCCAAGACTCTTTGCGGAACTACGCCATTGGTTGGCCCGACACGCTAGCCGCGCTCTCAGATGGAGCCGTGACGCAGCCCAAACGGAATTTCAACGTTAACGCTGGAAAATATTTGGCCGACGCCCGCAAGCAAGAACTACGTCCTAACCCAACTCCTGTCCCGTTGTTATTTCTTTGCGGGCTACCTCATTACTTCAGATTTTCACCCAGCTCCAATCCTTCGAGTACGGAACGCGGCTCATCCGGTAGCCGGACTTTACGCCGGTGACAACGTGATCGCTCCAGTTGAATCCGACTCCTGCTTTTGGATCGTAGAGCCCAGGCTCTTCGGAAAAACACATGTTCTTTTTTAGAACTGTGTAATCGCCAAGCGAAAGATACGGTGGCTGATGCCCCTCCGAACCTTCACCATGCGCGGGCCGGTGATAAATGTAATCCTGCACTCCCTGCGCCACCTGGTATTTATGAATCTCATACGCGACGCTCGAGCATGTCGCGCCCTCCTTCTGCAATTCCACCTGCATGTCGCACGTGTGCTGGCTCACTTCCCAAAGTTTCCGCATGTGCTCATCAAACTGTCCCGCGTTGTCCGCGAGGATGTACATGCGGTAGTTTTCTCCGCCGTGTCCGCCGATATATGCATCGCCATCGACCTGTAACGGCATGTTCCGCTGAATCCGGTTGAACCGCGGCTGATTTGGATGCGGATAGGCGCACAGGCGCCCTACGCGGCAGTCAATCTCGACAGTCGCCGCCACGCCATGATGCGGCAAACCACCCGCAAGGTCCAAATCCGCGAGCAGTACATTGTTGATCCAGAATGTGCTCGCGAAGGCCACTTCATAATCCGTCGCGTCGGTTCCGTAGGTGAGAATGTAATCCCGCGCATAAGCGTGCGCGCGGTCAAAATACGTGTAAGCTCGCCGCGTAAGCGCAAGCTCCTCCGGAGTTTTGACTTCGCGCATCTCCAGCAGCGTGTCGCTGACGTCCACCCATTTTACTTTTGGCAAAACCTTCTTGGCTGTCGTCAACTCGTCAGCGTAGAGCTTGCCGTCAATGCCGATTTTACTTCCTTGAACGCCCTTCGCCTTGATTCCTTCGAGGAGCATCTGGAACAAATCGACGGTCTTTCCTTGAACGACTTTCCCTTGCTCCGGGAAACCGCCTTCGGCGTGCTTCGTGTCGAAATACTCCCAGCCGCCGCCAAACCACCAGCCCTTCACCAGGTCGCGGTCCAGCGCGGGGTACAAATACCAGGGGTCGGCATCGTCTTTATTCATAAAGACACACTGCGGCCGCTCGGTGTGCGTGTGCCAATAGCCCGTCAGATAAATAATGTTGAGCTGATCGCGTAACACAAACGCGTGAATATCTTTTTGCGCCAGTTGCTCCTTGAAGCGCGCAACCGTCTGCTTGTTCCAATCCAGCGGCAGCCGGTCAACTTTCGCCGGTTCCGGCGGCCCTTCTTCGCCGGGGGTCGGGCCAAGCAGCAGCTTTTCGCTCGCGCCGGAGCTGCGGCTCTTCACGATTTCCGCGAGCGATCCGCCAGCGCCTTGCGTTTGCATTCCATCAATCTTGTCCATGCGGCGAAACAACCCGCCGCCCAGCAGCGCAAGACTTCCGCCCTTCAAAACGTCACGGCGATTCCGATTCATCTCTCCTCCCATATTGTTTTCCAGCCGGCCTGATCAGCTATCCGGCTTATTTCTGTCCTGCAACTTCGTCCCATTCGCGCTCGCCGCGGTCGAGCATCGCGGGCAAATCCTCGCGCAACAAAAACCGTTCGTGAATCAACTTCATAGCCGCTTCCGCAAACTTGCCCAAGTATTGTTCGCGCGAAGCATATCGTTCGGCAATCGAGAGCCGCGGATCCCCGGATTTCTCCCGCTCCGTGGCGGTTCTTGCGAAGGGAATGAAAGAGCCGTAGAAACTCAGCCGCAAGTCGCCAGCGCCGATTCCCGGATCGCGGAGATTCCAGCCCGTGTAGGTGGCCAACGGGACTTGCAATTCCGGCAAACTCACACCGCCCAGATCGTTGCCATCGGCGTCCGATTGCGGAACCAAACCAGGGAACGGCTTGCCAACCTTGGGAGGCTCCAGACTTACGATGCCGTCTTTCCATTGCGGCCCAAAGTCCAGATGATACGCCAGGTTCATTTCATGCGGCGTGTTGACGCCGGGTATCTTTGGAAAAATCCACTTGTTCAGTGGCACGAGCTTGGCGTCCGCAATTTTCGGATACGTGCTGGCAGGCGGCGGCGTGCCGTCTTTCACCCACTGGTCCATGTCGGTGATTAGTGCGCGCCAGTACCACTGAATGGGATTGGGATTGTAGCGCTGCTGCGCATTGGAGTCCGGCGAGCCGGGCATGGATTTCTGCGGAGGAAATGGTGCAGAAAAATGTTGCAAGCCAGATAGCAAATAGACGCGGACATCGTCGCCGATCTTCGCGTCACTCAGACCGTCAGGCGAAATGTGAATCAAAGACGCGGCGCGGCCCCAATATTCGTAAGAAGTATTGGTGAGAAATATTTTCGGGGCGGTTTTAGATTTGGTGGAAGCGTCGAGTAAGCCAGAGGTTGCGCCGCTCTCAGGATCGGTTTCCGGAAGATCGGTGAAAGGGAAAAGATCCGTGGGAAAGAAAATACTAGAGAGCGGCTGAGCGTCGCGCGAAGGCTGCGCAAAACGATGATTGAAACTGCCTCTGCCCGCTCCGGCGACGTGGGCGATGACGCCGTCCATCACCTGGCGGCCTTGCTCGTCGGCGTTGAAGTCCTGATAGAGAAAATGGCGAAGAAAGCGCCCGCTCTGCGAAATTCCGACGGCGTAAACGCGCTTCACGGGTGCCGTGGATTGTGGATCGTATTTCAGATACGAAAGGAAATCGCGTATAGCCGCAAGGCCGAGGCCAGCGACGACGGGGTCTTTCGCTTCGTAAACGACCTCATAAATTTTCCCGGCCTGGAATCCTCCATTCAGGTGAATGAAGTGAGGATCGGCGGCGAGTTTGCCATCGGCGGTGCGGGCAAAACTCCACTGGCTGCGAGGAATCGTTTGCCGGGGGCCATCGGGCGTGTCGCGCACGGTCAAGACATTCTTTGGGCTTGCGGGGTCGTCGACCGGGTAGCTTTTTCCACCCGTTGGTCCGAGGAGGGAATGGCCGAGCGGCATGTCGTCCACTTTTTGCGCGGGCGTGAAATCCGAACGCACCAGGCCGCGGATTTCTTTTCCTCCCGGGTCGTAGGCCACGGGAGCGTAGAGCTTGAGATTTTCGCCGTGTTCGGCGACGTCAAATTCCCATCCGACCCAGGCAACTGTGTAGCCTTGGCGCATGAGAAATCCGTCTCCGAATTCCTCGCTTGGATTAGAGGAAGTCACGCCGTTCACGAGGCGCAGAATTCCTTTGCCCCCGCGGTTCGATACCTCGAACAGAACGGCGTTGTTTCCTTTGGTCATATCTTTAGGTTTCAGGAGAGAGAGGTCGGCGGAGAATTCGACTTCTCCTTGTGCGTTTCGCGGTGCTTTGTCGAGATCGACAATGAGGCGGTTGCGAAGGTTATCCGGATTCACCGCGAAATAGACGCGGCCGACAATTTTCTCGTAGGCTCCGGCTAATCCGAAGGCGCGTCCATCCTGAATGTCAGTGCGGGAAATAATCTCTACGTGCGTGACATGCGCGTTCGTGCCAGCAGCGGAGAACAGAAAAATGACAAACGACAGAATCCAAATGAAACTCGCGCGCAAAAGATGCATAAGCAGCCTCCAGAGAGGCCACAGCTTACATCATTGCTTGCCGAAACCAATTGCACTGATACAGATTTTATACATCGGCGTGCGGTCGAATTTCAGTCGCACGATGCTGAGTTTGGCGGGGTCGAACGGCTTACATTTGCCTTGGCAAGGCATCTCGAAGGCCGAGAGCGGAAGGCGCACGGATTGAAACACCGCTTCCCAATCCTGGTTGAATCCCGCGTCGTCCAGCACGGTGAGTTTTGTAAATTTCTCTTTGAAAGGAGGAGGAATGGAGATGAAGTGGCTGACCGGCGTGCTGACGGTCACGCCGTCGGAAGTCACGAGTTCGATCGTAAAATCAGGCGATTCGCGTTCCTTCTTATTGGATTTGTCCTCCTCCTTTTTCTTTTCTTCAGCTTTTTTCTTGTCTTTATCGTCGTCCTTTTTCTTTCCTGGCAGCGATACGTCTTCGTCCAAGGGAGCTACAGAAAGTTCAAGGGTCGATCCTGGACCGAGATGCCAATTCGCGGCGGCGTCCGCTGGCAATGTGAGTGTGTAGGTCGCGGCAGGAGCGTCTTTGGCGCGGTTCCAGCCGAGAAAGACGCCGTTGTAGCCTCGATCGCCGTCGCGAAACGGAATTTTGCCCTCGTTCCAGACGGACAGGTTTTCGCCTTCGATGTGGCCACCGGGAGCCGTGGTAGTAGTGAGATCGGCGTCCTCGTCGAACGCTGCGAAAGGAACGTAGGAGGCGTCTTGATACCGGTTGAAGTACAGCGTGTCCGGCAACCAGGCACGAGCGACGCGCCAATCTTCGAAGAGCGGAACATATTCGCGATGGTCCTTGAGCGTGGCTTCGAGGAATGCTGAAATATACGTTTTTGAGATGCGGCGCTGTTCCTCGCCGGGCATCAGCGGCTTGAGATTGAGCAGCCAGCCGAGCGGCTTGCCGGCGTCATCGTTGCCCCAGACGGTGTTGAACTGGCCGTGATTCGCGCGGTAAGCGTAAATCTCGGCCTTGAACCAGGGGCCGGGCTGCGTGTAGCGGACATGATCCCACTGACGGCTGCCGTCGAACGAGGCAACGTCCATGTCATGAGCGCCTTGCAGAGTGAGATAGCTTACGTCTTCAATCCAGCGAGGTTGTCCGGCTGGTTTGTATTGACCGTCGGCCGGCGCGATGGCAACAACCGCCTTAATCGAGAAGCCGTAATCAAATTTTATGTTGGCGTCTTCGGGAGCGTACTTCATGCGATTGAAGGCCGCAGCAGTGGCGGCGGCTTCGCCGCCGCGCGAGTGACCCATCAACGCGATGCGCGACATATCAACTTTGCCATGGAATGGATTGCTTTCTGTCTGGTTCCACTCGCGCCACAGCTTCAGATGCTCGAGGAGCATCCAGCCGCGGACGGCTTGCTGCTTATCCGGGTCGTGAAACAAGCCGCTATTCAGGAAATTCTCGTCGATCGAAGCGAGGATGATGCCGCGGCTGGCGAGCAATTCGCCGAGGTAGGCGTAGCCCGGATCGGAAAAATTCGCCATGTTGTGATTTCCATGGACGATAAGGGCAAGCGGAAAAGGGCCGGGCCCTTCCGGATACCAGACGCGCGCGTTCAGCGGAAGTTTGTCGATATCAAAGCGCCAATATTTCTTGCGCGACCAGCGCTTCCATCCACCGAAATCCTTAAAGAAGTCGGAGGAGTCCACGGTGTGAGTTTTGATCGTGGCACTGGGTCCATATTCGGGGCGGCGAATGTCATTGCCAACGCCATAGAAAAGTTTCAGTACGCGGAACGGCCCCATCGCCGAAGGATCCGGCGCTGTCAGTTTCGCGGGCATGGAATCGGCTGGCGGCTTCCAGGAGATGAGCTTTTCCATTGAGCCCGCGTGGGCGAAGAGCCAGACGAAATATATGTTGCCGGCGAGAGCGACCACGAAGAGCAATGCGACGATAATTTTCTTGCTCAGCGCCGCCTGGCCGAAATTGCCCCAGAAAAATGTGGCTATCGTCGCACCAAGAATTCCCGTGGCAAGACCCACCAAAATCGCCATGAAAATGCCCAACTGCGGCGGACCCCAAAGCGACATAACGATCATGCACGAGCCGACGATTACTCCCGTGGCGGAACGCGGCAACTTTCTGGCGATGCTTAGGAGCAGCATGACGAGGAGAGCGACCAGGGGAATGAAGATCGCGGCGAAAAGGATGCAGAACGCGAAATCGAAGAGGTAACCAAAGCCGGTCTGAATGTAGAGGCCACCGATGATCACGCAAACTGCGGCGGCAACCAGCGTTCCCCAAACTGCGCCGCGGCGCGCTTCGCGGCCGGGACGGATCGCTGTCCACTGACGGGAGCACCAATCACACATCCTTGGCCAACGAGATTTACTGGGCTGCGGTTGCGTGCCAGGTGACCCCGATACTGGAATCGGAGCGGCTAGTTCGTCAGTTTCCATTGACTGCTCCCGGCGTACAGGGTTAGGAGTTGCGAGCCGACGGCATTGTACATGGAATTGAGCGTTGTAAGGCCAGTGAGGCGCAGCTCCAACGATTAGACTGCGCTGCGAAGCGGAGGTCTTATGCTCAGACTAAAATTTTTCACCTCTCTTGGAGATGCGAAGGCGAAAGTTCGATCATCAGTGGGCGGGATTTATTGATCGTGGGACATCCCGTCCAGGTGGTGGGCCGCGGGGTTGCGGCGCAGCGCGGCCATGGCTGCGTCATCGGCGGGGACAAAATAGCCGACGACGATTCCCATGGCTCCATCGCGGAGTAGTTTTCCGGTCGTGTTGTCGTACGTTGCGGAAACCTTCAGGACGTCGCCAGCCGCAAACTTGTAGCCGCCACGATCGAGGAACAGGACGGTGGGCATGCTGAGAAGTTCACCATGGTCGTCGACTTTGGCGTCGAGAGTCGCGACCGCTTCTTTACGCGTGATGTCTTCGAGGACAAGTTGTTTTGCGTAATCGTGCATGTGGCCGCCAACGCCGAGAAGTACGCCATTGTATTTCACAGCTACCGTGCCGGTTTGTTCGCTGTTGCCTGGGGGCAGATCATAGCCGGAACTGCCACAGGACTTCACATCCATCCAAGTTGGATAGACGCTCTTTAGTTGGGAGTCGGCAGCGGCTTTTTGATAGGGAATAGTGACTTCGAGATAGACGTTTTCGTATGAGCTGTCAGTGGGATTGTAAACCATGGTTTCGATGCGGATTTTGTCGCCCATTTGGACGCGATAGCCGTAGCCGGGGACTTCGGCCCAATGAGTGAGTTCGCCTCCGGCGCCAAAAATGTGCTCCTCTTTGTTAGGGCAGAGAAAATCGGCGCGGTTTTCGTTCCAGAAGGCGGTGTGATGAAGAACGCGGCCAGGCACGACGTTACCCTCTGCATCGACGAGCTTTGGCGAATACGCGAGGAGCCATCCGTCGATCGGAATTTGCCATTCGAGGTCGGGAGGCTGCGGCATTTTCATGTGACTGGTGTGTGCCGGCAGATTCATTGGGCCGATGCGGACCACGATCGTGTGGCCGTCAATCTTTTGTTCGAGCTTTACGCCTTTGGCAATAGCGTGATGCATGCCGCCTTGCATGAAGCCACCGTGCTGCATATGGCCCATATCATGCGGGGCGTCGGCGGGCTTGTCCTGGGCTAGGAGTGGGCTGGCGATAAGCAGGCTCGCGAAGAAGAGATTTATCGTTCGCATGGTCTTACCCTCGTGCGCTGTAAAAGATCCGCACTTCTTCATCATAGCTCTATCCGTGCTCTGCGGGCGCTTGTCTGAGGTGCCCGATTGAGCGCATGGAATTCTCGCAGGGAAACGATACAATTCGTGGCCATGAGAGTTACGCCGCTAAGACTGGTTTTGAAGATTCGGGACTGAGGCGCCGCTGAGCACTAGGAGGCTGCGATGAATCGAAAATTAGTTCGAAAGGCGATGTGGCTGGCGGGGATCGCGGTGGCGATTGTCACTTGTACCGTCGCCACGCATTCAGAAATGAAGAAAGAAGCGGACATGAATCCAAAGGCTGTGCAGCAAGAGGAATTTACTGTAGTTGGCATTGCCGTGCGGACAAGCAATGCAGAGCAAATGACGCCCGAGAGGCCCATCGGGAAGCAGTGGGAGCGGTTATTCAAAGAAGGAGTGCTGGCGGCCATTCCGAATAAAGCGAATGCCAATATTGTGGCGTTGTATACGGAGTATGCGAGCGACAAGGATGGGGAGTACACGTACGTACTGGGCGCGCGGGTGACGAAAGTGGAAAGCGTGCCAGCGGGAATGGTCGCGAAGAATGTGCCTGCGGGACGATATGCCGTGTTCACTTCGGAGAGAGGCCCCGTGCAAAAAGTCGTCGTCGAGATGTGGCAAAAAGTGTGGGTGACTCCGAAGAGCGCGATGGGTGGGGACCGAGCCTACAAAGCGGACTTCGAGGTTTACGATCAGCGGGCGCAAAATCCGGCGGATTCCATAGTGGATCTGTATATTTCGGTGCGGTAGCGCGTCGCGCTTCGTTAGCTGTGCGTTTGCGCACGAAGCTGCTGAGCAGAAAGAAATTCGAGAACGGCTTGATGCGCTGCCGCAGGTTGGTCGGTCTCGAAAATGTGGCTGGCATTAGGAATTAGCAGGAGCTTAGCGCCCGGAATTTTCTCGGCGATCAAGCGAGAATTGGCAGCTGGAACGAGCCGGTCGGCTTCGCCATGGATGACCAGCGTGGGAGCCGTGATTTGCGCGATGCGAGTGTAGGCCTCCCAGCCGAAGATGCCTTGGAGCTGACCCATATACCCTTGCGCGGTCGGATACCACTTCATACGGATGGCCATGTCTTCGTCGATGTGCTCGCGTGGCGTAGCGGGGTCATAAATAAAAGGGATGATGGCTTCCTTGGATTCTTCGGGAGTGACGTCGCGGCGCAGAAGAGCTTGCAGCGCTTCCGCTTCGGCCTGTACGGCATGGGGACCGCCGGCGGCGGTGCAACCTAGAATCAGCGAGCGCACGCGATTCGGATATTGCAGCGCAAATTCCTGGGCAATCATCCCTCCCATGGAAACACCGAACACGTGCGCGGTCTCGACACTCGCGGCATCCAGCACGGCAGCTGCGTCGCCTGCCATCAGCGCCATGGAATAGACGCCTGGAGGCGCATCGCTTTGGCCCACACCACGATTATCGAGCGCGATGGTACGGAATCGTTTCGCGAGATACGGGCGGCTGCGATGCCACATGTACGAGGGATAGCTGAGGCCCATGATGAGCAAGAGCGGTTCGCCGGAGCCTTGTTCATCCCAATAAATTCTGGCGCCTCTATTTTCAACGAAGGACATGGACTCTCCCGTTCCGGCAGGAACTAGCGGTCAAGGGTTCTCTCGATTAGTGAATATAATTTTATGCACTTCTCGCGGAGGTGCTGGTGGAATCGATCACCATGGAAGCGATGCGCTCGCGATGAAAAGTGGCATCGCCGAAAGCGGTTTCTGAGGCTTTCGCGCGGCGGTAGTAGAGGTGAACGTCGTTTTCCCAGGTGAAGCCCATGCCGCCGTGAATCTGGATGCCACGGTTGCCAACGGTGCGGGCCGCATCGCTGGCGTACATTTTAGCGATGGAAACGGCAGCCGCCACGTCGGGCGAATTTTCTTCCAGTGCCCAGCCGGCGTAGTACACGGCGGAGCGGGAACTCTCGGTTTCGAGATACATGTCCGCGCACTGGTGCTGCACGGCTTGGAACATGCCGATGGGTTTGCCGAACTGCTTTCGAGTTTTGGCGTATTCGACGGTGATGTCGAGGATCCGTTGCATTCCGCCAACGAGTTCCGCAGCGAGCGCCGCGGTGGCGATGTCGAACGCTCGCAGGAGATTCGAGTTAGAGCCGATTCTCTCCGCCGGAGTGTCGCTGAATTCAACGACGTAGAGTTTGCGAGTGAGATCCATTCCCAACATGGGAGTAATCTTCAGGCCGCGAGCTTTTGAGGGGACAACGAAGACTCCGTCGCGCGCCACAACGATGAGGAAATCGGCGATGCTAGCATCCGAAACGAAGAATTTCTCGCCGGTCAGCTTTCCGTTGGTCGCGGTCAGTTGGACGTCGCGGGGGTCCCAGCTTGCGCCTGCTTCGAGAATAGCGACAGTGGCGCGAACTTCGCCGTGGCATATCGGCGCGAGATATTGTTTCTTGTGTGCAGCGTTACCAACAGCGTCCAAAACGGATCCTGTAAGGACGACGGTCGAGAAAAATGGGCCAGGCAAAAGCGCGCGGCCCGACTCTTCCATCAGCAACATGAGCTCGACTTTGCCGAGGCCGGCTCCGCCATACTCTTCCGGAAAAATGATGCCCGTGTAGCCCTGGTCGGTGAGCTTCGACCAAAGCGCGGCATCGTAGGCGGTATCCGTTTCCATCAGGCGCCGCATTTCCGCGCTGGGACACTCGCCGGCGAAAAATTTGCGGGCGCTGTCTTTCAGAAATTCCTGGCTTTCACTCAAACCGAATTGCATCTCGCATCCCTTTCCTGGTTTCGGGTTTCTTGGATTCTGGTTTAGTAGCTTCTTGGTAGACCTAGAACGAAATGCCCGATGATGTTGCGTTGCACCTCGGAGGTGCCTGCTTCGATCGTGTTTCCGCGGGTGCGCAGGTAGGCGTAGGACCACATCCCTTTGTCTATCGCGCGCGAATCGCCTGCCATGAGCTGGCCGTAGGAACCGAGAATCTCCTGAGCGATTTGCTGGAGGCGCTGGTTAAGCTCGCTCCAAAATATTTTCTGAATCGAGCCTTCAGGGCCCGGGACGCCAGTAGCCGTAATGCGACTGAAGGCGCGCATCTGGTTGAAACGCATGATTTCGATTTCCGCGCCGCATTGCGCGAGCTTCTGGCGAATAACTGGATCTTCAGATGCAGGGCGGCCGTTGCGTTGCGTGGTGCGCGCGAGTTCGATGAGCCGCGTGAAATACCGCTTGAAGATAAGATGCAAGCGCGCGCCATAAGAACCGCGCTCGTACATCAGAGTGCTCACCGCCACATTCCACCCGTCGTTTACTTTTCCAAGGGTATTCTCAATGGGCACGCGAACATCGTGGAAGAACAGCTCGTTGAATTCGGATTCGCCGGTCATTTGGCGCAAAGGGCGCACTTCGACGCCCGGCGATTTCATATCCACGAGAAGAACGGTGAGACCCTTGTGTTTCGCTGCGCTGGCGTCGGTGCGAACGACGAGTTCGCACCAGTTGCCCACCCAGCCGTAACTCGTCCAGACTTTTTGGCCATTCACAATGTAATGATCGCCCTCGAGACGCGCTTCGGTTTGCAGACCGGCGAGATCGGAACCCGCGTTAGGCTCGGAGAAGCCTTGGCACCAGATTTCTTCCGCGCTCAGAATTTTTGGGATGTAGCGTTTTTTCTGCGCTTCCGTTCCGTAAGCAATGATGGTGGGGCCGATGAGGCCCAAACCAAGCGAATTGGCCATGGGCGGCGCTTCGACGCGTGCCATCTCTTCCCAGAAAAGGGCTTGCTGCATCAGCGTGGCGCTGCGGCCGCCATATTCCTTGGGCCAGGAAACTGCAGCCCAGCGCCCTTCCTGGAGCTTTTTTTGCCAGGCGCGCAGGTAGGGGAAGGACTCTTCCATAGGCTTTTCGCGCCACTCGTCCCAGTCCTTCGGAACATTGGAAGCAAGCCACGCGCGGAGTTCGTCGCGAAACGCCGACTCCTCGGCAGTTAAGTTTAGATCCATGAATCCGACTCCTTTACGCTTCCTCCCGCATGCAAAATTCGGAATTTCAAGAGCGCACAGACAGCTAGAAAAATCTGGGCGTCAGCTAGCCCTGAGACGCGTGGCTTCGGCGGCAGCATCCGAACGCGTGCCGCCGCGCCTCGGTCGCCGTCGTGCTAGAAGGTTAGCCGCACCCCGAGCTGGATTTCACGCTTGGGGAAGGCGGCTGTAAAGCCAAGTGGAGTACTCGGCCCGACCACCGTTCCATCGCTGAGGACCGTGCCTGGTTTCAAGCCGTGCACGTTGAATGGTGGGGCAAGCGCGGCGCCAACGATATTGTTCACGCTGGCGTAGTTGGTGCGATTGGCCAGGTTAAAGGCCTCCGCAGTGAATTGAAGAGATGCCTTCTCATACAGCTTGAAGGAACGGCTGAGGCGCAGGTCGAAGTCGTAGAAGTTGGGGCCAATACCAGTATTTCGTCCGTCAGCAGGCGGTCGGTCATTGGTGAAGTGACCGTCACCATTGATGTCCGCGCCGGCGAGGAGGTTAAACGGATGGCCGCTGTTGAAGTTGAAAACGGGAGAAAGCTGGAAGCCGCCAAGGATGCGGGAATGTTCCCACGGACTCTCGAATACGCCCGCGATGACCACCTTGTTGCGCTGGTCAAAATCCGAAACAGACCAATCACAACGCAGACACGTGGCATTAAACGGTGAATAGTCGCTGTTGAAGTCCGTGGAATTATCCAAAGCTTTGCTGTAGGTGTAGTTCGCCAGCACCGTGAAATGATTGGAGAAGCGCTTCTTGAGTTCGAGAATGCCGCCCTGATAAAGGGCAGATGCTGCCGAACTGTAGACGTTATTCTGGAGAATTGTGTGTGTGGGATCGGCAAAGCAAAGGCCGGGATCGGCTGAGCACTCCGGCGCACCCCAGTCCTGGAAAGGAAGACCATTGGTGGGGAGCCCGTTTGCGCCAAGTCCTGGAGGGCCACAGTCCGCTACGCCCGCGGTTGGGCAAATGGGCGCACCTGGCAAGAGGTTTGAGTCCAGCGCGACGGGAAGATGCGTGGTATGAACGAAGATGTAGCTTGCGGAGAGGGAGAATCCCGCTCCTATCTGCCGCTCGATGCTCAGCGAGGCCTGCTGCGCCATGGGACTCGCATAACCCGGCTGGCCCGAGAAAAGCACGGTTCCTGGCGGCAGAGGCCCGGTATTTGCGACCGTGAGGCCAAACTGCGTTAAGTCCGCTGGAGTGATGCAAGCATATTGCGCCGTAGCTGGAGTGCCACAACCGATGATGCTGTTCTGGACCGGATTTGCAGTGAGTCCCTCAGCATATAGTGTCTGGAAAATTACCGCCGAGCTGGTCACCGGAATCGACGGATTGCCCGTGGCCGCGCCGAGGATGGAAACGAGAGTATTGGCGATGGTGCGTGTGCCGTTGACGTTGCCGAGCACACTCACGACGCCGGGAATCTGCGCGTAAATTGGAGAATAGAAGATGCCGTACCCAGCGCGGACGACCGTCTTGTGATCGTTGAAGGGATCCCACGCAATGGACACTCGCGGTGCAAAATTTTTCTTGGGAGTATGCAAAGGTCCATACTGCGAATCCAATTCGTAGCGCAGACCGTAGTGCAGCGTCAGATTAGACCGGAGTTGCCAGGTGTCCTGGACATAGCCCGCCGTAAACGGGCGGGTTTGCACGTATTTCGGGTTGCCGAAACCTTGTTCGTAGAATGCGGGCAGTCCCAGGCTCCAAGACTGGAGCGTGCTTATGCTCGATGGAGCCGCCGTCGCGGCTCCGCAGGCCGCTGGAGCTTCCAAACAAAGACTAACCAAGGCGCCGGGAAGTTCGAGAAATTCAAAACGCCCGGCGAAAAATGTTTGCGAAGTGGTGTTGTTGCCGCGGATTAACTCCTCGAATCCGGTCTTGATCGTATGGTGCCCGCGAACGAGGGTCAGATTGTCTCCGAATTCATAGCGGCGTCCCGTCGAGTGACTCGGAAGAAAAATGCCGCGGCCAAAGAAACCAAACCCCTCGACGTCGAGGCCGGGCCCGCCCAAGTCATTGGTGTTTACGTTAAACTGATACCAATTCCACTGAGCGAAAGCTTCGTTCTGCGTGTTGGCACTGAACTGATGGAACCAGGAACCCTGCACGGTACTGTCCCAGGCGAGCTCGGATGTGCCGCGGGAAAAACCTGTCAATGCCTGTAAGTCAGGGTCCGTTTCCGTGAGGTGCACGAAGCTGTAGCGGAGAAAAGCCTGATTGCTGTCGCTGAAGCGATGATCGAGACGCGCCGAAAAAGCGTTTGAACGAATGGGAAATGGAAACAACCCGCCGTTCGTCTCGAATTGATTCACGATGTAGGGATCCAGCGCGGATTTGATCGCTGGAACAAAAGGGTTACCTGGCTCTTGGGGCGGATTTATCGACAAAATGCTCTGAAGCGCAAACGCGCAAGTTGGCGCAGGCAGAATAATAGGATTGAGCAGCGGATTCGCCGTATTTGTCGTAATGCACGGAACCATATTGGTGGCTGGCTGCGCCGCCAGATTTCCAATAATTGCCTGTTGCGTGTTTGTAGGAGCAAAAATATTGCTATTCGTCAACAGGGGGACAGAGTCCTGTGCATTTGAGTTCAACCCTTCGTAGGCAGCGAACAGAAATGTTTTATCCTTTCGAATCGGGAAGCCCACACTGCCTCCGTATTGCTGGCGGGTGAGGCTGTCTTTGACGGGCGTGCCTTGGGCATCGAGCGAGAAGGGGTCGCCGGGCTGCAACGCTTGCGTGAAGGCAAACGGGTCGCGCGCGTCCATCGCGCTGTCGCGGAAAAACCCGAACAGGCTGCCGTGCAACTCGTTGGTTCCGGACTTGGATACGATATTGATGACGGCGCCACTCGCGCCGCCAAGATCAGCGCCGTAATCGCTGCGGTTGATCTGGAATTCCTGGACGGCATCCTGGCCCAGGTTGAGGCGCACACCGCCAGCGTCGTCGTTGGCTTCTCCACCATCCACCGTCACGCTGTTGCCCCGCCCGTTGCTCCCGTAGAAGGATAGTCCGCTCTGGGGCGTTTGCTTTACGCGAAAGTCGGCGTTGTCCGTAATTGTGTTTGAATTGCTGACACCTGGCACCAACAATGTGAAGGTGAGGTAGTCGCGGCGGCTGATCGGCAACTCAGCAATGTATTGCTGTACCAGGGTGTCCGCCTGGCTGCCTCGGGCCGTTTCCACGACTGGCAATTCCGCTGTTACTTCCACGTGCGCCGTCGCCGAAGCCACTTGCAAATGAAAATCGAGAATGAGCGTCTCGCCGACGTTGAGGACTACGCCCTTGCGGATTTCGGTCTGAAAGCCGGAGGTCTCAATGGTCACGGTGTAGGAAGCAGGCGGGAGTCCCGTCACGCGATATTCGCCGTCGGTTTCCGTCATCGCGGTGCGCCGGATTCCTTTCTCGGAATCCTCAACGGTCACCGTGGCCTTTGGAACGGTCGCTCCGGTCGGATCCGTTATCGTCCCGCGGACCTCGCCCGATGTACCGCCGCCCTGCGCGCGCGCGACGCGGTTTGCCGGGAGCAAGCATGCAAGGGATAGCAATGCGGCAGCAAGAAAAACTGGCTTCATAAGTCCTCCTGGTTCAGCGAACACATTCACAGAACTTTTGCTGAAATTACCCACGTAAGCCCTGCTTCGCACCGTCAATCTCCGGCTGGCTGGACTCTCATGACACCGCCCACGCGCGCGTCGGTTTACGCCAGCTTTGCCAATATTCATGGAGCTACTGCGAGAGACTCTTACTCAGTCCCAGGAATTCGAAGACCCCATGCCCCGACTATCCAAAATTATGATTGTCCGTATCACATAATATTGACTAACGTCAAGTTGAAACCACGGCGATCCCTTCGAGGGCGGATACTCCCGGTCATTGGCCTGCGTGCCATTCGGTATTCCGGACATATGGCGGGCGCCGAGGTTGGAGAGGCAACGGCCCTGTGGCCAGCCACCGAAAGAGTCGAGCAACAGAACTCCGTTTAGCGGGGCACGAGTACTATCCGGCCGGAAACTCGTCCCAGCCGCAGTTGCTCCATGACATCATTCACTTCGGTCAGCGGCCGGCTAGCCGTCTGGCATCGGACTTTTCCCGCCGCGCCCAGGGCCAGGACTTCCTGCAAGTCCTCCCGTGTGCCGACAGAAGAAGCCTGGATGCGCACTTCCGTTGCCGCCATCATGATGGGCGGGAAGCAGAGTGACTCGGCGGGCAGGCCAACCACGAGGAGCGTCCCAGTTGGCCTGACGCATGGAAACGCCGTGTCGTACGCCTTTTTCGAAGCTGAGGTAACCAGCGCAACATGAGCGCCGCCCGCGCGCCGCAATTCTTTGACGACGTTTACGCTTTCTGCGTTCAGCGTGGCGGACGCACCCAAGCTTTTCGCATGTGCAAGTTTTTCGTCGGACACATCAACAGCCGTCACGATTGCTCCCAAACCCACGCCGATTTGCACGGCCAAGTGGCCGAGGCCGCCCACGCCAAACACCACCAAACGCTGTCCTGGCTGGATTTTGGCGTGTTTCAGGGCGCGATAGACGGTAACTCCCGCGCAAAAAAGCGGCGCGGCGTCGATAGCAGAAAGCTCGTCGGGGATTTTCGTGGCATGGCTGGCGGGCACTTTGACGAATTCTGCATATCCGCCATCCACGGACACGCCGGTAATTTTCTGTTTGGCGCAAAGATTCTCGTTGCCTTCGCGGCAGAAATCGCATTCGCCGCAAGTCCAGTACACCCAAGGAACGCCGACGCGGTCGCCGACTTCCAATTGGTGAACCGAAGCGCCTTTTTCCACCACGCGGCCGGCGATTTCGTGCCCCAGAATCAAGGGCCGCTTGGTGATGGGAACGAGTTGCGGCCAATCGCCGTCCGCCACGTGCAGATCCGAATGGCACACGCCGCACGCTTCGACCTCGATCAGCACTTCATGCGCGTCGGGACACGGCTGCGCAACGTCTTCGATGCTAAGTGGCGCTTTGAACTCACGAAGTATGGCCGCTTTCATTGTGACCGCTTCAACGATGTGGGAATGCGTGACTCGTGGTTATCGCACATGCGATTGGAACCTCTTTGGCTTTGACGCAATCAGCCGCGAATCGCTCGTTGCGCGCTACGGCTTGGCGCCGCGCAAGAAAAATTCGACGGCATTGCGTACTCGCTCGGTAAGTTTGTGAGGTCCGGTAAGATCGACGGCCCACTGCCGCACCACCGTATTGAAGAGCCCCTCCATGAATTCGGCCAGGTGCACCACCGGAAAATCACGCGTGATCTCGCCGTTCTTTTGCCCCTCCGCGATGATTTCGCGCAAAAGACTCACCGTCGCCGCCTCGGCTCCACGCAACTCCGGTGAGCGCACCGGATCCATCGCGCCGGCCAGGATTACGGCCTGCCAAAGCGGCCGCCCTACTTCCGTCGTGTTTCCCAGCGTTTCGTAAAATCGACGTAAGCGTTGCTCGGTGGTCGCCTTAATGGACAGCTCGGACTTGAGACTTTCGGCCTGTCGGGCAAACGCGCGGCGTCCCACTTCGCGCAATACCGCGTCTTTGCTGGGGAAATAGCGGAAAAACGTGGGCTGGCTGATTTCCAAAGTGTGTACGATGTCGTCGATGCGCGTCTTCTCGTATCCGCGCTGGCGAAAAAGATGTAGAGCCGTTTCGACGATTTGCTGGCGGAGCCGCGCTTTCTTGCGCTCGCGAAGACCAGCCGTCGGCTTTTTCCCGGAAGATGGACGCCCGCGCCTTCTCTTCGCCGCGTCGCCGTCATCGAAGCTCCCGGTCGCTGACGAGTGTGAGTGTCTCGCGGCACTTTTTGCCCGGCGCATGAAATGTCTCCTCCTGGATGGCGCGCCGCTCTGGTGCGCGGCATATATTTCGATAGTCGCGCTAACATTATAGCGACTAACGCCAAGTTGCAAGCCCCGCGATAAGTGGCAATAAAAGAAAGACAGGATTTCGGCGCAGTTTCAGGCACAGCGCAAAGCGATCGGGGATGCACGGCCGCCAAAATTGTCTTAAACTATTACAGTCGCGAAGATGGGCGTGTAGCTCAGCTGGGAGAGCGCGTGCTTTGCAAGCATGAGGTCGCAGGTTCGATCCCTGTCACGTCCACCAACTTTTCCTCCGCAATTTCCGTCCCGCGCCTTCTCCGGTATGTGCGGCTTCCGGAATTTGGACCCCAGTTGGATCCAATAATCGGCTGTTAGAGTTCTCCCCCGCATCGTCATTCTCCGAGTCAAGCTGTACTTTCCCTGCGGACTGGAGCGCTTGCAGGAAACTTTCGCTTCAGCCATGCGAACGTGCCGCGCACAATAAAAACGTTAAGCAAAATCGAAATCAAGGACGCGGCGATCAGCGTGCTGAACACATTCTCCGCCACCATTCCTGAAGATCTTCCGACTTGCACGACCACAAAGGACAGCTCGCCGATCTGTGTCAGCCCCGCGGCCACCGCAATCGCCGTCCAGAAGGAATAGCGGAAGATCCACACCACCGCCGTCCAAACGAGAAACTTGCCAACCACAATTAGGAGAAGCATCAAGCCGAGCAGCGGCAAGCTCTTGGCGAGCACATGGGGATCTATCAGCGTCCCCAATGTGACGAAGAAGAGCGCCACAAATGTATCGCGCAGAGGCACAAGCTGGGTGTGCGCGTCGTGCAGGTCCTCCAAACCGCTGATGGATAGCCCCGCAAGGAAAGCGCCCAGCGCAACCGAAAATCCAACCGCCTGCGCCAGCGCCGCCGTGCCCAGGCAAACCGCGATGGCAATCAACAAAAAAAGTTCCTGATTGCAGGTGGCCTTGACTCGGCGGAAAACGGGCGGAATCACTTTGATCGCCAGGAATCCCAACGGAACCAGCAGCAGCAAAGCCTTGCCCAGAGTCCAAGCCGCGTTCACGAAGAGATCTTTCCCCGAGCCTCCGAACGCAGGTAGGACCAGCGTCATGCAGATGACGGCCAGATCCTCGACGAGCGTGATGCCGATCATCACGCGGCCGTGCGTTTCCGTCATGTTCCCGCTGTCTCTCAGCAGCCGCGCGAGCACCATGGTGCTCGCCACAGAGATCGCCGCGCCGATGACGAGTCCCTCCGTCAGACTCCATCCCACAAGCTTTCCCACTCCGAGCGCAATTCCCAGCATCACCAAAATCCCGATGGGCGCCCCGGCGAGCGCCACCCATTTCACGCGGATCAAATCAGGGACCGAGAACTCGACTCCGATCGAAAACATCAGCAGCACGACGCCGACTTCGGCAAACACCTCGAACGTATGCAAGTTCGAGACGTGCGGGCCCGGCGTGAACGGGCTGATCGCGATCCCGCCCAGCACGAACCCCAGGATCAGCGGCAGACGCAGCCGCCATGCCACCAGTCCCCCGACCACTGCAGCCAGGAATATGTAAGTCAAATCGCGAAACAGTACTGGGTCCGGTTCCATACTCCATATATCCTTTCCCACCTCCCCAGAAACTCAAAGCTCATTTTCGAAAAACAACGTCGTTTTGCATGGTCTGTGCCGGACGGGCCGTTTAAGGAAAAAATTGGCGCCCGGCTATTAACCGGGCGCCCAATTCTTGCTGATGCGATTGAGTGGGCAGGAATTAGATGCGGAACCCATCAACTGGCCCGCGTAGTGCCCCACACGTCGATTTGACGCTTGAGTTGAGGATTAATCCGCAGCGGCGGATTTTGCCGCGCCCGAAAAGTGAATAGTGATTAGGAAACCGTTTGTGCCTTCATAGTCGAACTTGTGGCCATCTCCTTCGAAGGCTTCACGCTTGGTCTTCCACATGCGAAAGCCATCGTTGGACTGTGCGCCCCAGTACTTCAAGTTGTGCATAACAACTTCGTGATCGGGACTGTTGCCCTCGACGCGCTCCAGAAGAACTTCACCCTTGCCGCTGGCCATCTTCGCGTGCGCTACCCCAGTTTTAGTGTCTACATTCCATGAGAACGCGCCGCTCTCCACTCCCTTTTTCTGCCAGGGAATCGGATAAAGCTGCCCGAGGATGTCCGCCATTGCGGCTTGTTGTTCCTTGCTGACGCTAGGATCGAAGTTCACCACCAGCCAGGAGTCCTTGCCAGTGCTCCAATCACTCCCGAGGTCGGTTGCGATCCAGACCTTGGCGCCATCCAGCTTGGTCTCTTTGTAATAGCCCTTGTCCACCTTCAGAACGAGGTTGGCGCGGCAAAAATGCGCGTCCATGTGATGCTCATCCATGTGATCTGTGGAATGCGTGTTGAAGTAGCAGGGACAGAACATGTCGCAACTGCACGCTTCGATGTAGCTGGCGGTCATATCGAAATCGGGTTTGGCAGTTTTTTCCTGCGCAGAAGATGTGAAGTACACGAGACTGGCAGCAAGCGCAAAGAGAGGAAGCAAAAGGAGTCGAGGCAAACGATGCATGATCCCTCCGATCGATTCATTTGGAATGGGGCCCGACCAGGGATGACGCAACTCTACTCCCGGGGTTTGGAGGATTCAACCAGATTTCCTTTTGACCTCGAAAACAGGCGGGTGGAGCAGATTTAAGGCAGTGAGAGGTTCTTGGGTTCCGCATCCCCTTGGAGTTTGGTTCATCAAAGGGTGCGTGTTCTGACTTTTCCACACGTTTCCACAGCCATATCAAACCAATCACTCCCCAACCAATTTATCCCTCAACTTCCGCCACTCCGATTCGAATCTCCGTCCGCCGTTCGAATGACAATGAAGTAACCAGATGAAAGTAGTTGACAATTCGCTAACACTCTGCTAGTATTTCCCATGTTTCGCTCATGCCTTTCTCTAGCTCCTCCCGGTCATCCCGAACGCAGTGAGGGATCTGCTTTTTCCTCTTTCAACTGTGGACCGTGGACGGTCAACGTCCTCGCCGTAAGTCCTTGCGCTGCCATTCTTACAAACCCTCTGCGAATGACTGAAAAAACAGCCACTTTAAGTCCTGCATTTGTCACTCTTACCAGCCACGTCAACCATAACCCCTTTATTTGTCACTCTTACGAAAAAAGACGGGGGGTGGGGTCTCTCATCAGGACTTTCTTCTTTTCCACTCCTCTGTCCTCTCTAGGAACTCTGTGCTCCCCGTGTCCACCTGCCCCGATCCGGTCGGGGCGTTAAAATTCCGCTCCGCAATTTCCACCCATTCGCATAACTATGGATCACCTGTCACTAACTCCCGCAGAATCCGCACTTACGAAAAACACACTCCTAACCTCTTTGGAATCCGCATTTCCAAAACACAGGACTTAAAACCCTTTAGAATCCGCAGTTACGAAAAAACCGGGGAGGGGGAGGAGGGGGACCTGCTCAACTTCCAGCACTCGCGAGCAATCGCCCAATCTTCCTGCGCGGCCAAAACCAGCACACGCACCGTCGATCCAGCCGTCGAAATGTCACTTTCCATCGGCGCGGACAAATTCTTTGTGGGATCGAGCGCAAGTCCAAGAAAGCCAAAATTGGCGCAAGCTGCCGCCCGGACTTCCGCCGAATTCTCGCCAATCCCCGCCGTAAACACCAAAGCATCGATCCCATTCAAGGCCGCGATCATGGACCCGATGCCCGACCGCAGCCGGTGCACAAAAATGTCGAACGCCAGCTTCGCGCGCGCGTTTCCTTCTTTCATGGCAGCCTCAACTTCGCGCATGTCGCTGGAGACTCCGGAAATTCCCAGCAATCCGGATTTTGCATTCAACATTTCGTCCAACGTATTGCCGTCGAGCCGGTCTTGCCGGACCAGGTATGTGATGATCCCTGGATCGACCGAACCCGAGCGAGTCCCCATCATCAATCCGTCCAGCGGAGTAAATCCCATAGTGGTGTCGATGCTCACGCCGCCACGAATCGCCGCGAGCGAGCACCCGTTGCCGAGGTGGCAGGTCACAAGTTTCAGGTCGGAGAGATTCCGTCCGAGCAGTTGCGCCGATCGTCCCGCGCAATATTGGTGGTTAATTCCGTGAAAGCCGAATTTGCGGATGCCGCGCTGCACCCAGTCATAAGGCCCCGGGTAAACGGCCGCCGCATCAGGCAAAGTTGCATGGAAGCCCGTATCAAACACCGCGACCTGCCGAACGGGCCCGCACAGCTTTTCAATCTGCGCGATTCCTTCCAGTTCCGCGCGATTGTGCAGCGGCGCAAACGCAGCCATCTTTTCGATCGCCGCTCTGACCTCAGGCGTGATCAGTGTGGGACTCGTGAACTCGCGGCCTCCGTTCACCACACGATGACCGACAACATCGATCCCCGAGAGCTGCTTGAGCACCTGAGTTTCGCCGGAGACCAACGCCTTCAGCAGTTGCGCAATCGCTTCAGCTCTTTTGGATTTATCCAACCGTTGCTCGGAAGTTTTTCCGGAGCTTGTACGCACCTTGAGAGTTGCGCCATCTTCGCGCCACTCGATCTTGGCTTCCCACAAAGGAGCCGGCGGAGAATCCGGGAGCGCGGCGCTCAGCTCGTAGAGACACGATTTCTGGCTGCTCGATCCGGAGTTAAGCACCAAAATCTTCATTCAGTACGGCCATTTCCAATCGCGGATTTCTGGCAGGTCATCGCCCCGCTCGCAGATGTACTCCTTGTGGTCCACCAGCTTGTTGCGCAGCATTTGTTTGAAATGCGCGTTCAGAGGGCGCAGCCGCTCGACGCGGTCCACGACGTCGCCCGCAAGATGAAACCGATCCAGTTCGTTCAGAACAGTCATATCGAACGGAGTCGTCGTAGTTCCTTCCTCGCGGTAGCCGTGAACATGGAAATTCTCGTGGTTCTTCCGTTTATAAGTGAGCCGGTGAATCAGAGTTGGATAACCGTGGAAGGCGAAGATTACGGGCTTATTTTCCGTGAAGATGGAATCGAATTCCTTGTCCGCAAGCCCATGCGGATGTTCCGAGGAAGTCTGCAGCGTCATCAGGTCAACGACGTTGACGACGCGGATCTTGATGTCCGGAAAATTCTTCCGCAGCAGATCGACGGCGGCCAGCGTCTCAAGCGTCGGAATGTCTCCCGCGCATGCCATCAGAACATCGGGTTCGCTTCCCTTATCCGTCGAAGCCCATTCCCAAATTCCAAGCCCCGCGCTGCAGTGCTCGATTGCGGATTTCATATCCAGGTACTGCAATGCCGGCTGTTTTCCGGCAACAATCACGTTCACGTAATTGCGGCTGCGCAAACAGTGATCCGCCACGGAAAGCAGCGTATTCGCGTCGGGCGGCAAATACACGCGCACAATGTCGGCCTTCTTGTTCGCGACATGATCGATGAAGCCCGGGTCTTGATGCGTGAAGCCGTTGTGATCCTGCCGCCAGACGTGCGATGTCAAAAGATAATTCAGCGACGCGATGGGCCGGCGCCAGGGAATGTCGCGAGTGACCTTGAGCCATTTCGCATGCTGGTTGAACATCGAATCCACGATATGAATGAACGCCTCGTAGCAGGAGAAGAGCCCATGCCGCCCGGTTAAGAGATATCCTTCGAGCCATCCCTGGCACAGATGTTCGCTGAGCACTTCCATCACGCGGCCGTCTGGCGACAAAAATTCATCAGTCGGGAGCGTTGGCTCCATGAACTCTTTAGGCGTTACCTCGTACAACGCTTCGAGCCGGTTCGAGGCCGTTTCGTCCGGCCCAAAGACGCGGAAATTTTGCACAGATGTATTGAGCTTCATCACGTCGCGCAAAAGATGTCCGAGGACGCGCGTCGCTTCCGCGTTTTCTGTTCCCGGCTTGCTGACGTTGACAGCGTAATCGCGAAAATCCGGCATCGCAAGATCGCGCAGCAAGAGCCCGCCGTTCGCGTGCGGATTCGCCCCCATGCGTCGGTTGCCCGATGGCGCCAGCTCAGCAAGCTCTGCCACAAGCTTACCGCTTTCATCGAAGAGCTCTTCCGGCTTGTAACTCTTCATCCACTCTTCGAGCTGCGTCAGGTGCCCTGGATGTTTCGCAAAGTCCGCAATCGGAACTTGATGCGCGCGCCAGGTATTTTCGACGGGCTTGCCGTCGACGATCTTGGGTCCCGTCCAACCTTTGGGCGTGCGCAGAATAATCATCGGCCAAGTGGGAAGCGCGGTGCTGCCTCCGCTTCGCGCAGCCTGCTGGATGGCGTGAATCTCGTCGAGGACCGTGTCCATCGTCTGCGCCATCAGCTGATGCACTACTTGGGGATCGTGGCCTTCGACGAAATACGGTTTGTAGCCATACCCGGAAAACAGCTGGGTAAGCTTTTCGTCCGTCAGCCGGGCGAGCACGGTAGGGTTCGCGATTTTGTAGCCGTTCAAATGCAGGATCGGCAGAACAGCGCCATCTCGCGCGGGATTAAGAAACTTGTTGCAGTGCCAACTGGCCGCGAGCGGTCCGGTCTCCGCTTCGCCGTCGCCGACCACGCAGCAGACCAGCAAATCTGGGTTATCAAACGCCGCGCCATTGGCGTGCGCGATGGAATACCCGAGTTCGCCGCCTTCATGAATCGAGCCGGGAGTTTCCGGAGCAACATGGCTGGGAATTCCGCCAGGGAAAGAAAATTGTTTGAACAATTTCCGGATGCCGTCTTCGGTCTGTGGAATGTGCGGATAGAATTCGCTGTATGTGCCTTCCAAGTAAGTGTTGGCCACTAGCGCCGGCCCGCCGTGTCCGGGACCTGCGACGTAGATCACGTTAAGGTCGCGTTTCTTGATCTCGCGATTGAGGTGAGCGTAGATGAAATTTTGTCCAGGAGTTGTACCCCAATGACCCAGAAGCCGGGGCTTGATGTGTTCCAGGAGCAAGGGTTCACGTAAAAGCGGATTGGCGAGCAGATAGATTTGGCCAACTGACAGATAGTTGGCTGCACGCCAGTACGCGTGAACCTTGCGCAACTCTTCTGGTGAGAGAGGCAGCGGAAGAGCCGCCTGTGCGGATCCTGTCCCTGACGCGGAAGGCATGGTGTTTTCTCCTTCGACTAGAACTTAGCTTCAATCTCGCGATTTGATTCTTCTCTCAGTTATTGGAGCTTTTCCAGAGCGGGAAGGATACACAACGCTCGCCTTCTTTACAGCCTGTTCATCTGCCCCACCGGGACCCGAAGCAGCTGGCGTCTTTAGTCTGAGCTCGGCCCACCCTAATCTTTGCTATCCGACCCGTAGTTTCAGTGACTTTGCTCACACAAAAGTGTGCTGTATTGCACAGAAGTAACTCTGAGCCCTGGACGATAATCTCGCCCATCATGGATGACGCAAACGGTTTGTTCTCTTCCTGGTTATTCCTCCGGGTGCAACATCAACCACTCTCTCCAGCGGGGGAATGCGCCATGGTTACCCTCGATTCCATTCTGGACTGGAATCATTGCGTCGGTGTCAAAATAGTATTCGCGGAGCATTCCTGCTTCGAACCCGACAAGAAACTTGCCTGTTTCCACTATTCACGCGGCAGTGTGACGGCAGTCACAGACTTGGAATTAGCCTTGCATTAGTTTTGCAAGACTCCGAGGTCCAAGGCTGAGGTGTGCAAGCGGAGGGCTGATGAAGGGTGTTCAGCGGAGGAAGGCACGGATAGCCTTTCTTATGGGTCTGTTTTTCTTTTTTGCAGCTGGAGCAATTTCCTTTGGGGGTCAGCCTCGGGAACACAACTCAGATGCAAAAACAGATCAGAAGGGCTACATGCGCCCGACGGATCCTTCCCTGTACGTTGGCTCCGAGACCTGCAAGACCTGCCACGCGGACATGCCCGCAAAAGGATTTTTCCAGAGGTTTGAGGATTCGCCGCACTTTGTGACGACGTTGGATACGAAAAAGGGCCCGGAGTGGCAGGGTTGTGAAGGTTGTCATGGTCCTGGGAAGGCCCACGTCGATGGCGGAGGAGACAAGACCAAGATTTTCACTTTTAAGGGCGCATCGGCGAAGGAGATCAGCGCCCGCTGCCTGGACTGTCATGCCGGTGGCGCGCAGCACATGAATGCCATCAACTCCGTGCATTTGAAGAATGACGTCAGTTGCATCTCGTGCCATTCGCCGCACCACGCAAAAGAGGCGGAGTTTTTGTTGGTCAAGTCTCAGCCGGAGCTTTGCTACAGCTGCCATCTCCAGCAAAAGGCACAGTTTGACATGCCGTTTCATCATCGGGTGAATGAAGGGTTAGTTCAGTGTAGCGATTGCCACAACGTGCACGGCACGGTGGGCCCAAAACAGGTGCGGACTTCCTCGACGCAGGATGCGATCTGCTTCAAATGCCACACCGACAAGCAGGGGCCGTTTGTCTTCGAGCACCAGCCGATAAAGACCGACGGATGTCAGTCCTGCCATTTGACGCACGGTGGACCAAATCCCCACATGTTGAAATTGAGCAACGTCAACTTGCTCTGCCTGCAGTGCCACACGACGTCAAGCTTTAGCGGGGCGCCGGGGGCTCCGTCGTTCCACAACCAGGCGAGTTTTTTCCAGTCTTGCGTGTTGTGCCACAACGCCATTCACGGCTCCAACTTCGATGCGATGTTCTTCAAATAGGAGCCTCGATGAGATTGATTTCAGCGACCAAAAAGCCAGGCAAGGCCGGAACGAGCTTCTCTAACGGAAAGAGAGAAACACCATGAAAGGCCGCCTGGGGATTGACGCGATTCTTACCACCATTTTTATCATGGCACTTTTCCTTTCACCTGCTGCTCGCGCCCAAGATGACCCCGAACAATCCAAAGGAATTAATTCGGGCGGTTATAACATCCACCAAACCATTGAATTCGGCTATCGGTCGAGCAACATCAACGGCAATCTGAACACCTACAATACCTTCGAGAATCTCGGCTCGGGCCTGCGCCTCTTCGATTTCAACGTCCAGATGCACGCGCTGGACCACAACGGATTCCTGTTCGACAACCTGACTTTCAGCAACTTTGGATATGGCGGCGATCCGAACGACGTGTCGCGCATGCATGTCGAAAAGAACAAATGGTATGACTTTCGGCTGCTCTTCCGGCGTGATAAGAATTTTTGGGACTATAACCTGTTCGCGAACCCGTTGAATCCCGCCGCGTTGAATCCGCCAGGGTCCGTGACGACAGGCTGCTACGTAGGGCCACCCACCGCGGCTTTCCCGCAGGGCGCTCCGGCCTTTTGCTCGAACCCTGCCGTAGCGCAAAACAGATCACTCAATAGCCTGTATCTCACGCGCCGCATGCAGGACTACGATCTCATGCTGCTTCCGTCTTCCAAGGTGCGATTCCGGTTGGGGTATTCCCGGAACCGCAATCAGGGGCCCGGTTCCTACACGACGGATGGCGGTACCATATCAGCGTTCGCGGAGATGTATAGCTATACAACCAACGCGTATCGCGCTGGAGTCGATTTCAAGGTTCTGCCCCGGACAACGCTTTCCTTTGACCAGTTCCTGGTTTACTTCAAGCAGGACAATATTGTGATAGACAATCCCGCCGTGAATCCGGGGAACTTCGGATTCGTTCTTGGAACCGTGCCGGGGCAGGGAACGCCGGCCGGCACACCGGTAGACTTGGGAAACATTTGGAGTACACAAACACCCGCCGAGACTTTTCCCTGTGCGACTCCGATAGCGGCCGGCACGACGAATACGGCCACCCCCACTTGCAACGGATACTTGTCTTATAGTCAGGTCGGCAATCCGCGGAACTTCATGCCCACGGAGCGGTTTCGCTTTCAATCGAATTACTTCAATAATTTCGAGATGTCCGGCTCGGTGGGTTACAGCACCAGCAACAACATGATCCCGGACTTCCTTGAGACGGTGAACGGATATACCGCGCGCTCGGCCGAGCGAGGAAGTACGGCAGGCGGCCCGGCGAATGCGAAGCGCATCTCGGTGAATGCGGATTGGTCGGGGGTGTACGCCATAACCGACAAGCTCCGAATCCTCGATTCTTTCCGTTATGACAACTGGCGCATTCCGGGCGTCTGGGACACCGCAGATACTGCCATATACGGAACCCCGTCCCCGGGGCCAGGTGTGGTTGGTCTGTTGCTTTCACCCGGGGTATTTAACCCAGCAAACTGCACGGCGGCTCTCAGGTACAACGAGCCAACTTGTCCGCAACACACGGCAAGCTCCGCCGCCGATGTGACCAACGAGATCGCATCGCAGTTCCTTGCACAGAACATCAAGACGAACACACTCGAGCTCGAATACGATTTCAACAGACGATATAGCGGCCACATCGGCTATTTCTACGAAAACCGGACAATCGCCAGTGAAGACGCGGTTTATGACACCGGGGAGTACTATTTTCCTGGCGGGACCGCAGGGACGGCGGCGAATTTTTATCTAGCGGCGCGCGGGGATTGCGCCTTGGTTGCTGGCGCTCTGCCCGCAGCTTGCACGTTGCTAACAACGGGGCCTTTTGCCGGTGCGATTGTGGAAGGTTCGGCGGCAAACCCTATTCCAGAAGACGGGAACGACACGTCTCGTAATATCACCACCATCAGCACACAAGCGCTGTTGCTGGGCTTCATCGCGCGTCCCATCGATACTTTGCGTATCACCAGCGATTTCGAGTTTGGCTACAACGACCAATCGTTTACGCGGATCGATCCCCGGCAGGTGCAGTCCTACAAGGTTCATGCAAATTACAAACCGAAGCCGTGGGCGAATCTGGATGGCGCGGTGGAGATTCATGAAAACCGCGATAACGTCTCGACGGTGAATAATCTGGAGCACGACCGCTCGTACAGTTTCGCCGCGATATTGACGGCCAGTCCGAGCCTATCTGTCGATTTCGGATACAACTACTGGAACGTCTACACCCAATCGTTGATTTGCTTTGCGTACTCGCAAACTTCCGCAAACCCCACGCCGCCGCCCGCTACAGTGGTTGCCTCTGCGTTTCCCCCTGGTGTACCGATGATGCCAACGGGGCCGGCGTGCCCGATTACAGGTGCGTCGTCGCCCTTGGGAGCGCTTTCGACGTATAGCAGCACGGATTATTTCGCGCATGGCGCCGTAATCTGGAGGCCGATGAAGCGGGTGACTGCAATGCTGGGTTATGGCGGCAGCTTTGTGCGCGGCAACACGATCTTTCTGAACCCGCTTACGCCTTCCGGCATGCTCGATTTCAACTACCAGCGGCCTTACGCGTCGATTGCGATCGATATTGCGCGAGGGCTTACGTACAAGATGTCCTGGAATTATTACGGGTTCAACCAAACGGGGAACACGAACCCCTTTGGACTTGCGGCGATTCAGCCGCAGGATTTTAACGGCAACAATGCCACATTTTCGCTGAGGTATTCGTTTTGAGCGGAGCGCAGCATAGGCCGCAAGGCTTGCGAGGTGCGTTCTAGAGTTTGTGCAATATCTTTTCTGGAGGAAATATGAATCGAGACATGAGACTTGCAGGGAAGGGAATCTTGGGGCTTTTGCTTTGCGTGGCATTTGGAGTTTTTGCGCTGCCAGCGCACGGGCAAGGCGGCGGCGAGGATCTTTACAAGTCAAAATGCGCGGGCTGCCATGGCGCGGACGGAAAGGGGCAAACCGCCGTCGGCAAAGCGAACAACGTTCGGGATCTCGGGTCCGCGGATGTGCAAGCGCAAAGCGACGATGCGATCGCCGGAATCATTGGCAACGGCAAGGGCAAAATGCCGGCTTACGGCAAGAGCTTAAAGCCAGACCAGATAAAGGATCTCGTCGCCTACATTCGTACCTTGAAGAAGTGAATCGCTGGCTGATTTCTTTGGCGCCATGCCGACATTCGCCATAGTGATTCTGGTCCTAATTAGCGCGGTGCTCGCGGGCGTTATAGTGGTGCGTCCCGCGATCACCCTGTGCAGGGCCGGAAAGATTCTTGCGTTCGGGGTGCTTTTCTTTCTTCCGCTCTTTTCTCTCGTGGCGGGCATGAGCAATGAAATGGAGCGCTCCGAAAGCACCGCCTTCTGCCTCTCTTGCCACATCATGGAGCCTTATGGAAAGAGCCTGCATATAGACGATCCCTCGTATCTTGCCGCGGCGCACTACCAGAATCATCGCGTACCGGCGGACGCAGCTTGCTACACCTGCCACACGGATTACGCGATGTTCGGCACATTCGAAGCGAAGCTCGGCGGGTTGCGGCATCTTTACATCTACTATCTGGGGAAACCGCCGCTGCCGCAGAACATCAAACTCTACAAGCCGTTCAACAACCGCGAGTGCCTCCATTGCCATCTCGGCGCGCGGTCTTTCGAGCAAGGTGCCACTCACAATGCCGACCCAGCGACGCTGCCGGCAATAAAGGCGAACACGTTGTCGTGCATTTCGAGTGGTTGCCACGATGTGGTTCACAACGTGGGCCGCTGGGGAGACAAGGTGAAGTTCTGGGATGGAGGAAGCTGATGCATCGGGCTGACTCCATGAGCCGGCGGCTTCGCATTTCAGGGACCTTTGTGATCATCGGGCTGCTTATTGAGGCACTCTGTCTGGTGTGGTCAAAGCCCATCGCGTTCGTCGTGCTGGTATGCATCGGCGGGACGCTGATTGGCCTCGGTGTGTTGTTTTTTCTCTACTCGCTTGTAACTGCCCCTGCCCACACAACGGATTCTTCCGGAGCGGCCGCCGATAAGTAGCGAAGTCAAGCCGGGTGCTCGGCATGCCTCGTTTTCAGGACAATTAGTCGCATCCTGATTCTTGAATTTGAAGAGGCTGCGCGGAATGGTGCGCGCGTTGAACTGCTAGAACCGGAGCTCCGCTTTGTTTCAGAGAGGTTTGCTCGCGATCTTTACTAAATCGCGCTCGTAGTAAAGCAATTGCACGCCAATTCGGAGAGTCCTCGAGGCATATTCTCCAACTCAACGTGTGTGACTCGTCCGGTAAACCGACGGCTGCTCACCTTCGCTCCGGTGACCCGCTTTGGCATCTCCAGGAGAAGCTCCACGGCCTCACCAACGCGCAGGACAAGATTTGTGGTGAAGTAAACGCCCCGGGTGGAAATGTTAATCGCCTTGGCTTGCTGCTCGCCCTCGGAGAGTGCTTCCATGCGATGGAAAGACAGGGGAGTGTGCAGCTTAAAACGTCGTGTGATTCGACGCTCGGCCATGACCATGTCTCATCCTTCATACGCCTGTGAAGGGTGAGACGGCAGGCTCAATCTGACTAAAGGGATATTTAGAGTTGCATAGCGCGATGCACAGGACTGTACAAAAAAGCACAGATAAACATAAACAATTATTAAACACTCATCTATATCTTCCCCGTATTTTTACCTATTTCAGTTCCTCCAACTCATTCTAAACGCTCGGCTTCGTCCCGTCTCATGGGAACCAACGCGGCTCCATGCGAATGCGCACGGAGTGAACGGGCGGGTGTGCGAACGAAGCTAAAGGTCGATAGAAGAAGGGTGTGAGGGTTTAGGATAGCGTGCTCTGCAGCACTTCCCGCAGCAGTCCCTGTTTTTGCTGGCTGAGCTTTTTTCCGCGTTCCGTGAGGTAAAAGACATCGATGGCTTTCTGGCCTTCTGTGTCGATGAGGGCGACATCAATGTTGCAGCCGAGGCGGGCGAGGGCGGACCCGACGTCGTACAACAAGCCCGGACGGTCTTGCACCATGATTTCGAGCAGCGTGCTGTGTGCCGAGGAAGTGTCGTCGTAGCCGATGCGAGTTTCCACGGCCACTTTCGGCGGTTTTGCTTTGCTGGCGCTTTCGCGGCCTTTCAAGAGCGGCTCAAGCGGCGCTTTTCCGTTAACGATGTCTGCGAGGCTCTCCTGGAAGCGGGCGATTTCGCTTGGATTGAGTTCGAGTGTGTGGTGTAGATCGACGAATTGAAATGTATCCAGGACGACGCCCGCGGCATTCGCAAAGGCATCGGCCTTCACGATATTCATGCCCCAGCCGGCGAGGACGCCGGAGATGGTGGCAAAGAGCGCTGGGCGGTCGGCGGTTAGCAATGTGAGCGAGAAAGAATGGTGGCGGGCTTTCAGTTCGGTCTGGACAGGCTCTGTCCCCAATTTTTGGTACAGCTGGAAGTGCGCGGCAATCTCCGGGGCGGAGTGAACCGCGCTGTAGCGCCGTGGAAATCCTTCGAGGAACCGCTCGACTTCTGCTTTCTTCGCACCGCCAGCCTGGCTGCTGACTTGTTCGAGCAGAGGCACTTCGTCGGAAGCGTGCAGGCGATCACGGTCCAGAGTACGGCTGAAGTGATTCGAAGTGGCGACGAAAAGCTGCCACAGCATTTCGGCTTTCCACGGGGTGAGGGCTTCGGGATTCACGGCGTGAATGTCGGCGTAGGTCATCAAGCACAAGCGCTGAAGGCGCTCTTGCGTCGTGACGGTGTCGGCGAAGGCAGAAACAGTGCCAGGATCGAAAATGTCGCGGCGCTGCGTCGTTTCGGACATAGCGAGGTGATGTTCGATCAGAAAATGGATTTCGCCAATTTCGTACGCGGAAAGGCGGAGCCTGGCCGCCGCGCTATCCAGCGCTTCGAGACTGCCGGTAATGTGGTTCTCCACAGGCATGCCTTTGCCCACGTCGTGGAGGAGAAGGGCGAGAATCAGCAAGTCGCGGCGGTCGACCGTTTTCCAGAGCTGGCGGAAATGAGCGGCGCGCTCATCGGGCGGCTCGGCGAGCTCCTGAAGATGTTCGATGGTGCGGAGCGAGTGTTCGTCGACGGTGTAGCGGTGATAGAAGTCCCTGACGACGAGGGAATCGATGGCTTTGAATTCGGGCAAAACTTCCATCAGGAGAGAAAGACGCTGCATGGGCCGGAGCGCCATGCTGGGATAATCGGCGGCGAGAATTTCTCGAAGCATGGACCAATTCACTTGCGTGTTTTTCTGCGGAAGCTCGGGATGTTTCAGAATGTAAAAGATGGCGCGTTCCGCTTCGCGGCTCAGGGGGATGCCGGTCTTTGCGGCTTCGGCGAAGAGCGCGAAGGTCACGGCGCGGTCGGAAAGGGCCGGCTCGTCGACCACTTCCAGTAAGCCGTCCCTGACAGCGAACGGTTTTCCTTTGCCGATCTCAGCGCGTGCGCTGCGTGCCGCGCTAAAGAATCGTTCCCGTAAAGTCGGCTGCGCAGCCGGCTTTTGCTCGATATAACGCAGGAGAAGGCGGTTGAGAATGCGGGCTTGGCGGAAATAAAGGCGCATCCACTCTTCCGGGCTGCGCTTCGCGTCGCGCGGCGTGCCTTCAGTTACTCCCAGCGAGCGCTCCGCTGCCGCGGTTTGCAACTCGTACGTCAGGGTATTGTCGTTACGGCCGTTGCTGTAGTGCAGGAAGCAGCGGATGGCACTGAGAAAATCGACGGCGTAGGCGGCTAATTCTTCCTCGCCCGCGCTGTTCTTCCACCCATCTTTTTGACCATTGGCGATTTGCCGCAGCCACGCTGCCGCTTGATAATCGCGAAGGCCTCCCGGCGCATCTTTTACGTTCGGTTCGAGATGATAGATCGTGTTGCCATAGCGGGCGTGACGTTCTTTGGTGAGTTTGGTCAGTTCCGCAAGCATGAACGGGCGTGCTTGTTTTTCCGGTCCGGCGAGGATTTTTTTGGTGAGGCGGTCGAAAAGTTCTTCATCGCCTGCGAGAAATCTGCGGTCCAGAAGCGCGAGATGAAACTCCGCGTTATCTTCTTCGATGCGTTTGCATTCCTCAAGTGTGCGACCGGCGGAGCTTACGCGGAAGCCGAGATCCCACAATGTGCGCGAGAAGTCGGCGATCAGCGGACGAAACTCGGCTTCGGCTTTTTCGTTGCCAAAGAGAAAGAGAATATCCAAATCTGAGTAGGGGAAAAGCAAGCGGCGACCGTATCCGCCGAGGGCCACTAGGCTGAGCCCCTGCGGCTCAGCGTTATTGACGCGCAGGACTTCTCCAAAAATTTGCTGGGCAGTGCGATCGGCAAGTTCACAAAGCGCGCGCAGCGTGTCTTGCGCGCTTCCGCCGGCTTCAAACTGTTGCCGGATGCGTTGCCGTTCGTCCTCGGCCAATGGTCCGAGGACGGACAAGGGAGTTAGAGAACCTTGCATGATTTTTGCGGGCCGGTTGGCCGGATCAAGTCCTGGGCGAGCTGCGGTCGTCACTTCATTCAGAGCGCGTTTTCGCCGCGCTCCTCGTTCCGAATCCGGATGGCTTCCTCAACCCGTGATAGGAATATTTTACCGTCGCCAATCTTTCCTGTCTTGGCCGTCTTTAAAATTGTGTCCACAGCGCGTTGCACCAGCGGATCCGGCAGGACCATTTCGAGCTTGAGCTTGGGAAGCAGGTCCACGGTGTATTCGCGGCCGCGGTAAACTTCGGTGTGGCCTTTTTGGCGGCCGTGGCCGCGGACTTCGGTGACGGTCATGCCCTCGATGCCAATTTCGCGCAAGGCGTCTTTCACGGATTCGAACCGCGAGGGCTGAATGATTGCCTCAATTTTCATCATGAAGTTTTCTGCTCCGCCCAATGCCTGACGCTGCCGTGCTGATCATTTTCGGGACTCTCTCAGGATTCGAGGTTGTAGGCTTCTTCACCGTGTTGCGTGATGTCCAAGCCTTCAATCTCTTCCGTTTCGCTCACGCGCACGCCGGTAATCATATCCGTTATTTTCAGCAGCACAATGGTTCCAACCAGCGCAAAGCCCCAGGCAATCAATACCCCTACAAGTTGGTTGCCGAGCTGTCCCCAGTGACCGTCCATTCCGCCGACGGCTTTGCCTGCACCGAAGATGGGATTGATCACTTGTTGCGCGAAGACGCCGGTCAATAGCGCGCCGATGGTGCCGCCCGCGCCGTGAACGCCGAAAGCATCGAGAGCATCATCATAGCCGAAGATCGATTTTACTTTCGTCACCATGTAGTAGCAGACCAGGCCTGCGATAAAGCCGATCGCTAAGGCCGGCATGGGTGCTACGAATCCCGCCGCCGGGGTAATCGCTACCAAACCAGCAACAGCTCCCGAGATTGCGCCGAGAGCGCTCGGCCGTCCGTTCTTGATCCACTCCGCGATGCTCCAGCTCATTGCCGCCGCAGCAGTGGCCATGTGGGTGGCGACAAACGCGCTCGTCGCCAACGCGCTGGCCGCCAGCGCGCTGCCGGCGTTAAAGCCAAACCATCCGACCCACAAGAGGCAGCCGCCGATAAAGCTTAAGACCAGAGAATGCGGCGGCATGGGCTGCTTCGGATAGCCCGTCCGCTTGCCGAGATAGAGCGCACACACCAGTGCGGAAACTCCGGAGCTGATGTGCACGACCGTCCCGCCGGCAAAATCAAGTGTGGGAAATTTTCCGCCTAGCGACGCGTTCAGAAACCCGCCCTTGCCCCAGACCATGTGGGCTAGCGGCGCATACACCACCAAAAACCAAAGCGTCAGGAAAAGCACAGTGCCGCTGAACTTCATGCGCTCGGCGGTTGCGCCGGTGATCAGCGCGGGCGTGATGATTGCAAACATGAGCTGGTAAATCATGAAGGTCGATTGCGGAATCGTTCCCGCGTAATCGGGATTTGGGTCGGCGCCCACGCCGCGCAGAAAGGCGTGTTCGAATCCGCCAATGACGGGTCCATTTCCACCGAAGCACAAGCTGTAGCCCACCAGCGCCCACAGTACGCTGATCAAAGCCATCAGCAGAAAACTCTGCATCATGATCGCCAGCGTGTTCTTGCGCCGCACGAGTCCGCCGTAAAAGAGCGCCAGTCCCGGGCCTGTCATCATCAAAACCAGCGCAGCGCTGACCAGCATCCACGCGTTGTCGCCGGCCGATTGCGCTGCCGTCACGCGCTGGTCAAGCTGTTTCAGTTGATCGCTTACGGCCTTTGAAATTTCGGGAGTTGTGGCGGGCGGTGCGCTGGAAGTTGGTGTGGAGGAGTTGCTGGCAGCGGGGGCGGGAGTTTGCTGTGCAAGGAGGGGCAAAGCGGCGAGCACCATGGTCATAAGCAAACAACACTTCCATCCCAGGTGCTTCATAGATATATCCGCTCCGCTGCGTTTGGGTTGCTCCCGGCTTGGCCGGGGCTACGCTGAAAAAGAAACTGACGGTGACCCACCACTTTTGCGACTCGGATTATACGCGGGTCGACTCGGCGTCACCTTTAGAAATTTGCATTCGTCAGATTCATTTTTCAGATTCGCTGCCGGACGGGCCTCAAGGCAAGCCCGCTGTTGCCTTCACTCGGTCCTCCAGCAACGCGAACCTCACCCCCGGCAATTCTTTGAGAGGCCTTCTTGCCTCACGGCCCTGCCATCGTATAATGCATCGCGTCCGTAAACCCGCTGCTGGTATAGTTTTGTCGAAGCGGAAGAGCGCCGCAGCAGTGAGAATGGCGTTTTCGAGCGAAGTACTATGACCGAGCATCCGCCCATGGAAATCACTGTTCGAGAGTCCGGGACTATCCCGATCCTCGAGGTGCGCGGCCGCTTGACCATTGGCGACCCCAGCGAGCAGCTTCACGACGCTCTCGAGGCTGTTGCCAAGGCTGGCGCCCACAAGGTCATCGTTGATCTCAATGGCGTTCCGCAAATCGATAGCTCTGGCATCTCTGCGCTAGTTCGCATTTCCATCAAGCTGACTCGCGAAGGTGGCGCGTTGCGCCTGATTTGCGGCCCCGGCCGCGTGCGCGACGCCCTCACCGTTACGCGCCTTGTCGAGGCCATCCCGACGTTCAATACCGAATCCGCCGCCCTGGCTAACTTCGCCTAGTCTGAGCAACGTTTATCGCCCGCTGCGCGTCTTTTAGCATGGGTGTACCTCGAATCCATTTAAAAGACGTCGATTTGAAGTCAGAACATGTGGGCCTCTTTGCTAAAAAAGACCTTTTCGGTTGTGTGTCTCGACAGCATCTCCAGTGCTTTGGGACGGCTTAGCGCTCTACTGATTGCCGCGATGATATGTTCCTTATTCAGCGCTTCGACGGCGGCCCGAGATGACGCGCCGGCCTTGCCGCCCGCCGCTCAAGAGCAGATGGATTCGCTTGCTTCGCGTGTAGCTGAACAAATCCGCCAGTCCAAGATCGATCCCGCATTTCCAAAGATTTTTGTGATCGATTTTTCCAACGTCGGCGACAAGCAATTTTCCAAACTGGGCACCTTCCTCGCTGACGACTTGGCGCAGTCCCTTGCGGGATCGGCGTCCGGTTTCCAGGTGCAGGACCGCAAGGCCTTTACTGCTTACTTGA